>Ga0079224_100001341_pt1 | contig 28035 bp, 12 predicted proteins | sample Stecom2015_FD_80414 | JGI IMG/M metagenome (GOLD analysis project Ga0079224, IMG submission 80414) | Agricultural soil microbial communities from Utah to study Nitrogen management - Steer compost 2015 | ecosystem: Environmental > Terrestrial > Soil > Agricultural land | place: USA: Utah... | reverse complement strand
GTAACAGAAAACTGCCGATGTCATTACATAACTTGCATTCAATGCTGCTGAAGGTTGAGCAATTTCTACTGAGTCAGTAGCAGTACAACCATTGGCATCAGTAACAGTAAGCTGATAGATACCTGCAGTGAGTGAATCAATTGTTGTGCCGGTGGCTCCGTTACTCCAGTAATAAGTGTAAGGTGAAGTACCGCCAGTAACTACTGAAGTTGCAGAACCATTGTTTCCACTGAAACAATTAACATTTTGCTGAACAGATAAACTATTTGATAACGCAGCAGCAGGCTGACCAACAACGGCACTTACGCTGTAAGTACAACCATTGGCATCGGTAACAAGAACATTATAATTTCCTGCTGCAACATTTTGCTGATCTTCGTTTGTGCTTCCGTTGCTCCAGTTGTAAGTATAAGGTGAAGTACCTCCGGTAATGGTAATATCAATATTACCGGTCGCATTTCCAAAACAGCCTACACTATCAACAGATGAAACACCCCCTGAAATACTGTCCTGAGGCTGAGAAATAGTAACAGACTGTGATGACGAACATCCATTGGCATCGGTAACCAAAACATTATATGTACCTGCTGAAAGTGCAGATTGATTTTGTGATGATGATCCGTTGCTCCACTGTATTGTATAAGGAGTAGTTCCTCCCTGTATGTCAAGGTTTGCAGTACCTGTTGTACCTCCATAACACAATGCCGGACTGGATGATGTTATTGACGTAGCCAGTGCAGCTGATGGCTGAGAGATAGTAATTGTTTGTGTAGCTGAACAACCATTTACGTCAGTTACTGAAACTGTATAACTTCCTGCTCCTAATCCTGAAATATCTTCGGTAACAGCTCCGTTACTCCAATTGTAAGTGTAAGGAGATGTACCGCCATTTACAGTTAAGTCAATGCTTCCTGTGAGATTGCTGTAACATAAAACATTTTGCATTGCAGAAACGGAAGCCGTAAGAGTAGCTGCCGGTTGGGTGATAGTTGCTGTTTGATTATTATAGCAACCATTGGCATCGGTAACGGTTACTGTATAAGTGCCCGCTGACAGATTTGAAATATCTTCAGTTGTGGCGCCATTACTCCATGCAAAAGTATATGGTGCTGTACCTCCTGATGCTGTCAAGTCAATACTTCCTGTTGAGTTGCTGAAACAGTCAACATTTTGTGTAGATTGAATTGAAGTAGCAAGACTTGATGCCGGCTGACCTACTGTTTCTGCTAAATTATAAGTACATCCGTTGGCATCGGTAATGGTTACAGAATAAGAACCTGTTGCAAGTCCGGAAATATCTTCGCTTGTTGCACCATTGCTCCAGTTAAACTGATAAGGCATGGTTCCTCCCGTTACTGTAATATCTATTGCGCCATTGCCACCACCGGTACAAGCTACGTTCTGAGATGATGATACTGTTGCAGCAAGTGAATCAGCGGGCTGGCTTACAGCAAGGCCTGTGATGGATGCTGTACATCCGTTGGCATCAGTAATACTTACTGAATAAGTTCCTGCTTCAACGTTCATCAGATTTTGTGATGTTGCACCATTACTCCACAGATATGTGTATGGTGTTGTTCCTCCATTAACATTGATGAGAATGGCTGCTGTGCTATTGCCATAACAGCTTACATTAGTAATATTATTTACAGAAGTTGAAAGTGATGCTGATGGTTGCGTAATAGTTGCCGACTGCACATCGGTACAACCGTTAGCATCAGTAACTGTAACCGTGTAAACTCCTGCTGTTATAGAAGAAATATTCTGAGAAGTGGCTCCATTGCTCCAGTTATAGCTATATGGAGATGTACCTCCGTTTACAGTCAATTGTACGCTTGCATTATTACCACCAAAACAATTTACATTTTGAGTTGATGAAACCGATGCTGACAGTCCTGCTGATGGCTGAGTGATTACTTCCGATACACTGTAAGTACATCCATTGGCATCAGTAACAGTTACCGAGTAACTTCCTGAACTAAGTCCTGCAATATCTTCGGTAGTGGCACCATTACTCCAGTTGAATGAATAAGGTGATGTACCACCACTTACATTTAAGTCAATAGCTCCATTGGCACCTGCATTACATGATACATTGGATGTGGATGCCACACTTGCAAACAATACTGCCGGAGGTTCTGCAACCACAATTGCATTGATAGTTGTTGAACAGTTGTTGGCATCCGTAACAGTTACTGAATAACTTCCTGCCGATAAGTTTGACAGATTTTGTGTCACAGCACCATTGCTCCAGTTATAACTGTAAGGTGATGTACCACCACTAACATTCAGGTTGATGGCACCGGTACTTTGTCCGTAACAGTTTACATTTTGCATTCCTGATACTGAAGCTGCCAATGCTCCTGCAGGTTGCTGAATGGTGATTGCAGATAAGAATGTGCTGCAATTATTAGCATCCGTAACAGTAACTGAATAAGTTCCTGCAGGAATATTTAAAAGATTTTGTGTTGTAGCTCCATTGCTCCAGTTGAAGTTGTAAGGTGCAGTACCTGCACTTACAGTTAAGGTTATTGAACCTGTTGTATTTCCAAAACAACTTACATCTTGTGATGAAGCTACCTGTGCATTCAACGCTCCGGCAGGCTGACCTACATTGATGCTTGCAGAAGTGTTGATACATCCGTTTGCATCAGTAACTGTAACTACATAATTTCCTGAGGCAATACCATTCAGGTCTTCAGTAACCGCACCATTGCTCCAGTTAAAGCTGTAAGGAGCTGTTCCGCCATTTACAGTTAAGTCTATGCTTCCTGTGTTATTTCCAAAGCATCCTGCTTCAGTAGTAGTATTACTTAATGTAATTGCTGCAGCAGGTTGCGATAATGTTACACTTCCTGTTGAGGCTGTACATCCGTTGGCATCAGTTACTGTAAGAGTGTATGTGCCTGCACCAACTGATGTGAGATTTTGTGTTGAAGCTCCGTTGCTCCAGTTATAAGAATAAGGTGAAGTTCCACCACTTACATTCACTGAAACAGAACCGGTATTATCACCAAAACAATTTATATTCTGAGAACTAAAGGATGTTTGTAATGCTGCTGCAGGTTGAGAAACCTGAATTGCTGAAGCAGCAAAAGTACATCCGTTGGCATCGGTAACAGTTACCGAATAGGTTCCTGCTTGGATATTCGTAAGATTTTGTGTTGTTGCTCCGTTGCTCCAGTTATACGAATATGGTGATGTTCCACCACTAACGTTCAGTGCAACAGAACCTGTATTGTTGTTGTAACAATCTACTGCAGTAGTCTGCGAAGTAGCAGCTAACTGTTCAGCAGGCTGAGTAAGTATGATTCCATTTAAAGAAAATGTACAGTTGTTGGTGTCGGTAACAACAACACTGTAAGTTCCTGCTCCAACATTGGTCAAATCCTGTGTTGTGGCACCGTTACTCCAGTTATAAGTAAACGGAGCTGTACCGCCCGTAACAGTTACATCAATGCTGCCTGTGCTCTGTGCAAAGCAAAGAATATTCTGAGATGCTGCAATCGTTGCATTCAATGCACCCGAAGGTTGCGAAATAACTACTGACGACTGACTGATACAACCGTTGGCATCTGTTACTGTCACAGCATAATTTCCTGCTGATAAACCGCTCAGATTTTGTGTAGTTGCTCCATTGCTCCAGTTGTAGCTGTAAGGCGCTGTTCCACCTGTTACTGCAAGTTGAACTGAGCCATTGTTGCCACCATAACATAAGATATCAACTGATGATGAAACTGATGAAGTTAAAGCACCTGCCGGTTGAGAAACAACACCTGTTGCTGTTGCTGTACATCCATTGGCATCTGTAATAGAAACATTGTATGTTCCTGCATAAAGTCCTGAAATATTCTGTGTAGTTGCTCCATTGCTCCAGTTGAAGGTATACGGCAATGTTCCTCCGTCAACATTCAGCGTGAGCGATCCGTTACCTCCACCGCTGCAGGCAACATTACCTGTAGAAGCGATGCTGGTTGTCAATGTAGCATCCGGTTGATTAACCAATATTCCTGAAATGGATGTTGTACAGTTGTGAGCATCCGTAACCGTAACACTATATACACCTGCAACAATGCCGTTCAGATTTTGTGTGGTTGCACCATTGCTCCAGTTGTAACTGTAAGGAGCCGTACCTCCGTTAACATTCAATGATAAAGCTCCATTATTACCGCCAAAACAGAGTACAGAAATGTTGGTAGCAACAGAAGCATTCAATGCTGCAGAAGGTTCATTCACTGTAATTCCTGTTTGAGCAGCGGTACATCCGTTAGCATCAGTTACAGTAACTGTATATGTTCCTGCAGCAACTGCGGTAATGCCTGATGTGGTGGCTCCTGTATTCCACAAATAAGTGTAAGGAGTTGTACCACCGGTAACCGTAGTTGATATGGCTCCGCTGAGGTTGCTATGACATGCTACATCCGTAACTGATGCAACTGCGGCAAGTGAAGCGGATGGCTGAGATATGATAATTCCGTTTAATGCCATCGTACAACCGTTGGCATCTGTAACAGTTACTGAGTAACTGCCTGCAGATATATTGGACAAATTTTGTGATGAAGCACCGTTACTCCAGTTATAACTGTAAGGCGATGTTCCACCATTAACAGTCAGATTGATTGCGCCATTGTTTTCTCCATGACAACTTACATTCTGCGATGAAGACACCGATGCTGCAAGTGCAGCAGCCGGTTGCGAAATAGTTTGAGATACATTGGTTGTACAACCATTGGCATCTGTAACTGTTACAGTATATGATCCTGCTGTAAGTCCTGATACGTTTTGTGTTGTTGCTCCATTGCTCCAGTTATAGTTATATGGTGCAGTGCCGCCATTTACAGTAAGCTGAATGGATGCATTATTTCCTCCATAACAATTCACATTCTGTGATGACTGTACAGAAGCGCCTAATGCCATAGCAGGTTGTGTAATGGTAGCCGATTTTTCACTGGTACATCCATTGGCATCTGTTACAGATACTGTGTATGTACCGGCAGTTAGACCTGAAATATTTTGCGTGGTAGCTCCATTGCTCCAGTTATAACTATATGGTGAAGTACCTCCTGTAACATTCAGATTCAGTGAACCATTAGACAATCCGTAGCATGATACATTGCTTGCTGTTGAAATGGTGGTGTTAAGTGTAGCGGCAGGTTGGGTTAATGTTGCATTGGCAGATGCAGTACATCCGTTTGCATCTGTAACCGTTACTGAATAAGTACCGGCCTGCAATCCTGAGATATTTTGCGTAGTAGCACCATTACTCCATAAATAACTATATGCAGTAGTACCGCCACTTACTGAAAGATTGATGCTTCCGTTAGGAACATCATAGCATGAAATATTTTGTGCTGAAGAAATAGATGCATTGAGTGCCTGTGCAGGTTGAGAAATTGTCTGCACTGCATTGGCAGTACATCCGTTTGCATCTGTTACTGTTACAGTGTATGTTCCGGAAGTAAGTCCGGTAATATTCTGAGTGGTTGCACCATTACTCCAGTTATAGTTATAAGGTGCAGTACCGCCATTAACAGTTAATGTAACGGAAGCATTATTTCCACCAAAGCAATTTACATTTTGCGAAGAAGAAACTGCGGCATTTAATGCAGCAGATGGTTGTGTGATGGTATGTGATGTTGATGTTGTACATCCGTTGGCATCTGTAACAGATACAGTATAAGTGCCTGCAGATAAATTAGTCAGATTTTGTGCGGTAGCTCCGTTGTTCCAGTTATAACTGTAAGGAGTAGTACCACCGCTTACAGCTAAATTTAATGAAGCATCACTTCCGCCAAAGCAGTTTACATTTTGTGAAGATGCAACTGATGAGCTTAATACTGCAGAAGGCTGTGCGATAGTCTGACTGATAGTTGTTGTACAGTTCAGGTCATCAGTAACAGTTACTGTGTAAGTTCCAGCAACTAATCCTGAAATATTTTGTGTGGTAGCACCATTACTCCATACATAATTATAAGGAGTTGTTCCACCAACGACATTAAGATTAACAGTTCCGTTGCTCAGTCCGTAGCATGTAACATCTGCAGATGAAGCAACCGAAGCACTCAGTGCTCCTGATGGTTGTGTAATTGTTTTACTGATGGTATAAATACATGAATTTGCATCGGTGATGGTTACTGAATAAGCTCCTGCGGCAAGATTGCTCAGATTCTGAGTGGTTGCTCCATTGCTCCAGTTGAATGAATAAGGTGCAGTACCTCCTGTAACGTTCAGGTTGATGAATGCATTATTTCCGCCATAACAAAAAACATTCTGTGTAGATGATATTGTAGCTGATAATGCATTGGCTGGTTGCGAAACTACTCCTGTAGCTTCTAATGTACATCCATTTGCATCGGTGATAGTAACATTATACACTCCTGAATTTAGACCTGAAATATCTTTTGTAGTTGCTCCGTTATTCCACAGATAGGTATAAGGTGAAGTTCCTCCGCTAACAGTCAATGTAAGTGCGCCATTGCCACCACCGTTACATGAAACGTTTTGTGTTGACTGAACTGAAGCACTTAAAGTGGCTGAAGGCTGACTAATGGTTATGGAGTTCATGCTGCTTGTACATCCTTTCGCATCAGTTACAGTTACGCTGTAAGTTCCTGCTGCCAGGTTTTGCAGATTTTGTGTTGAAGCACCGTTGCTCCAGTTGAAAGTATAAGGTGAAGTCCCGCCTGCTACCGTCAGGTTAATTTGCCCTGTTGACTGGCCAAAACATAAAACATTTGTTTTAGAATCAAGTGAGCTGCTAAGTGCTGCAGAAGGTTGAGTTACCGATATTGCATTTTGTGTTGATGTACATCCGTTGGCATCGGTAACAGTAACAATGTATGTGCCGGCTCCAATAGCTGAAAGATTTTGTGTTATAGCTCCGTTACTCCAGTTATAGTTGTAAGGGGTTGTACCGCCATTGACAGTAAGATTAACTGCACCGGTAGCATCTCCAAAACAATTGACATTGGTAGCTGATGCTGATGAGGTAAGAGCTGCTGAAGGTTGTGTTACTGATATTGCATTTTGTGTTGATGTACAACCCTTGGCATCAGTGATAGTTACTGAATACGTTCCTGCGGCAATGTTGCTCAGATTTTGAGTCGTTGCTCCATTGTTCCAAACATAAGTATATGGTGATGTTCCGCCATTAACAGTAAGTGTAACAGATCCGGTTGAGTTTCCGAAACAATTTACATTACTTACAGACGTACCGGATGTTAAGGCTGCAGAAGGTTGTGTAACTGCAATAGCTGCCTGTGTTGAAGTACAACCTTTGGCATCAGTAACTGTTACAGTATAATTTCCTGCTGCTAAACCTGACTGATTCTGATTAGTTGATCCATTGCTCCATGCATAAGTATAAGGTCCCGTACCGCCATTTACTGAAAGGTTAATAGCACCTGTAGCGTTTCCAAAGCAATTTACTTCTGATGCTGACGGCACTACCGAAAGTGCTGCCGCAGGTTGAGATATAGAAATTGCTGACTGTACTGAAGTACATCCGTTAGCATCGGTAACAGTAACTGAATAACTACCTGCTGATAATCCGGAGATATTTGCAGTAGTTGCTCCGTTGCTCCATACATAAGTATAAGGAGAAGTACCTCCCGTCACAGTTAAATTTACAGAACCATCATTACCACCAAAGCAACTTACATTTACTTTAGAATTTGCAACTGCTAATGCAGCTACAGGTTGTGTAACGCTGATAGAATTCTGAGTACTGGTACAACCTTTTGCATCAGTAACAGTAACCGAATAAGTGCCTGCGGCAACATTACTCAGGTTTTGAGTAGTTGCTCCATTGCTCCATGTATAACTGTAAGGCCCTGTACCTCCGTTTACAGTCAGATTCACTGCACCGGTAGCCTGACCAAAACAATTCACAGGTGCTGCTGTTGCAGTTGCAGAAAGTGATGCTGTAGGTTGAGTTATTGTAGCACTTGCAGTTGCTGTACACCCTTGCGAACTGGTAACTGTAACTGTATAATTACCCGCGGCAACATTTGTTATGTTCTGTGTAGAAGCACCATTGCTCCAACTATAAGAATAAGGAGCAACACCGTTGGATACTGAAATATTTACAGCTCCGGTTGATTGTCCGTAACAATTTACATTGGTAGCTGTAGCCGATGCCTGAGGAGATTTTCTCAGATTCAGTGTCATTGTGTCCTTAGCAAGCGCACATAAATATTTTGGGGCAAGCACCAGTTTAACTGAGCCGGCATTTATATCTGCTGTAGAAGGAACATAAATTGCATTCTTTGTGGAGTCATTCGGAATAAATTGTCCGGTTCCCGTGGAAGTCCATTTTATCGCTCCGGTAAATGGTGACTGTGAGTAAGCAATAGAACCCGACAATTGAATTGAGTCCTGATTACTTCCTTTTGTACACACATTCAAATCACTTCCTGCATTGTTTACCAGATAATCCGGCATCTGAAGTGTTGTTTTATCACTTAACCTGTTGGCAAACCACCAGGTGTTAATAGTATTGCTCTCACCTATGGTATTCTGATCGGTATTGGCCGGGCTTGATGTCCAGGTGTGACAGGGAGAAGAACATCCTATCAGATTGGTTGAACCACCAACAAGCACATCATCATAAAATAGTGAATCTACAAAATTTGCACTGCTAGGTCTGATAACTGACATTGAAAATCCTGTTTGGTGATTTTCTACGTCATACATAGGTAGATTCACCAAACCTGTTTCAACGCTTATAATTAATGACACACTGCTTCCAACAGGTATATAATTACCGAATCCGTCTTTGGCATCCCAATACAAACAACTACTTCCGGCCGGCACACTTTGAAATACCATTCTTCTGTCAGCAGTGCCTGCATCATACTTATCATTATTATTCCGGTCAATCAAAACGGTAACATCCGAAGATTTAACCAGATTTACATTAATACATACTGAATCTTTCACACAACGTTCGAATGTAGGAGGCCCCCCGAGAAACTGCATGGAACCACTTGGAAATGCCACATGATCAGGATCTGACAAGAATAATTTATATTCATCAGGTACTGCAAACCCTATTTTAGAACGCCTGTCATTTGTAGGATTTCCGGTATTGGCTGTACCAAACTGATTACATGATACTCGGAACTTGTATGGTTTGATACCATTCATATCCACTTTAGTCACTGAACTGTCCTGACCATATATAAAGAAATATCCATAAAATGGATTAGCATAAGATTCTGTGTTGAATCCCCAGTTTTTAGAAAACAAACGGCCGGTTATGGCAGTATTACTTGAAGTATTAACAACAGTAACATCAAATATACCGAGACTCAACTCAGTATTTGTTGATACACTTGTTCCACTACCTTTATTAAATTCAATATAATAAGCACCTGCAAGTCCGGCAGTAGGATTACAACTGAATCCATTATAACCTTGTGGATTTACTACATTAGGTCCGGCAATTGCCTGTTTGTGATAGTTGATATAGCCCTGCCCTGTTGAAGTTGGCAACAATTGAGGTCCGAAAATGATATTTCCATTCGGGTCCTTTATACGAACATACCAGTTGCTGCTGGATGATCGCTGACCAATACCGAAATAAATTTTTTCCTGCGCGGGGTTATTAATTCTGATATACAACCTTTCTTTATCGGTTGCAGAGTAACCTGCAAAAGTTCCGTAAGTAGATTGCTGATTAATAATCATCAGGTTGGTAGCCTTGGTTGTGTCAGGCCTGAACTGTGGAGATCCGTCCGCCAATGCTTTATCATTGACGATGATTCCCATGAACACAACAGCCCAAAACAGGACTGATTGTCTCCATAAAATAGAGTTGATTTTTTGAATTGCTGATAACATCTTTCCCATAACTTGGTGTTATTTATAAGCACATTCAACGACAACTTCATTTTCAGGGTTTCATAATTAAGCCGAATTTTTAAAATGCGATGATTTTTTTTATTTTTTGTAACCCTTTCATTGAATGTTCGTAACAACCATATTTAAAATTCAAAAAACTATGCATAAGCGATTCATAAAAACATTGGTTTTAATGATGTTTTCGGTTCTGTCAACCGCTGTATTTGCGCAATCACAAATAATAGGGAAAGTAGATGCCGATGGTGTACCACACCTCTCAGCTTCCAAAACAGATTGCATCAGCGAATTGAAAAAAGTTGCAGCAACAAAAGGAACATTTGCTTCAATGAAAATGAATGATGTAAGTTTCACTCAAATGCCTCATGGGCAATATTGCCTTACGTCATACGAGAAAGATGCTTCCGGAAAAACCCTTCGCGGTATCCGTATTGAATGCAAACAGGATGATGACAACAATTTAATTTTAACATCAAAATCAAAAGTGGAAACTGTTACAGGAAAAAGTTTCACATCATCCACTCTATAAAAATTTTACTTTTAATCGTTTTTTTTATAAAAAAAAGGAGCCCGTAAGCTCCTTTTTTCTTTTTGATAATGATTGTTACTTGCTTAGTTTCACTTTAAGATTTGAATCGAGCACACTCAGAAAATCTTCTGTATTCAAATAGTGCTCAGGTTTGGTTTCACTTCCATAAATGCAAACGGCAAGGTCTTTTGTCATTTTTCCGCTCTCAACAGTTTCCACACAAACATCTTCCAGCGCTTTTGCAAAATGAATGAGTGGTTGGTTATTATCTAATTTGCCACGGAATTCAAAACCTCGTGTCCATGCAAAAATGGAAGCAATAGGATTTGTAGAAGTTGGTTTACCCTTCTGATGCTCTCTGAAGTGACGGGTAACAGTGCCATGAGCTGCTTCAGCTTCCATGGTTTTTCCATCAGGTGTAAGCAGGGTTGATGTCATCAGTCCTAACGAACCAAATCCCTGTGCAACGGTATCACTTTGCACATCACCATCATAATTTTTACAAGCCCACACAAAATTTCCATTCCACTTCAACGCACTTGCCACCATGTCATCAATCAATCGGTGCTCGTAAGTAATTTTCTTTGCATCAAACTGTGCCTTAAATTCCTTTTCATAAATAGCCTGGAAAACATCTTTAAATCTTCCGTCATATTTTTTCAATATGGTATTTTTTGTTGAAAGATAAAGTGGCCAGCCTTTCTGCAATGCAACATTAAAGCATGAGCGAGCAAAACCTCCAATAGACTCATCAGTGTTATACATTGCAAGTGCAACACCATCTCCTTTAAAATTGAAAACTTCGTGTTCAATGACTGAGCCATCTTCCCCTTCAAACTTTATGGTCAGCTTACCTTTTCCTTTAGTTACAAAATCAGTAGCTCGATACTGATCACCAAAAGCATGACGACCGATACATATCGGAGCCGTCCAGTTGGGAACCAAACGGGGAATATTTTTGCAAACAATCGGTTCTCTGAAAACTGTTCCATCCAGAATATTTCTGATTGTTCCGTTTGGAGATTTCCACATTTGTTTAAGATTAAATTCTTTTACTCGTGCTTCATCAGGAGTAATAGTGGCACACTTTATACCTACATTGTATTTTTTTATTGCTTCAGCAGCTTCAACAGTTACCTGATCATTGGTAGCATCACGATGTTCAATTCCCAGATCGAAATATTTTATATCCACATCAAGATAAGGCAATATCAATCTGTCCTTTATAAATTTCCAGATTACGCGGGTCATTTCATCCCCGTCAAGTTCTACCACAGGATTGGCTACTTTAATTTTTTCCATTTTGAAAACGTATTTTTTTACAGCCGCAAAAATAGTATTTTAGATAATGAATCTTCTTCGAAACTTTTTAAACTAATCAACTAAAATTCAACACCGGAAACGGATGAATTACTTATTAGAGTAATCAGGATTAAAGATAAACCAAGCGGCAAGCACAATGAACAAAAACCCTACTGCATAATTCCATGTAAATTTTTCGCCCAGATACCAAACTGAAAAAACACTGAATACAACGAGGGTAATAATTTCCTGAATGACTTTAAGCTGAGCCACCGAAAAAGTGCTGCTTCCAATTCTGTTGGCAGGAACCATAAAACAGTACTCCACAAAAGCAATAAGCCATGAAATGATAATAACTTTCCACAGCGGAGTTTCTTTAAATTTTAAATGGCCATACCAGGCAAACGTCATAAAAATATTGGAGATGAGTAATAAAATAATGGTGCGCATAAAATATAAATATTGAGCCGCAAATCTATTTTAAACTAAACTGCGCCATTAGCCCTTTATAAGAGTTGATTGATTGGTCAATGTGGCGGGAACTTTAGTTGAATTGTTAAAAAAATTATCGTTTTGAAAAGCTTAACTAAACCCAATAGTAACGCACCTTCCACAATTATGAAACCATGACAAAAAGTAAGTTGTTAGCATTCAAGTGGTTGATTAGTACAATTCCCTTTATGAATTTCTACAAAAAACCATTTCACCAACAAGAGTTTTTGCCCACGATTAGTTGCTGACATACTACCATTTGAGAAACTTAAATATTTAGCTTTGCAACCTTAATTTAAAATTATGATGTTTTTTATTCGAAAAGTAATGCTGGTCTTATGCCTCGGTTTACCCCTTGCAGGCTGGTCGCAGACAGGAATCATCAGAGGTGTTTTACTTGATGATAAAAGTGTTCCGTTAACTGATGAAACGGTGCTTTTAAGAGGAACCAACAATCAGGCGGTAACAGACAAGGATGGTAAGTTTGCTATTGAAAATGTAGCTTACGGAACCTACATGTTAACAGTTCAGGATGTAGCTTACAGCGGGTTTTCAAAAGAAATTAAAGTCAGCGAAGCCGAAACGGATCTTGGAGAAATCAAGCTCACCTACACTCCGGGTGCACAAACCAATGAAGCAGATATTCCTGTGGTAACATTGGATGAAGATGAAGTTCAGTCATCATCAGCACAGGCAAGTGTATCAAGTGTGCTTGGAGCAGCGCGTGACGCTTTTCAGTCGGCTGCTAATTTCAACTTCAGTATTGCACGTTTCAAAACACGTGGATATGACAGTGAGCACTTCCCTACATTGATGAACGGTATTGCCGAAGAAGATTTGACGAATGGTCGCACAGCTTACTCAAGCTGGTCAGGCTTGAATGATGTATTGCGTTCAAGAGAATCTACATCAGGACTGAACCCTGCCAATTATGCTTTTGGTGGTGTTGGCGGTTCTTATGCCATTGACTCCAGAGCAGCACGTCAGCGCAAACAAATTCAGGCAACTTATTCTTTGACCAATCGCACTTATAACAACAGACTGATGCTGACTTATGGAAGCGGATTCAACAAAAAAGGTTGGGCCTTTGCAGCTTCTATCTCTAAAAGATGGGCTAAAGAAGGTTATATCAAAGGAACTTACTATGATGGATTTGCTTACTATCTGGGCGTTTCAAAACTTATAGACAGACATGAAATTGATTTCACAATATTAGGAAGTCAGTCAGAAAGTGCACGTTCATCCACCAATACGCAGGAAGTTTATGACATTACAGGTGATCACTATTACAACTCCAACTGGGGTTATCAGAATGGTAAAATGCGTAATGCCAACATCGGAAGAAATCATCAACCGGTATTTATTTTGAATCATGAGTATAAGGTAAGTAACTCCACATCATGGTTTACTTCCATGTCGTTTACTACAGGCAAGAGAGAAAGCACTGCTCTAAACTGGTTTGCTGCTGACCCTCGTCCAACTTATTACCGCAATCTGCCTTCATGGCAAACAGACTCTACACTTGCTGCAGAGGTATATAATACTTTAAAAGAAAATCCTTCTTTATTGCAGCTTAACTGGGATAACATGATTTTGGGTAACAGCGAAAATATACAGACCGTTACCAATGCAAATGGAGTTGCCGGTGAAACCGTTACCGGAAAACAGGCTTTGTATCTGGTGGAGAACCGGGTTATTCAAACCAACCGTTTTAGTGTAAGCACCAACATGAATACTATTGTGGATGACAATGTAACTATCAGCAGCGGATTATCCTATCAGAAACAAACATCACGCTATTATAAAGAAGCTGAAGATTTGTTAGGTGCTGATTTTTTTGTTGACATTGACAAATTTGCTGATCAGGATTTTCAGGATGAGCAACTCAGTCAGAGCGACCTGAACAATCCAAACAGAATTGTAAAAGAAGGCGATCGTTTTGGATATGATTACGAAGCACACATCACACATGCCGAAGCATGGTCGCAGGCAGTTGCCAAATACAACCGCATAGATTTATTCGGAGCAATTAAAGCTGCTTACACTTCAGTATATCGTCAGGGCAATTACAGAAATGGTTTGTTCCCTGATGACTCTTATGGTAAATCAAAAACTTATGTTTTTCCTGACATCGGAATTAAAGGCGGAATCACCTATAAAATTAATGGACGTAATTATGTTTTTGCCAATGCAGGATACATGACACAGGCTCCATTCTTTAACAACATGTATTTGTCGCCTCGCTCACGCAGTACGGTAGTAGCAAATCCTACGAGCGAAAAAATCAGTTCAGTTGAAGGAGGCTATTTATTTACAGCTCCTAAACTGAAAGGAAAACTCAAACTATATTACACCAATTTTACTGATGGAACAGAAACCCGTTCTTATTATCTGCAGGGTTTTGGAACCAACAGTTATGTGAATTATACCATGAGTGATATTGAAAAAGTACATACAGGAACTGAAATTTCAGTGGATGCAAATCTGGGTATGGGATTCTCTGCCATTGCAGTGGCTGCCATCGGACAATACTATTACAGCAGCCGCCCCAATGCAACTATTACTGTGGATAACACAAACACCGTTCAGTCAAGCGGCAATGTCATCTATATGAAAAACCTGCATGTTGACAACACTCCTCAGAATGCATACAGCTTTGGTATTAACTATCGTTCTAAGAAATTCTGGTATGTAAATCTGAATGCCAACTATTTCACAAATATGTATGTGGATGTGACTCCGGCACGCAGAACTGCAGATGTAATTGACGGCTTGGATGAAAACAGCCAGGTGCGCGAACAGATTCTTAGCCAACAGCGTTATGACAATCAGTTTACACTCGATTTGAATGGAGGATGGTCAATGAAACTGAACAATAAAATAAAAGCACTTAAGCGCAATTCCTTCCTGTTGCTGAATGTAAGTATCAACAACCTGTTGGATAATAAAGACATTATCAACTATGGTTATGAGCAAGGACGCATTGACAAAGCTGCATTGCTTACAAGAGGTGTAGATGTGTTTGCTCCTAAATACAGCTATGCTTTCGGCAGAACTTATATGCTGAATATAATACTCAGATTTAATTAATAAATAAAAAAATTACATAACTCGAAAATTCAAAATACAATGATAAAAGCAATTAAAACATTCACAGCCTTTGCTCTTTTGGCAGTAATGGTAAGCACAGTTTCATGTGTTAAAAAAGATGATTTTGACAATGCCCCTACCACCAATGTAGATCCGGATATTGTTACCAATACAACAGTAGCCAATGTGGTTGCACTTACAAATCCTTCAGCTCCGCAAATGATTACTAATGACATGGTATTTTCTGCTATAGTGGTTGCTGATGACAAATCAGGAAACTATTATAAAGAAATGATTGTGCAGGACAGCACGGCAGGTATCAGTATTTTGCTCGACCAGCCATCATACTTTACTTCTTTCTTCATTGGAAGACGTGTGTTTGTAAAAGCAAAAGGTTTATACATTCAATCCGTGAACGGTACTCCTAAAATTGGTGTGTTGAATAACGGTTCTGTATCAGCAATTCCTGCAACGCTTATCGGCAATTATATTGTTGGTGGAAAATGGGGATTGTCTGTTATTCCGGCAAAACGTAATCTGAATACGCTTACCGATGCTGACCTCAACACACTGGTGCAGTTTGATTCAGTTGGATTCAGCCCTGCCGATGTAGGACAGACCTATGCTGATGCTGCAAATAAATTAACAGTAAACCGCACAGTGAAAGATTGCAACAACAATTCACTGATTGTTCGCACTAGTGGTTATGCAAATTTTGCTTCTTCTGTAATTCCATGTAAAGGCGGAAACCTTACAGCCATTTATCAGAAATATAACACCACAGCTCAGGTATTTATCCGCGATGAAAGTGATTTTACAGCAAATCAGGAACGTTGTGATGGAATGGTTTGCACAATCACTTACCTGAGCATTGACAGTTTGCGTAATATGTTTGCCGCAGGCACAACAACCATTCCCGGAGGAATTCATATCAAAGCAACCGTTACATCTGACTATACTACCAATGCACTGGCAACAGGTAATATTATTTTTCAGGATGCTACTGCCGGAATTTGTATTCGTTTCACCTCTACTCCAAACTATACGCTGGGTACACAGGTTGACCTGAATGTTGGCGGATTGAGTTTATCAGAATATAATGGATGGTTGCAAATCAATAATGCTGCTGCAGGAACTATTATCAGTGGATTACCTTCTATAACTCCAACAGAAATTACTCTTGCAGATGCAACTGCTAATTTTGAGAAATATGAATCTATGCTGATAAAAGTAGTTAACGTTACCATCAACAACGGAACAGCAACTACTTATGGTGCATCATCAGGTAAACTTACAATAAGTGATGGTACTACGCCAAATTCAATTGTGCTTTACACCAGAAGTGCAGCAACCTTTGCAAGTTCAAGCACACCTACAACACCTGTAAGCATAACAGGTATTCTGACACAAGGTATTCTGACACAATTCAATTCTGATAAACAACTTCAAATCAGAAATCTCAGTGATGTACAATAATTATTAAATAAAAAAATGCAAGACGAGGCTTTGAAAAAATTTTCAAAGCCTCGTCTTGTCTTAAAACAATTTCAACATGCGTAAAATTTTTCTTCTTTTTATCTTCGTTTCGCTAACTCTTATAACACAGGCTCAGGTAACTGATATTGCCACTGCAAGAACCTATGCAACCGGCACACAGGTTACCATCAGTGGAGTATGTCAGAATGGTCAGGAACTTGGCAACATCCGGTACATCAATGATGGAACAGGCAGCATGGCTGTTTTTGGAAACGCTATCAGCAGCACAGTAAAAGGTGATGTTATTCAGGCAACAGGAACTTTAAGTGATTATTTCGGCCTGCTCGAATTGTCAAATATTACAACATGGCAATTATTGAGCAGTGGCAACAATCCGCCCTCACCCATAGTATCTACTCCGCTTCAGCTAAATGAAAATCTGGAAAGTCATCTTGTACAAATTAATGGTGCCGTATTCACCAATGCCGGAGGTGTTTTCGCAGGCAATGCCAATTATGCAATTACTGCAAATGGCGAATCAGGGCAAGTGAGAATAGCAGCCAACACCAACCTGGTTGGAACAACTATTCCTACAGGTGCTGTAAGTATTGTAGCCATCTGCAGCCAGTATCAGTCCATTTATCAGTTGTTGCCGCGTGATACCAATGATTTGTTTGTATCATCTGCATTTTATATCACAAATCCTCCAACTCAACAAAATATTTCATCAACAGGATTTGATGTTAACTGGGAAACAAATTTACCCGGATCCACTTTTATCAAATATGGAATCACACCAAATCTCGAATTAGGAATTTTGAACGGAACCGGAGGCAGCACCAGTCATTCTGTTTCATTAAGCGGTGCTTCACCTTCACAGGTTTATTATGTTCAGGCATATTCAGTGAATGGAAATGATACAGCATCATCTGCATTAAAAATTTATATGACTTCGTCCTTATCAAGTGGAGTGATGAAAGTATATTTCAACAAAACTGTGGACAATAATTATGCGTGGTCACCTGCGAATTATGCTGTGCAATTACCCGGAAAATTTCAGGATACCATTGCAGCTTACATCAATCGTGCACAACAAAGTCTGGATATTGCCATTTATAATTTCGACAGTAATAATACAGGACTTATCATACAAGCTATTAATGATGCTTATGCAAGAGGTGTCACTGTTCGAATAATTTATGATGGAGGCAATACCAATAATGCCATTACACAACTGAATGCTTCTATTGAAAAATTACCATCACCAACTACACCTCCTGCTTATTATGGAATTATGCATAATAAATTTATTGTGATAGATGCGCACAGCAGCAATGCTGATTTGGCTTATGTAATATCAGGCTCCACAAATTTTACGGATGGCCAATTGAACACTGATGCCAATAACATGATAATTATTCAGGATAAATCGCTGGCCATTGGTTACACCATGGAGTTTGAAGAGATGTGGGGAAGTAACACCGCACAGCCTAACGCTGCAAATTCAAAATTCGGTCCTGACAAAACAGATAATACCCCACACGAATATTTAATTAACGGCAGCAGAGTTGAATCTTATTTCAGCCCTTCTGACAATGTAAACAATCAAATTATAAATGCTGTAAACAGTGCCGACAACGAAATGGAATTTGCGCTTTTGGTGTTCACTCGCTTTGATATTGCATTTGCTGCAGAAGACCGTATTGCCAATCACAACGTAACTGCCTATGGCATGGTGGAAGATACCGGAAGTGGCGGAGGTTATGCATACAGCATTTTGCAAACAGTGATGGGGAATGATCTGATGCTTTATAATCATAATTTACAAACAGGATTGCTACATCACAAATACCTGATTGTGGACCAGGGAAACCCTTCAAGCGACCCACTTGTGCTTACAGGTTCACATAACTGGAGCACAACTGCCAATCAGAAAAATGATGAGAATACACTTGTGGTTCATAACAGAGATATCGCCAATCAGTATTATCAGGAGTTTGTAAAACGCTTTACTGCGAATGGTGGAGTGCTTTCAGTTGCAGAGAACAAAAATGATTTCGGATATGCATTGTACCCTAATCCTGCAACAAATCATATATATCTGCAATTGCAAAACACAAATGAGTTCCGGTTCAGATTGTTTGATATGAAAGGCGCAATGTTGATGGAAAATATCTATAACACGATAGCTCCTGCCGATATTTCATTGGAAAAACTAAAGTCGGGTTGTTATGTTTATCAGATACAAACCACCAAAGGTGTTAAAACTGGCAAGTTGTTGATTAATCAGAAGTAAATCTGAATTATAACAAACTCACTGAAATAGAATTTTTCAACACTACGCAAACTGCCTTTAAACATTCTGTAGTTTTGTGGGTTACACACGTATGCAAACTGAGCACGAGAACATAGAAGTTTACGGAGCACGAGAACATAATCTTAAAAATATTGATGTTGTAATTCCACGCGAAAAACTTGTAGTAATAACAGGCTTGAGTGGCAGCGGAAAATCTTCTTTGGCATTCGACACTATTTATGCCGAAGGACAACGAAGATATATGGAGAGTTTCAGTGCCTATGCCCGTCAGTTTTTAGGTTCGATGGAGCGGCCTGACGTAGATAAAATAAACGGCCTCTCCCCTGTCATCAGCATAGAACAAAAAACTACTAACCAAAATCCGCGCTCAACAGTTGGAACGGTAACTGAAATTTATGATTTCCTTCGTCTGATGTTCGCTCGCGCTGGTGAAGCATACTCCTACATCACCGGAGATAAAATGATACGGTTAAGTGACGAACAGATTGTTGATATTATACTTAAAGAGTATGAGGATAAACAAATAACTATTCTTTCACCTGTGGTTAAAGCGCGTAAAGGTCACTACCGTGAGTTGTTTGAGCAGATCCGTATTTCAGGATTTATACGTGTACGCATTGATGGTGAAATAACGGAAATTAAGAAAGGATTGCAGGCCGATCGCTACAAAACGCATGACATAGAAATTGTAGTGGATAAAATATCAGTGAGTGAAGCTTCGCGAAACCGTATTTCCGATACTGTGAAAACTGCTATGAAATTCGGAAAAAACACTTTGATGGTCCATACTGAAGGTGCAAAAAAAATCCGCTATTTCAGTCGCAACCTGATGTGTCCGGTTTCAGGAATTTCGTATGATGAACCTGCACCAAATACTTTTTCATTCAACTCTCCTTATGGTGCATGCCCCAAATGCAATGGCTTAGGAACTATTCCGGAAATTGATATGTCGGTTGTAATTCCTAATCCTAAAAAAACCATTCGTCAGGGAGGGTTAGCGCCAATTGGCGAGTACAAAAACAACTGGATATTTAATGAGTTGGATCAGATTGGAAAGAAATACGGTTACACACTAAATACACCCGTAGAAGATATTCCTGAGGAAGCCATGTCGGTAATACTTTATGGAACTGATGAGATTTCCGGCAATATTCATTCACACTCGGGCCATGATGTAACTTTTGAAGGAATTGTAAGTTTCTTAATCAATCAATACGAAGAAACATCATCTCCATCAGTAAAAAAATGGGCTCAGAGTTTTATGGTAAAAAACATTTGCCCTGAATGTAATGGAACCCGATTGAAAAAAGAATCGCTATGGTTTAAGATAAATGAAAAAAATATTGCTGAATTGTCGAATATGGATTTAAGTGAATTGCAGAATTGGCTTCAGCAACTGCCTGTGCATTTAACTGACAAACAAAAAACCATAGCAACAGAAGTCTTAAAAGAAATCACAAAGCGAGTAGGATTCCTACTCGATGTAGGTCTTGATTATATCACTCTTAATCGCAGTACACGAAGTCTTTCAGGAGGTGAATCGCAACGCATAAGACTTGCCACACAAATTGGTTCGCAATTGGTAGGAGTACTTTATATTTTGGATGAGCCTTCAATTGGTTTGCATCAACGCGACAATAAAAGGCTGATAACTGCATTGAAAGAACTGCGTGATTTAGGCAACACTGTTATTGTTGTGGAACATGACAGAGAAACTATTGAAGCTGCAGACTATGTGATTGACCTCGGTCCCGGTGCAGGAAACTTCGGAGGTAATGTAGTTGCAACAGGCACACCGGAAGAAACGCTGAATCAGGATTCACTCACTGCCCATTACCTCAGTGGAAAAATTAAAATGCCTGATTCAAAGCTTAGAAAAGGAAATGGAAAAAAAATCACCATTAATGGTGCGAGAGGCAACAATTTAAAAAATATTTCTGTGAGTCTTCCACTGGGCAAGTTGATTTGTGTAACCGGTGTTTCAGGAAGCGGCAAATCTACACTCATCAATGAAACACTTTATCCGGCATTGAATCATCACTTTTTCCGTTCCTTAGCCAAACCGCTTCCCTACACCAACATCAAAGGCCTTGAAAATATTGATAAGGTAATTGAAATAGATCAGTCGCCAATCGGTCGCACACCACGAAGTAATCCTGCTACTTACACAGGAGTATTTACCGACATCAGAAATTTATTTGCACAACTTCCTGAGGCAAAAATCAGAGGATATTCTCCGGGTTCGTTTTCATTTAATGTAGTTGGCGGACGATGTGATACATGCCTGGGTGCAGGTTTGAAAATTATTCAGATGAACTTTCTTCCTGACGTACATGTACACTGCGAAACCTGTGGAGGTCAGCGTTACAAACGTGAAATTCTTGAAGTGAGATACAGAGGTAAGTCCATCAGTGATGTTCTGAATCTGAGCATTGATGAAGCTGTTGAATTTTTCAGCAACCTTCCGGCCATTCTTCATAAAATAAAAACATTGAAAGATGTAGGCTTAGGATATATCACACTCGGACAATCGTCCACTACGCTTTCAGGAGGAGAAGCACAGCGTGTTAAACTTGCCACAGAACTGTCTAAGAAAGACACCGGAAACACTTTTTATATTCTGGATGAGCCAACAACAGGATTACATTTTGAAGATGTAAGAATCCTACTTATGGTATTACAGCAATTAGTTGATAAGGGAAATACTGTGGTAGTAATAGAACATAACATGGATGTTATTCGTGCTGCTGATCACATAATTGACCTGGGTCCAGAAGGCGGAATGAAAGGCGGAACGGTGATTGCTGAAGGTACTCCTGAACAAATAATCAAAAACAAATTAAGTATCACCGGAAAATATCTCGAAAAAGAAATTGAATGGCACAACAAAATGTTAGTGCTATAATTTTCTGCAAAACAAAAACCTTTGCTTCCCTGTGATATCTTTCACCAATTCAATATCAGAAAATCCTGTACGCTGATAAATCTCTAAAGTACTTTCAGCATAAACAGGATTTATCTCCAGAAATATTTTTCCCTCGCTTTTTAATTTCTTCTCTGCGAAACGGGCTATTGCCTCGTAAAATTCCAACGGGTTGGATGCAAACAAAGCCAGATGCGGTTCATAATTTATCACATTGGCATGCATGAATTCTTTTTCATCAATTGCAACATAGGGCGGATTGGACACTATCAAATCAAATGTTGGATATTTCTCCATAGCAGGATGTAAGATGTCATCGCTGACAAAATTTATCTGTACATTTTGATTTTTTGAATTTTCTGAAGCTACTGCCAGTGCGCGTTCCGAAACATCTACAGCATACACTCTTGCCTTCGGATATTTTTTTGAAAGCTCAACAGCAATACAGCCGGATCCTGTTCCAATATCAATGGCAGTAAAACTACCCCTCTCTGATTTCTTATAAACAAGCTCCAACAGTTCCTCTGTTTCAGGACGTGGAATTAATACATCTTTATTTACCACATACCGCCTTCCCATAAAGTATGCAAACCCTAATACATATTGCACCGGCTCCGACTTTTTGAGTCGTGACAAAACTTCCTCCAACCAGGTTTCTTCAGTCTGTTCAACTTCAGCATCAGGGTTCAACATTTTAGATTCGACCATATAATCTGATACGAAACGGGCAATGGCCATACTCTCCTCCCTGTCATAAACAGTGCTCAGTTCTGTTGCAATTCTGTTTAATAAATCTTTGCTGCGCATGAGTATATAAAGTTTGTAAACATATCATTTATTTTACTTTTGTGGTCAATGCCGGATTTGTTTTCAGATGAAAAATATATGCAACGCTGTATTGAGTTGGCTCTTATGGCTGGCGGGAATACGGCTCCCAATCCATTGGTAGGAAGTATTGTTGTGCATAATAACATAATCATTGGCGAAGGATATCATGAAAGATACGGGCAGGCACATGCCGAAGTAAATGCCATAAATTCAGTAAAAGATAAAAGCTTGCTGAAGGATTCTGTGCTGTATGTTACTCTGGAACCATGTTCTCATCACGGAAAAACACCTCCGTGCAGCGAGCGCATCGTAAGAGAAGGAATAAAAAAAGTTGTGGTAGGAACCATCGACACATCTGCAAAAGTGAACGGCAAAGGGATAGATTTTTTAAGAAATCAAGGTATTGAAGTAATTATTCCTGTCCTGGAAAATGAATGTCGTTTTTTGAACAGACGGTTCTTTACGTTTCATGAAAAGAAGAGACCTTACATCATTCTTAAATGGGCACAGAGTGCTGATGGTTTTATAGCTCCTGAAAAACCTTTACAGCCCATGAAAATTTCAAACGACATCAGTCACACTTTATCTCATCGTTGGCGTACCGAAGAGGCTGCTATTATGGTAGGTACCAACACTGCGCTCACAGATAATCCTCAGCTTACACCAAGGAGTTGGCAGGGAAACTCTCCGGTTCGGTTGGTAATTGACCGACATTTGCGTATTCCTGCAAACTATCATCTGAGAGATTCATCAGTAAAAACATTTTTTTACAATGAAATAAAGGATGACATTCAAGGTCTGAATTTTTTTATCAAAATTGATTTCGACAAAAATATTTTACCACAAATTTGTAATCATCTCTTTAGTGAATCAATAACTTCAGTAATTGTAGAAGGAGGCAGTGTTCTTTTAAATAGTTTTATCTCACAGAATCTTTGGGATGAAACACGTGTTTTTACCTCTGAAAAGATATTGAATTCCGGCATTCATTCACCTGTTTTTTCACTACCTGCTGCGCAAACTGAAATGTCAGGAAATGATTTACTTTCTGTTTATTATAATTCTGTCAAATGACTTTTACAACAGCGGCAGCAATTCTTACTGTTACACTTCTTTTTATCATACTCAAATATTTTGAAAAATTTGGAATTGATAATTTTCAGGGCCTCACAGCAAATTATGTAACTGCAGGAATTTGCTATTACTTTTACTCGCAAACTTCAGTTGTGGAATTTAAAAACTTTGCTGTGCAATTTTTCCCCTTTTATTTACTCATGGGATGTTTGTTTATCTCCGTGTTTTATCTGACAGCACTTTCCTCTCAGCAAAACGGTGTTTCTGTGGCAACCATAGCCAGTAAAATGTCAGTAGTTATTCCCGTATTGGCAGGTGTTGTATTATATGGAGAAAATTTTCATTCTTTAAAAATATTGGGACTGATACTAGCAGTCTTATCTGTCTATCTGACTTCAACAGGCGATCAATCATCTTTAAAAAATAAAATACTACTGCCCATACTCGTGTTCTTAGGTGCAGGCCTTGTTGATTCAAGTATAAAATATGTACAACATACTGTTCATGTTGGTTCAGCAGGTTTTTTCAGTCTGGTTTTCTTCAGTGCTTTCACAGCAGGAGTGTTGATCATCCTTTTCCGTTATTTAAAATATAACATTGAAATAAGATTAAAAAATATTGCAGGAGGAATTATTCTTGGTGTGTTTAATTTTGCTTCGTTATACTATGTGATAGGTGCTTTGGAAGAAAATAACAATGACAGTGGAACAGTTTACATTGCTGTAAATTGCGGAGTAGTATTGTGCTCTGTATTACTATCAGCTTTATTGTTCAGAGAAAAATTAACTTCTCGTGGCATAACAGGAGTAGTTATCGCACTTGCAGCCATCTTTGTTTTGTCCTGATATGTTTGATTTAACTTATAAATCTATTGCTCAACCGTCCACCGGTGTTTACCGTGATAAAGGAAGCAAGTTTCTTGCATTTGCATATCCTGTGAAATCAGAAACAGAAATAAAATCTATTCTGCAACAATTAAAAAAAGAACATCCTAAAGCCAATCATCATTGCTTTGCATACAGGCTTGGTGCTTATAAAAATATTTTTCGACATAGTGACGACAGAGAACCTTCCGGCTCGGCAGGCAGACCTATCTACGGAGTTATACTCGCCAATGACCTGACACAAATTCTCATTGTTGTGGTAAGATATTTTGGAGGTACGCTCCTTGGTGTGCCCGGATTAATACAAGCATATAAAGGCGCTGCTGTTGATGCTATACAACAAGCCTCTGTTCAGGAATTTGAAATTGAGGAATATTATAACCTCGTGTTCCGTTATGAATTATTAAATGATGTGATGCGATTACTCAAACAATCTCATGCCACTATTTTGCAACAACAAATGAGTGATGATTGCAGTATTGATATATCAGTCAGCAAAAAAAATGCAGACAATTTCATTAATGGTATTTCTCAGAATTATTTGCTTAAAGAGGGAGTCACACTCAAGGTTAAATCGTAGGAAGGTTTAATACAAATCATACTTCAGCAACCTGCACTCAATAGTGCCATTAAAGAAAGGAATTCGTGCAGCAGTACGCAAGCCTACTTTTTTTGCCAATGCCAAATCTCCGGTAAAAATAAACCCTGTTTTTCCTTTACACTTTTGTTTGAAAAAATCTCCTATGGAAGTATATAATGCACCGAGGTCTTCCTTCTCTCCCAACCTCTCACCATAAGGCGGATTTACAAGCACCACTCCGGGGCCGTCAGGGATTTTTGTTTCTTTAAAATCACACTTTTCCATCTCGATATAATGTTCGACACCCGCACGGTTTGAATTTTCACGTGTTGCTTTAATTGCATAACCATTATTATCTGTTGCGATGATGGCCGGCATGGAGGTAAAATCCTTTTCGTCTTCTAAACGTGATTTAATCTGCCTTTGAATCTTCTTATCATAATTAAACAGATGCATATAGCCAAAATTCACTCGGTCAAGCAATGGCGAACTATTTCCAGCCATCAGTGCAGCTTCTATTGCAAATGTACCGCTGCCGCACATGGGGTTTATAAAACTGCTCTTTCTGTCCCAACCTGTTGCATAAATAATTGCTGCTGCAAGATTCTCCTGCACCGGAGCTTTAAAAGGATTTTGTCTGTATCCATGTTTATTAAGTTGCTCTCCTGATGTATCGAGATAAACCCACACCTGATCGTGCTGCCAGTGAATGTGAATGACTACTTCACTTCGCAATGGACCTGAATCCGGCCGTATATTGAAATTCTTCTGATAATAATCCACTATTGCATCTTTGCAAAGCTGGTTCAGAAACATACTGTTGTTGATACTCGGATGATTGGTTTGAGAAGTAACTGTGATATATTTCTTCTCAGAAAAATAATCAGACCATCGGATATTGTTTAACTTCCTATACAACTGTTTCTGATCAGAAGATTTAAATTTATCTATAAGCCAAAGGATTCTGCTTGCTGAGAGTAATTTGTAATTTAGTAAAATCACATCCTGAAAAGTAGCTTTAATAAATAATCCGGTATAATTCTCCTCGAAAGGCGGGAGGTTGCATGCCGTCAGCTCCTGCTTCAGCCAGGGAGTAACATGAGGAGCACAGCTGACAAAAAATACTTCTTTTTGGTTCAAGATATTTTTTCCCAAAGGTAGATATTCTATCCTCATGAAAAATATGTTAACACTGTTTTTAAAAATATTTTAAATACAATACGCAATAAACTATCTTCGTTGAGTGGATGTTATAACGTTGAAATCAGAATTCTGCACACACTGATAAATGAAAAACACATTTAATGATGCTGAAATAAAGGCAATGCTAAAGTTGCTTGATGATGAAGATGAAAACATCTATCAAAGCATTGAAAGGCATTTTTTAGAGATGGGCAGAGAGATTATTCCCAGACTTGAAGAATACTGGAGTAATTCCTTTGATGCTGTATTGCAAAGCAGAATTGAAAAACTAGTTCACAAAATACAGTTTGAATCACTTAAAAATGATTTGCATTTTTGGCATACTACAGAGAGTGATGATTTGCTTAAGGGTTTAATAATTATTTCACGTTATCAATACCCGGATCTGAAAGAGCAAACAATAAAAAATCAGCTAAATGAGATTTCCGGAGCCATCGCATCTCAACTGGATTACCATCTTATTCCAACCGAAAGAATAAAAATCTTTAATCAGGTATTTTATAACATATACGGATTTAATGGTAACACTGTAAACTTTCATGCACCGCAAAATTCATTTATAAATACCGTTCTTGAAAGTAAAAAAGGAAGCCCGATATTACTTTGTGCAATTTATTCTATTCTTGCAACAGAAAATAATCTTCCGGTTTTTGGTGTCAATTTACCGGAACATTTTATTCTTTGTTACAAAGATTCTTTTGCAGAACCTGAGCATCATTACACCTATCCCGAATACTATATTTTGTTTTACATCAATGCTTTCAGTAAAGGAAATATCTTCAGCAAAACCGACATAGATACTTTTCTTCAAAAGCTAAACCTACAACCCCAAAAAAGTTTTTATGTGCCCTGTACAAATACTGATATTATTAAACGTATTCTGCGTAATCTGCACTACTCATTTACAAAATCAGGTGATGCACAATCTGTACATGAAATAGAACAACTTCTTACCTTAATGGAAGAATAATTAAACATTCTGATTGATATTGCTATTTCTTTAATCAGATCTTAAGACAAAAAAATAAAGCCTGCGATTGCTCGCAGGCTTTATTTTATCTGTCAGTCTTTCGACTTACTTTTTACTCCACTACAATCCTTACCTGATTGCTGCTGCTTTGAGTTTGTACATTCAGCATGTACGCTCCCTTAGCTACTTTGCTCAGGTCTAACTGCATGGTGTTCTTTCCTTCAACTGCAGACTGTGTCTGTGTCATCACTACTCTGCCGCTCAGGTCAAGTACTGTTACCTGTGCTGTGCCTTTCTCTGTAGTGTATTCCACATTCAACATTCCTGCTGTCGGGTTCGGATATACATTCAATGCACTTGCTGACATCTCACTCTCTCTGCAACCTAACACTACATTGTAGGTCTGGGTTGCATTTCCGCAGGAGTTGCTCGATGTTACTCTCACTACTCCGTTGCTGCCGCCCCAATCCAGGGTCAGTGATGTGCTGTTACCTCCACCCTGTACG
>Ga0079224_100001340_pt1 | contig 28042 bp, 32 predicted proteins | sample Stecom2015_FD_80414 | JGI IMG/M metagenome (GOLD analysis project Ga0079224, IMG submission 80414) | Agricultural soil microbial communities from Utah to study Nitrogen management - Steer compost 2015 | ecosystem: Environmental > Terrestrial > Soil > Agricultural land | place: USA: Utah... | reverse complement strand
CGTGGCCAGGGGAGACCCCGCAGGAGCACAGCGACGAGGAGGCTCCCGGACCGCCCGCGGAAAGCGAGTGGCTGCAGCGGAAATCAACACCAATTTTAGAAAGGGACTTTTTCAGTGCCCTCTACTATCGTCAGCTCATTTTTCACGTTATCCTATCATTAAGGGCATTAGACGTTACATTCATCTTCTGCCTATTATTGTTGTTATTACCGCTAAATAATGCTTTTCCCACAAAAACCCTTCCTATAAATACAATACATATAACTATCCCTAAGATAAATAAAGCTTTTCCAAGCTGTTGCTGTTCCGATACTAAATAATTATTACATAGTCTTGCTGGTGACACTATATAGAGCCAACTCATTACAAAAATCTTAGAAATGAGATTCGTCCAAATAAAAGATTTGCTAATCGAACCAAGCAGATTCCAACTATAGTACAATGGTACCCCTACAACAAAAGATAGACTTAGATATTTGGCCATTTCCATATAGGGGTCATTCAACGCTGCATCCATCGCCCGAGGTAGCATCCAGAAAATGGATACACATAAAACAATAATAATCCCTGCTATACCATTTTCATTATAATAAGTAAAAAAGCTTCTCCATCTTTTTGGGAATCCTTTAGCTAGAAAATATCCACTAGCTACTAATATTGGGTATTGAATAAACATTGTGCCTACCATGCTTTCTTCTAACCATAACCTTATATAGGGGATGGAAACAATCAGAAGTAAAAGTAGCGCTACAAATATATCACGATAACGGTACATAACTTCACCCCTAGAAAAGAAAGGTATCTAAAAAATCCACAACAGTTTGTGGCGTTTGGTAGTCAAAAATATTGGTTAGTTTTCCTTCTGGGTTAATTAAATAAAAAGCAGAATTATGCTCATAACCACCATATTCATTCGGTATCACAATAACTTTTAGTGCCTCTAACACATTCTGTAATTCTTGTTCATCTTGAATAGTCGCCATTTTCCACCGATCGCCATCCGCTCCGAAATGTTCTGAATAGGCTTGTAAGACTGTTGGAGAATCATTTTTAGGATCAAAGCTTATACTTACTAAAACAACATCTGTCCCAAGTACATCCTCTGGGATATTTTCATAGATTTCTGCAAAATTTCTTTCTAATACAGGACAAACATCTCCACAGGTTGTATACATAAATGTAAAGAGCGCATATTTCCCCTCTAAATCTTGTAAACTGAAGGTGTTTTCCCATGAATCAATTAATGTAGCAGAAGGGAGCTTCGGCTGCTCCCTTTCTAGGTCAATAATTCTTGCCTTCTCTGCTGTAAAAGCACGTAATCCATCCGTACCTAGCCAAAGCAATGAAATACTTACAACTAATGCAAATAGGATACCGACACCTTTACGCAACATGGTGATCTGATCCTATCTTATCTTGGTACTTAAAGTCCATTGATCTTGAATAGTTCCAAAAACGGATGATAAATGTCAAGACAGCTAGAACGATAAAAATACCAAAGATTGCCCCCATACGGTCATATGAAACCCACTCTTGGAAGTGTTCGGCCCATCTTCTTGGTGCTCCTACTTTTCCTGAATATAGGAATGATCCACATAATCCTATGAAGAACATGATGTATACCCAAAAACTAATCGGATCAACTGATGATTCTTTCTCTTTTCCATTCACTTTAATTAAGTAATACATAAACCCAAATAACATTGCTGTTGCTCCTAATCCCATATACATATGGAAATGTCCTGGAACCCATTTTGTATTATGCATTACATGATTAACGACGATCGTTGCATCAATAATGGCTGGAACAACACCTATTACCCACCCAAACATAGATAGAAACATAAAAGATGAGGCAATGTCCCACTTAATTCCAGAACGATATACAATCATTAGTGCTCCATATGCTGTGACAACTAGTACTGGTAATCCATTTGCATATGATAACACCTGTCCAATTATGATCATCCATTTTGGCATGGCAAAGTCCATTAATAAATGATGGGTATAGATTGTAATCGTAAACAAAGTTGAACAGTTCCAGGCAATCAAGAATGGTCGATTGGCTTTCCATGGACGATTTGTATAGGTTGCTAAGATTTCATAAACCGCTATAACACCCATATAAATAATTGAGTTAGCAAAAATGTGACCAAACGCGTATGTTAGGTTCTTGGCAAGCATTGGATCAATCATGATTGATGGTATAAACAGATTAATAAGGTTCATAATGAGAACCGTTGCTCCTGCAATTAATGCAGTAGTATTTACAATCGCAACCATTGTACTCGCCACGACCGCCGCTGGAGGACCATAACCTTTTTCCTTACCAAATACAATTGACCAGCCCAAGCCTCCACCTAAACTTCCATATTGTTTAATAATTCCTCGAGCTACATCCAAATTTAGTAATAAAAATCCTATTCCGAGTATGAGCATACCACCTAAATACAGGGCTGCTCCAGTCATTGACCAGCCACCAGCAGAAATGGCAGGTAGGGGGTATAAGAAGGTCCATGCTCCTGCAAAATCAAATACAAAGATACCTACTAATACCATTACGACTCCGATAATGAAGGTGATAAGATTAGTTATTAGAATTATTTTGCTTAATTGAACATATTTACTAAGGAAATACCACATAACAGCAACAGCAGATAATGCAGCCGCACCAATCATACCTGTTCCGTGGACAGTCATGATTTCATAAAAGAAGCCAGGGTCTATATCCATCATTTTTCCTTGTGCAAGAAGCATCAAAACCCCAAATACCATCATGAATAAAATAATTAGACTACCTGTTAATAAATACATAGCTATTGTTTTATTTTTTGAGGTATTTGACCCCCGAATAGTAGTAGACATGTTACCTCCTCCTTCTTAATTTGTAACAACTATTTCACCAATCATGAGATGGTGAGCAATTCCACAGTATTCCATACATAAAATTTGATACGTGCCAGGCTCCGTGAACGTATAAAAAACAGTGTTTGTATATTCTGGCATCGCCTGAGTTTGTGCAACTAAGTTCATATCTTTGTCATAGATACCAAAGCCATGGTTTACATCTGAACTTGTAATGTCAAATTCGATTGGTTCACCAACTTTGAATTCAGTCTGACTCATATTCCAGCCAAATTGGAACGCTTCCACATCAACGATGACAGGATTTTCACCTTGCCCATAGACTGGCCTTTCAAAAGGAAGATCTTGAAGTGTACAGTATGTTGCAGTCCCAAAAACAACTAGTAAAATAATGAAATACAACGTTCTAAAGCGGTACCATTTTTTTTGAATGCCGTCATACTCTTTTCGTTTAGTTGTCTTTAATACGACGGTAATAAAAATGACGGTGATTAACGTCATTAAAATAATGGAAAGATACCAAGCTGCTGTTTGGTACAAAAGAACCCCCTCCTCATTTTTCTTTTCAGCAAAATTGTCACATATTGACTGTACATAATCTGTTAAGTTTGTCACAAAATGGTTTAAAACCAAAAAAAGACACATTCTTGTCAAGAATGCATCTTTCTTAAACTTGCTATTTAATTAGATACGTAGCTGCTAGCATTAAAAAAGAAATGAAGACCGTTGTAACAACCCAGAGCCAGGCTAATTCCATATTGCCACTATCGATCGCCACATAGATTGCCGTAGGTAGTGTTTGTGTTTTACCTGGAATGTTTCCAGCAAACATTAGGGTTGCTCCAAATTCACCAAGAGCTCTAGTAAAACTTAAGATAAAGCCTGTTATAATCGACTTTATGGATAACGGAATGGATATAAATAAAAACAGGTTCATTTCACTTGCGCCATCTGTTCTTGCAGCATCCTCAATATCTGGATTCACTGATTGGAATCCAGTTTTTACGGATTGATACATGAGCGGAAATGCTACAACGGTTGAAGCAATAACCGCTGCCCACCACGTAAACATGATTGGTTGACCTGTTATTTTTTCAATAAATGATCCGATGACACTATTTCTCCCAAAGATCACAATTAATAAAAAACCCACTACGGACGGAGGTAAGACAAGTGGTAGCATCAAGACTGTTTCAAGAAAGAGTTTCCCTTTAAATTGCTTATGCGCCATCCACTTCCCTGCGACCAAACCAAGAAGTAAGACAATGAATCCTGCCGTTATTGCTATAGACAATGATAGTTTTATAGGTGACCAAAATGTGTATTCCATCATATAAACCTCAATTGTTAGAAAATGTTCAAAATTATGCAATCCCTATTCTGATAAAGGTCTTGCACCCATCATGTAATAAGTGTGATTAATTATACACCTACTATTATAATAACATTATATTATTCCTTTAGAAGCAATTATAGCATCTCCAAAGGAAGGTGGTAACGATGAGTCGCATAACATTAGAAAAGCCAACGCTCTCAAATGAATTAACAGAACTATTACAATCAGCTGATCACGTCATACATATGGAAAAGGGACAATATCTATTCCGTGAAGGAATGAAGGCTTCAGAGCTCTATCTCATTCTGTCAGGCCGTTTAAAAGTAAGCAAAGGGACAGCCGATGGGAATGAACTATCCTTACGAATCTGCAGTCAAAATGAAATTGTTGGGGAGTTAACATTGTTTACAGACGAACCGAAGTATTTATTTGATTGCAGAATATTAGAAGATAGTGAGATTGCAGTCATTCAAAAAGATGAATTAGAAAGGAAACTCTTTGAAAATACTTCCTTGGCATTTGAATTCATGAAATGGATGAGTGACCATTTTCGAAAAACACAAACAAAATTTAGAGACCTCGTTTTACTTGGCAAAAAAGGGGCAATGTATTCAACGTTAATTAGAATGACCAATAGTTATGGGATTCAAAAGGAAAATGGTGTCTTTATTGACCTACATTTAACGAATCAAGAGCTTGCTAATTTTTGCGCAACAACAAGGGAAAGTGTAAACCGTATGCTACATGAGCTAAGGGTTAAAGGGATCATCACCGTCTCGAGAGGCTATATTACCATTCATGATTTAGCTTACATAAAAAATGAAATACAATGTGAAGAGTGTCCTGCAAAATATTGTAGTATTGAATAACCATAAAAAGCGAAAAGACCCATAGATTCCTGGGTCTTCTCGTTTGTCTAGTTCCAGACGCCGTCAGCTTGAGGTCATAAGCTAATCGTAGATACAATAAAAATGAGAGGGTAAAGTGTCTCAATTTTAGTTTAAGGCCATACATTCTGTGCATGGAGTTCGAATCCTAACCATACTGGATTCAAAAACAGCACAAGAAAAAGCTTGCTAACAGGATTCTTTGCCTTCAGATTGTGTTTTCTTTTTTGCGAAGGGCTTTTGGAATATATACACAGAATGGCTCGCTCTCCATGTAATCCCCTGTCATAGCATAAGCTCGAGAACGCGATCCACCACATACATGTCTAAATTCACAAACGCCACATTTTCCTTTATATTTATCTGGATTACGCAAATCTTTAAAAATTGGGGATTCACGATAAATTTCAGCCAAGGGAGTTTCCCTTACATTTCCTGCTATTACTGGTAACAAGCCACTTGGATATACATCCCCTGTATGAGAAATAAACACGAATCCATTGCCATCGTTTACACCTTGAGGTGCTCTTCCAAGTCCATCGATTTTCCCTGTCTTACCTTGCATGAGTGCATCTTCATAGCGAATTTGTTGTTCTGTATCTTTTGTCTCACGCATCTTAGACTGGATTACCACACGTCGATAGTGCTGTGCAGCTGTTGTTTTAATATCAAATTTTACCCGTTTACTTAAATCATATAACCAGCGAAACACCTTTTCGTGTTCTACAGGTGAGATCATATCTGTTTCCTTACCTCTTCCTGTAGGAACTAAGAAAAACACACTCCACAATACACAATCAAGGTCCTCCACTAATTTTGCCATATCATCTAATGCATGAACATTATATCTTGAAATAACCGTATTTATCTGAATAGGAATTTCAAGCTCATGTAAATACTGAATAGCTTTCATGGTTAAGTCAAAAGAACCATTTGTTCCACGGAAGTGGTCATGAATTTCAGCAGTCGGACCATCCAAACTGAACGCCCAACGTGCTAATCCGACTTCTTTTGCTTTCTGAATAGCTTCTTTCGTAACATTAGGAGTTGCACTTGGTGTCATTGAGACGCGCACACCTTTTTGAATAGCATAATCTGCGATATCATACACATCGGGGCGCATTAATGGATCCCCGCCCGTAAACACAAGCATGGGATTATTCATTTCGTATATTTGGTCAATTAAATTTTTTCCTTCTTCAAAGGAAAGCTCTCGGGGATCTCTTTTATACTGTGCTTCCGCACGACAATGTAGACACTTCAATTGACAAGCTCTTGTAAGCTCCCATATTACAATAAATGGATCCTGATTATAATCTCTTTCAAACATGAGGCAAACCTCCCTTGTAATGTCCACCATTTTAACACTATAAAATAGTGAATAATGTGAGTCACATCACAGTTGACGGAGGTTTTTCAAATTGTTCACAATTGAAAAAGCTCAAGGTACCTTAAATTCAGCTACTTGTCTAGAACATCCTGTACCTAACACTGGTACCTTTGCCGTCCGTGAGAGTTATAAAGTTTTATTTAAGCGCTTACATAAAATAGCGGTACTTTCATTCGATTGTCTTAACAGCTTGATTATGATGGCACCTAAAGTAAGACAAATAATAGTATTACTAAATGGAAGAAAATAAAATCTGAAGAAGTGTTAAATGTAATTGAGGGTTAACACTACAGCTACCAGTAGGTTCGGAGCCCCCATGAGGAAAAACAAATAGGAATATCTAAACTTTTTTTTGCGGAATTGCTTATCTTCAACGTAGTAATTTGCTCTCATCCGATCTCCCCCTACAAAGGAATCAGATACGATTCCTGCAAGCAAAAAGCAGATGATTCCAAATGTCCCAGAAATAACAGAATATGCTTCAAATTGATGAGTAGACAAACCTAAAATTAGTAAAAGGCCAGAGGATACTATACCTAATATCAAGCCTACTCTCAAGTTTCAATCCCTCCTTCATAAAGACATTGTATTCATATTTTATCATACTTTTCAGAAAATTATGAGTGTATAAGCTTGATTTTTAATACAAAAACAACTCGGGCCCACACGATGTGGGGCCTGAAGACCTGCCGCTCTAGCGTGGTGTGATTAGTCTTTTTTTCTTATATTAGGAAAAGGGACTTGTGTAATTTTATTAAACTCTGTTTGATTATTGATATTTTCGAATTCCATTCCTTGCAGATCTAGGTCTTGATCTGTTAAATATTTAACCTTGCATACTTCTAATAACTGGCTCATTTTTAAAAAATTTTTCTTCAACAATCTTTCTATTTTAGTTACCACCCTAGCATGATAGACAGCTATTAAAGGTTGCTTTCTTTCATAAATGATTGGAACAATCGCATCATAACTCAGGTCATTCGTAAAGGACATTAACTGTTTTACAAGATCGTCTGTCACAAAAGGCGTATCACATGGTATTATTACGTACCAATTTGCTTCCCCCTTTTTCATAACAGTAAACATTCCCGCTAGTGGACCACACCCTTGGAATTCAGGTACATCTTGAACAACTTGAAAAGGTGTTTGTTTTTCAAATTGTTCCTTTAAGTCAGGATGACTCACAATATAGAGGGAATCCACATTTTCTGCTAGTGCTTTAATTGCGTATTCATAAAAATATTTTTGATGAAGCTTCGCGAATGCCTTATGGCTACCAAATCTTCTAGACTGTCCCCCTGCCAAAACAATACCTGTGAATGTTGAATTAGTCATGTTGGAACCATCCTTTTACGTTTTCTCCATAGTAGCATGATTGAAACAGTCTTCCAAACAGAAACTATAGATTTCCCCTTCAGATGGACGCTTTAAGCGTATGTGACTTTGAGCCACCTTAACGAAATGTGGAAGCGGCTAGCACTCTAAACAAATTTATTCCCTACGAAAATCGCCACGTCCTCATGTCTAATCGGCACTAGCACTTCCTGTGTGTCAGAGACTCCGACATAGAGGCGCTTTTTGCCTCGTAGGAAGAGTTGAAATTTCTCAAGTTTCTTGCCGCTACAACTGGACAAGTCGCTAATCGCCCCTGTGGGGTCTAAAGTCTCACTTTTTGTGAGCAGACTTTGAAGTACTACCTAGAATTAACCTACGCACGAAGAATATATGAAGACATTTTCGAGGTGTCACCACCTAACGCTGCAATCAATAGGTTTGTTTTATTCATTAGCACCAATCTTTTAAAAAGGCTTTCTATAAAAAACAAGTGTAGGCAACTTTAAAAAGCTTTGCCTACACTTTAAATGATATCGTATTTAGTTATCAATTTTGTTTTTTACCAATGGCAACTCGCCAAATGTCTGGACCTTGTTCTAGGTATTCCCATGTGAACTCATCACCGCGTTCCATCTTAAATTGATATTGGAGTGGTCTTGGATCATGGTCATTTGTTAACTCCATGATTTCACCTGGTTTTAAGCTGTCAAATGTTCTAAAAATAGTTGGGTGTTTATCCTTCGGCGCATAATCTGGTGCATTTACTTTCGCTGCAAATCCCATATTAATTCCTCCTTAGCGTTTTATGGCTTCATGATACCCAAGTCTGAATCTAGAAGTAGTGAGTCTAATCACTATGTAGATATGTTTTTTATCATAACGCATACCCAACGAAGGAATTAGTGGAACTTGTAGCTTGCGATAAAAGACCATAGGATGTTGCGACATATTTAATGGAGACGCGTTAAACAATATTAACTTTATGTATTGATTGTGCATGAAAAAAGTCGAAGCGAATTAGAAAACTACTCCTATTTTTTGTGTCTATTTTATGAAAAATGTGTAGGATCTTCACTACCTATGATATAAATCACAGTCTAATAAAGGAAGATTGCTACACTTAATATATTAGTTATTAGAATAAGGAGTGAGTCAGATGAGACTGCCATCCATTCATGAACAATTGAATGGAGTTCCGTTGTTTCGGGAACTAACCACAGAGGAACTTCAGCCAATTGTTGACATTTCACAATCACGATTATATAAGCAAAAAATGTTTATCTTTATGCAAGACGATCCACTTGATCGTGTTTTTTTTATTCAATCTGGAAAGGTAAAGATATATAAATCAGATATGCATGGCAAGGAACAGATTGTTTCTGTACTTGAAGCAGGAGAAATGTTTCCACATGCAGGGTTCTTTCGAAAGGGTGGATTTCCAGCACATGCTGAGGTAATGGAAGATTCAAATATTATCTATACCCCTATTGATAAATTTGAAGAAATACTGCTTAAAAACCCTGAACTTTGCATTAAAATTTTTAGGGTTCTAGGTGAAAAAATAATCGACCTCCAAAATCGCCTAGAGGAACAAATTCTCTTAAATACTCAAGAACAAATTGTCATGCTCTTACTTCGTTTATGTAGAAGTAATGGAGAAAAAATTGGGAATCGATATAAACTAACCACTCATTTCACAAACCGTGAACTTGCCAATATGATCGGGACCACACGAGAATCTGTTAGTAGAACGATTTCGGTATTGAAAAAGAAACAAATTGTTGATCTGACCCCAGATGGATATTACTTATTAGATCATATGAGGCTTCACGATGAAATTTATTAAGTTCCTTTTTAAAAATAGTTCATTTTGTGATTCAAGTCACATCATTTCTCACTGAAAATGATTATCATTAAGTTATACATTTTATAAGGGGGAAATTTTAATGAGTCAAGAGGAAACCAAAGTTGTAGAAATAGATGTTCGAGAAGATCTTAAAAATAAAATTGAACCTTTTCAAAAGATAATGGAGGCTGTTAAACCTTTACAAAATGGAGATGCCTTCATTTTACATGCACCATTTAAACCAACTCCTTTGTTTCCAATTTTAAAGGCAAAAGGCTTTACAAACGAAGCAGAGCAAATTGATAAAAAACATTGGAAAGTTACCTTTATAAAAAGAGGTGCCAAAGAATGAAGCTAGATAATCGGGGTCTTGAGCCTCCTACACCAATGATGAGAACATTAAAAGCACTTGAAAATTTAGATAAAGGTGACACCTTAACCATTATCAATGATCGTCGCCCTATGTTCCTATATGAACAACTCGACGAACTTGGCTACAAACATACAACAGCATCACATCCTGATGGCGGCTTTCAAATTGACATTACAAAGTAAGGAGCTCACTAGTAAATGATGCCTCAATTATCAAATGAAACAGATATTAGGCTACCTCTGTCCTTTATTATTTTTAGTATCGTCGCCCTTATAGCTTCCCAAGTTATCCTTCTATTTAATGGACACATAGTGATAGAGGGGAATTTCCGAACGCCTGCCATCCTATCATCTGCCCATTTACTCATTCTTGGTTGGGCCTTAATGGTAACTATGGGGGCGATGTATCAGCTAGTGCCTGTAGCTTTCCTTACACCGATTTGGAATGAGAAATTTGGATTTGCTCAATTCTGGGTAACAGCAATTGGATTTGGTGGTTTTGGAATCACCCTATCATTCTCACCCACCCTTTCAATTTTCACAGGTTCTCTAGCTGTTATTGGAATTTTGCTATTTCTTTTTCAAATGTTTATGACGATGAAAAAACAGGCCAAAAAAAATATTTTAACCCTATTTGTAGGTAGTGCGTTAATCTGTTTGCTAATCACGATTACACTTGGAATATTACTAATCATAAATTTAGGAATGGGTATTTCAAATCTTGATCACCTTGTTGTCCTAAAAAGTCATATTTTATTAGGTGTTGCAGGGTGGTTTACTTTCTTAATTTTTGGCTTTTCTTATAAAATGATCCCAATGTTTTCATTATCACACGGTTTCTCAATGAAACCTGCTAAATGGATTTTTATCGTATATGCAATAGGACTTATCGTAACAATTTTTAGCTTCATCACCGAGAAAAACTTGTTTTTACAGGTTGGGATGAGTCTACTGTTTGCAGGCTTTGCGCTATTTTCTTACCATATTACCACGATCATCAAGTTGAGATTAAAGAAAAAGCTTGATCGACCTTTTATTTTTTCATTGATTGCTATTGGTTTTGGTCTAGTCGTTCACTTAGCTGGAATGATTCTTTCTATCTTGCCAAGTTATTATGAATTGTTTGGTGTCCTCATATTTCTATATATCATCTTATGGATTGCATGTAGCATCCTTGGATATTTATATAAAATTATTCCTTTTTTATGGTGGACACATAAATACAGTAAGCTTATTGGAAAGAGGGATGTACCTACTTTAAAACAGATGATTGATGAAAAAATGGCAATTCCTATTTATACGGGGCTTGTTGGAGGTTGTCTTGTTGTCATTCTCTCCATTGCAACAGGTTATTTGCTTATCTTTTCAATCGGCCAAAGCTTCGTTGTTGCTTCTACCTTCTTTTTCAGCTACAGCATTATAAAAGTACTTTTCAAATAAGGGGAGAATGATAATGGAATTAAAAGATAAAATTCTCGATCAGTTAAAACAAGTAATTGACCCTGAACTCAATATTAATGTTGTCGATTTAGGACTTATATATGGTATTGAAATTAAAGAAAATAATAATGTGTATATTGAGATGACGTTAACAACTCCAGGTTGCCCGCTCCATGACAGTATTACAAGCGGAGTTAAACATTCCGTTGCTTATCTTGAAGAAGTGAATGAGGTCGAGGTATTAATGGTTTGGCATCCCGCCTGGTCTCCTGAACGTATGTCAGAAGATGCAAAAAAACAATTAAGCGGATATTAAGGCATTGAATTTCACATTCTCCGCATGTTTCGTTATACTTAAGAAAAGTAAAAGGCGCCTCAATTTCAGTTAAAAATATGCACGTCCTGTGCAAAATGCTCGAATCCAGCCGTCCTGGCATTGGGGACAAGTATTAAACAAGCGTGACCGAAGGTGTTATTACCTTCTGAAGTGATTGAGTTACGTCTCGAGCCGATGGCGCCTGAAACTAGACACCATTAAAGTAAGCTATTTCTCGAAAGGAGAGTTATTAAATGGATGAAGCATTAAAAGAAAATATGTTGGGTGCTCTTGAACAAGTGATTGATCCTGAATTGGGGATTGATATTGTAAACCTAGGCCTTGTATATGATGTAGATATGAATGATGAGAATGTCGCCCAAGTTACCATGACTTTAACATCAATGGGTTGTCCGCTCGCAGGTACAATTGCAATGGACGTTAAACGAGTTCTAACTGAATTACCAGAAGTAAAAGATGTAGATGTAAACATTGTTTGGAATCCACCATGGAACAAAGATATGATGAGCCGTTACGCAAAAATTGCATTAGGAATTAGATAAGCTCCCAAAGAACGTGTCATGTGTGACACGTTCTTTGCTTTTATAAATGCTTTTTAAACCAGTCTACTGAGGCAAGTAAGCCCTCTCTACTCACTTTATGATCCATTGTTGTATCAACAATAAAGGTTAAGTTTTGCTCATTGTCTTTGTAGAGTGGCAATAACTCTTTATAAAAATCATATGTGTATTGGAATGGTACGACCTTGTCTTTTTCGCCATGCCAAAATAATAGTGGTCTTCCATTTAACTTTTCTGGTTGAAAGGTTAGATCATATTTCCTTAATTCCGAATACAATTCTTCCAATTCTTTATCATTAAGAGGAATTTCAATATCATGTTTTTTCATTTCTTCAATTTGACCACGACAAAATTCTTCATAATACGGGCTTCCCATTAAACTTACAGCTGTTTTGATCCAAGGGTATTGAGTCAGTGCACCTAATGTGACTATTCCTCCCATTGAAGTCCCAGCAACACCAATTCTTGTCTCATCGATAAGTCCTTCTTTATTCAACTCGTCTTTGATGACAGCAAGTTCCTTAATTTCATTCATCACAATGTCCCAGAATTTAAAATTCATTTCAAGTTCTTCAAGGCCCTTATCGCGTTCACCATGATAATCAGCCTCTGGTAAAACCACTCGGAAACCTTCTTCGGCATATAAATACGCATAATGAAGATTGTGTTCTTTCGCACTTCCAAAGCCGTGAATAAACACGATCAGTGGTAATTTTTCATCTTTCGCTTGTTTTTTTACAATATGTAATAATGGAATATCCGCATACTTCTTTTTTTCAACAATAATCATTTTGTATGTACTCCTTTTATGAAGAATTAACCAATTACTAGTGTAACACTAATTTTAAGTTTATCTAAAAAGTTTGTCTTTTCATTGACGATTTTTTTCATAAATGGTTTAGTTAAGGAAAGGGAATATAGAGGCAAAGGAGATTCTTATGACAAAACAACACTTAATTGCACTTGATCTAGACGGTACATTGCTTAAAGACGATAAGACCATATCAACCAAAACGAAAGCTACGTTAGAGAAGGCGAAAAAAGCTGGACATGCAATTATGATTGCGACTGGAAGACCCTACCGTTCGAGCTCGATGTACTACCAGGAACTTGGTCTAACAACGCCTATTGTAAATTTCAATGGAGCCTTTGTCCATCACCCTCTCGATCAAAATTGGGGTGTCTATCATGATACACTTGATCTAAAAACGGTTAAAGAAATTGTAGAAGTTGCAGATGAGTTACGTGTGAAGAATATTTTAGCCGAAGTCATCGATGATGTATATTTTCACTATCATGATGAAACGATGTTAGATATTTTCGGCATGGGGAAACCGAATATTGAAACCGGTGATTTACGAAAAATTTTAAAGCATGATCCGACTTCATTGTTAATTCACCCCGATGAAGTGATTGCGGATAAAATCCGAAAGTACCTTTCGGAAATACACGCAGAAGTGGTCGATCATCGCAAATGGGCTGCACCTTGGCATGTGATTGAAATTGTAAAAGCTGGTCTCAATAAGGCTGTCGGTATCCAAAAAGTTGCAGACTATTATCAAATTCCAAAAGACAGAATTATTGCCTTCGGAGATGAAGATAATGATTTGGAAATGATTGAATATGCAGGTCACGGAGTCGCCATGGGCAACGGGATTGATGAGCTTAAATCAATCGCCAATCATGTGACTTTAACAAATGAAGAAGATGGGATCGCCCTTTACCTAGAAGAAGTTTTAAAATTAGAGAATAAGTAAGGAGAACCTGCTGAAATGCTGGTTCTTTTTTATGTCAAAATTAGAATTGTGCCCTTTGATAAATAATTAAGACCGAACTTTTATCAATTTTGACCTATTTACAATAATGGTACTATTCCTTCAATTAATTATTCGCCCACTCACATGAATTGTTACGAACCATCAGAAATAATTACCTGATATAACCGAACCGAAAAAATCAAACAATATAACTGGTGCTACCACAAAGCACTTCTTTTAAAGCTGTTAAAGGGGGAATTTACGGATGGGTAGTAATAAATCAAAACGATTTGTTCATCAAGGTGCAGATGCAGTACAACAACATGCTCAGCGCTTTCCTTACCGTACCACTCTAGCAGAGGCAGAAGCTAAGAAAAAGCAAAATGTCGAAAATTCATCACTTGGAGGAATATAACATGGGTAACCGTTTGTTCCAGAAAGCCCGAGAAACAGTTGAAATTGCAAAATTAGCCAGCACGGGTCAAAGTGATGTACCGCTACAAGATGCCATTTCGGTTGCGAAAAATTCTCTTTCTTCTGCATATGCTAACTCTACGACAGCCGAAAAAGAACAACTCCGCGAATTACAAAATGAATTAGACCAACTTCAGTAAAATGAAACTTCAACCAGTGGAGGATTTCTACATCCTCAACTGGTTGTTAGTTGCGACCCACAAGATGTGGTCCCAGAGACATTGCCACATGGTTATGGCATTCTACGTCTTTGGTCCTTATTCAAAAGTATTTACTGGCAGTTGATTCTTCTTTAGCTTAACGAATGCTTTTAGAGTAAGAATTATATTGCCAATAAGTGCGGGTCCACCTGGTACGAATTCAACAAAGGGGTCAGACAATTTTGTCTGACCCCTCCCCCATTATTACTGGAACTGTTGTAATTTAGCATGGTATAGATTTGTGATGGAACCGTCCTTCGCACTTCTTTCATATAAGTGAAGAATCAATGCCCCATTTGTAGGTAGTTTTTCTTTTGGGATAGATATATTAATTTCAAACGGAGCCCATGCAGGTGCGCCTTCTGAAGCCGTTTGGAGCGTTTCTGGTATCACATAGTCGTGTCCATCCTCAACTGAATAGAAGAATGTTGCTTCGAAAACTCGTACTTCTCCAGTTACAGTATATTCTCCATTTTCACCGACTACTTTTACATTTCGGAACGCGTTATTCTCTTCCCCTGGAATAGTGAACATTTTTTCTGTCTGTAGTGCGTTTTCTTCAATTTTTTGTCCATTCACTTCAAAAGCTGTTGAGGATACTGTCGCTTTATATTCTCCAGGAGCAAGTCTCGTACCATCATTTGATGTATAGTCCCACTGTTCCTCCCAGACCTCTTCCTTGCCTGGTTCAAGTTTCATTTCTTCAAGGGACATAATAAATACTTTGTCAATCGAATAACGGTAGACTTCATTTTCATTACGATCTGTCACAACAATTTCGTATTTCTGTCCACCTGGTATTCCTACTTTCAATGTGCTATCGCCAGTGTTTTTTAATGAAATCGTAAAGGTTGCAGCACTTTCCTCTGTTTTAATTGAGAAGTCAGCTTTAAGATTTTCAACCATATTCTCTCCAGCTTCTGGTTTTTCACTCTCTTTTTCTGGTGGTGTTTCTGATTCTATCTTTTCAGCGCCTCCTCCATTCACTGGAAGAGCATCTTCAGATGTCGTTCCACATCCAGTAACAAGAAATATACTTAATACGAATACGAGGGCTAGCAAAAGCCATTTTCTCATAATTGTCACCCCTTTACACTATTAGTCGAAGCATGTATAAGAAAAGTTACTATTCTTTACGAAATAATCCATAAACACCAATCGTTTGAAGGATATTTGTAAACGCTTGAGGATCTACTTCTTTAATAACACGTTCTAAGTCATATAATTCATATCGTGTTAAGACAATCATTAGTACTTCCTTTGTTTCACTTGAAAATGCCCCTTTTGCAGGGATTAAAGTGATTCCTCTCACTAATTTTGATTGGATCGCTTCTTTTAATTCTTCAGCTTTTTTTGTAACTATCATTGCAGTTACCTTCACATGACTCGTGTGAACTGTATCTATTACCTTGGTCAACACATACAAAGCCACAAGGGTATAAAGAGCCTTCTCCCAGCCAAATAAAAAACCTGCTGACAGTACGATGATGGCATTAAGTGTAAAAATATAGGTCCCTATAGGCTTATCCTTAGATTTTGATAAAACGAGTGCAATGATATCTAGTCCTCCTGTCGATGCACCCCATTTTAAGGTAAGTCCGATACCAATTGCTTGAATGACAGCACCAAAGACAGCATTTAGTAAGATATCATTAGAAATATGTTTAAGTGGAATAAACAACAAAAATAATGAGGTTAGAGCAACTGAAACAAAGCTATAAAGAGTAAATGCCTTCCCAACTTTTTTCCAACCTAATATAGCAACTGGAATGTTTAATAATAGTAAAATGACCCCAGTAGAGACATGAAATGGTGTGTAATCACCTATAATCCGATATAAAAGTTGAGACACACCTGTAAAACCAGCTGAATAAACGTCTGCTGGGATTAAAAATAAATTTAATGCAGCTGCATTTAGCAATGCTCCAAATGTAACAATTAATACTTTTTTAAATTCTCTATTCACCATCTAAATAGGCCTCCTGGTACAGCATTCTACTCTTACATGATAAAAAATGTAGTCATACAAAATTTTTCCTCATTTGTTGTATTTTTATCCAATTCTCGCTACACTTACTTTAGGCAAGTTTGTTTACAGGCTTGACCAAGACAAAAGAAGGTGAGACTTTTGACCGTACGAATTTTAACTGATAGCGGTAGTGATCTACCACGTCAATTTTTTGAAGAATACAATGTAACCTTACTCTCCTTAGGAGTTCATCTAGATGGGCAAGATTATGAAGATATTGCAACCATTGAACCTGTAAAAGTCTATGAAGCGATGCGAAAAGGAAGTGCTCCAAAAACTTCTCAAGTATCACCTCACCGATTTAAAGAGGTCTTTACTGAAATCGCGAAAGAAAAACAATCTGCGGTTTACATCGCATTTTCATCACAATTGTCAGGCACCTATCAAACCGCAGTAATGATGAGCGAAGAAGTAAAAGAGGAGTACCCAGATCTTGATTTAACGATTATTGATACAAAATGTGCTTCACTCGGCCAAGGGCTTGTTGTGAAAGCTGCTGCTGAGCTATCTGCCAAAGGGGCTTCAAAAGAGGAAGTCGTGAAACTAGCAACATTTTATAGCACTCATATGGAACATCTTTTCACTGTCGATGATCTTGAATATTTGGCTCGCGGCGGTAGAATTAGTAAAGCTTCCGCCTTCGTTGGAGGACTATTAAACATTAAGCCTCTCTTAAACGTAGAGGATGGAAAGCTAATTCCGCTTGAAAAAATTCGTGGTAAAAAGAAAGTATATAAACGAATAATCGAGCTTATGGAACAGCGCGGTGTTGACTTAGCGGACCAGACAATCGGAATAAGTCACGCAGATGTTGAAAACGAGGTACTTGAATTAAAGAAACTATTTGAAGAAAAATTCGGCTGTAAATCAGTGTATATTAATATGATTGGTGCTGCGATTGGATCGCACGTAGGACCTGGTACAATCGCGATTTTCTTCTTAAACGAAATACCTCAAAGCTAAACTTACATAGTTTGAAAAACGACTGGATATCCTAATTTTGAAAGGATTGAAGGGAGTGTTAGATCATGCCAAAAACAAGTGATAACGATAAAAAAGCACAAGACAACAATGCTTTACGACATGAAAAAAATATGATGAGAGAAAAGAACCGTCAAGCAGGTAAACATCAATATTCAAAGAAAACAGATCATTTGTAAGAAAATACTTTATACATCTGCCTGTTCTTGACCATAACACGACGCATTTTAACAGAACTTCCCAGGCGTTTGTGTTACTGGCACCCATGGCTTACAGAAAAACATGAAAAAAATGCATCGGTTTGCGACCGATGCGTTTTTCTTTATCATTACTCTTCTTTTTTGAAGTAAGTCCACCCATCTTCTTGGTATACTTTTCCCTCTTTCATCAGCTTACCAAGAGCTCGTTTAAATGCCGCTTTGCTCATCTCAAATCTGGCTGAAATATCCTCAGGAGAGCTCTTATCCCAATACGGCATTGCACCTCCACGGCTTTCCATATACTGATAAATTTTCTCAGCATCATCACCCATGATCTCATGGCTTCTACCAAGTAGAGAAACATTGACACTTCCGTCTTCCTTAACATCAATAATTCTACCATTCACCTTTTCGCCAACTCTTGGTTCTCTTGTTCGCTCACTTTCATGAATAAATCCAAGGTACCCTTCCTCAGAAATCATAAATGAGCCGACCATTAATAATCGATAGACAGTTCCAGTTATATCCTTGTTAAAATCTTTTCGAGTTGCTGGCTTTGATATGGAACGAATGACATCTTCAGTCGCAAGTTTAGCAAAGAGTCTTCCGTTTTTATCAATCCTTAGTGAAACATAGAGTCTATCTCCTGGTTGTGGCCATAAATCCCAAACCTCATGTAAATCGTCCTTAGAAACTAGAATATCTTTGCTTATTCCAATATCAACAAATACACCAAGATCGCGTTTTACTTCAACTACTTCTGCCCAGTCATAGGCACCGATTTGAATAGTTGGAATCCTCATCGTCGCTGCTAGTCTTCCTTGATGATCTTGGTATAGAAAAACAGTTACGTCCCCATCTGGGTCAAACTCGTCTACAATCTCATTTGAGTGTAATAAGACATCCTCTTCACCGTTTGTTAAAAAATACCCAAACGGAGCATCTCTGTCAACACGCAAGGTTACTACTGTACCTGGTTGTAATTCATTCATTTTTCAAGCCCTCTTTCTTATGTATCTCATTTCATAGTATAGACGTTTACGTCCATCATTTACTAGTATAGTTTTGGTAAAAGTTGTCCAAATTGCTAATATTGACTATAATCAAGGCAAATATACTTTTTTGGAGGTTGGCAATGGCAAAGGAAAGCTCATTCGATATAGTGTCAAAGGTTGATTTGCCTGAAGTGACAAATGCGATTAGCATTGCAAAAAAAGAGATTCAAAATCGTTATGACTTCAAGGGAAGTAAAAGTGACATCACACTTGATAAAGAGGAACTTGTCCTTATCTCTGATGACGAGTACAAGCTTGAACAATTAAAAGATGTATTAATTAGTAAAATGATTAAGCGTGGGGTTGCAACTCGTAATATTGATTACGGAAAAATTGAAAATGCATCTGGCGGAACTGTTCGTCAACGTGCAAAACTTATTCAGGGCATTGACAAAGAGAACGCAAAGAAAATTAACACGATTATTAAAAACAGTGGATTAAAAGTAAAAAGCCAGGTTCAAGATGATCAAGTTCGTGTGACTGGAAAAAGCAGAGATGACTTGCAACAAATTATCAATGCTATTCGTGAAGCAGACTTACCGATTGATGTTCAGTTTATTAATTACAGATAGAAATGATGCAGCGGACATAGAACCGCTGCATTTTTTCATTTCTTATCATTGAGTCATTTGTTTCCACTACAGGTGGAACGTTCAGCTTCATTTAATGAGTTAGTTACTTAATGATCACAAATTGTAGTCTTTTCTTTTTCGTTAATAAGACATTTTGGAAGGCTATTTTTCTAAAAGCTTGTTGCTCTGGCTAACCAAATAAAATACGATGTACCATATTAAAAATTGTACGTAAGACATCGTTCCGTCTACACACTTTACTTTTAAGCGGACGGCTGGTAAGCCTCCTCGCGCTTCGAACTGCAAAGTCTCACCGAGACCTTTGCTCCCACAGGACAAGGAAAGCTGCTTCCAGCTTTAGATCGAACGTAGTAAATGCAAAACATTTTCAAGGAGTCTACGTGTTACGTGTGTATCCTCCACTAAATGGTTGATTGTAGCTGGTGAGTGGAGATTCTTGAAAATGCAAGTATTAGGAAATACTTTAGGAAGTGAAGATTCCCAGTGGGTCTGGCGGGAATAGCATGAGCCGAAGGGACCGAAAACGAGCGTTCAAGACGAGGAGGCAAAGGACATGCCCTCTTAAAAGCGCACCTGCAACGGAAGTTAACACAGCGTTTAACTTAGATTTACTTGAAATAAAGGTTTAAAGAGCAACAATCAGTTCGAAAACAACATTAAGATAGAAAGCACTTACAACCTCTCATTGTATGAATTTTCACTATTTGATATAATTAATATATTACTATTGTCATATATTTTTCATAAGGGGGCGTTTCTGATTCTTAGCATGGATGGTTATTTATACAAAATTTGTACGTGGATCTACCAATTCATGGTTTTAAATATATTGTTTATTCTCAGTTGTATTCCTATAGTGACCATATATCCAGCACTTGCTGCACTTTTTGGAGTAGTAAGAGAGTGGAGAACAAAGAATGAAGTAGCTGTTTATTCACAATATAAGAAAAAGTTTATTGAAAATTGGAAGCAAAGCTATTTAGTTGGCATTCTTTTTACGATAATCGGTTATCTATTAATCTCTAACCTATTATTTTTAAATCAAGTAGATATACCCTACAAACCTTACATATATTTAGCTTACATATTTATTGCTTTTCTTGTATTTCTATCCTTTATTAGTATTTATCCACTTATGGTTAATACAATTACATCATTTAAAAAATTATGTGTTTCTAGTCTTCAATTTGGATTATATAAAATTCATTTATCGATCTTTTGTATGATTATTCTTATTGCATGGGCTATTCTTTCATTGAATTTTCCATTCTTGATTTTCTTTTTCTTTTTCAGTGTTGCTGCTGATTTTATCTACTGGGTGGCTGACCGTAAATTTACAAAATTAATTCCACAAGAAAAATCCGACCATACAGAAACAAGCGTTGTAACGACCACCTAAGTCGTTTCAACGCTTTATTTTATGCGATTGCACTTTCAGTTTTCGTTTGATTGATAGGCATTCGTAAGTACATCTTAGTCCCCTTATATGATTCACTTTCTATAGTTAGACCATACTCTTCACCAAACACCATTTGAATTCGACGATGGACATTCGCTAACCCTATGCCTCCTCCACCTTGTGAAGTACTATATCCAGTCTGGTTTCCATTTAGAACTTGTTTTAAGTTCTTTAACACTTCTTCAGAAATACCTATACCATTATCTTCTACACAAATGATAAATTCGTCATCTTGGACGAAAGAAGTAATTCGGATGAAATGATGCTCCTCTATACCATCTGGAAAAGCATGTTTGAAAATATTTTCTATAATAGGTTGGAGCGTAAGTCGAACTATATTTCTTGACATATGCTCTGGTAGGATATCGATATCGATCTCGAAATCCATTCCAGTTCTATGGTTTAGTATTTTCATATAACAATCAACGTGATTAATTTCATTCTCAACTGTAACCGCTTCTAGGTCTGTCCTTACCGCATATCGTAACATCTGCGATAAATATTTTACGATATCTGTTATCTCTTCAGAATCATTTATCACCGCATAACAAGCAATGGTCTCTAGCGTATTGTATAAAAAATGGGGATTCACTTGTAATTGCAGAGCCTGTAGTTCAGCTTTATTTCTCTCGACTTGAATTTCCCGTTCCTTAAGTTCTGCTTTATACACTCTGTCTACTAGTTGTGACAGTCGAGTAACCATCTTATTATATCTTTTGGTCAAATCATCCATTTCATCTTGACGGCCTGTAAGCGGCAGGTGAACCCATTTTCCTTGTTCTGTTTCAACCATTCCTTTTTTAAGTGTGCGAATTGGGCCAATTATCAATTGTCCAAATCGGAATGCTAGGATTAGTGCGATAATCAACGTTATTACACTCATAATAAAAGTATTCGTTCGTATATTATTAATCGGCTTTCTTAAATCATGGAGTGGCATCGAAACAACGAGGTTCCAATCTGCGTAATTGGACGGACGGGATAGATATACAGTCTTCTCTTCTCCAGAGTGATCGTAAATCGCTTCACCTGCTCTTTCGCTAATTTTACTCGCTAACTCTACATCTAAATGAGTGTTGATCATTTCATGACTAGGGTGATATATAATCTGTCCACTGTCACTCACTACGAAGAAATATCCTTGCTCGCCTAAATCAATCCCTTCCCATAGACGCTCTAATTCATTCTTATGTACTTCAATTCCAATCACTCCGATGAAATCGTTCACATTACTTGGTGATGAAATTCGTTTAGATAATGTCATAAGTTTATCATTCTCAGGGGAAATCACACTGTTTTCAAAAACTTGAATACTCCCTCTTCTATCTGTGGCATTATCTAATACCTCATAAACTTTCTTTCTTTCAAAAGAACGATCATATACCTCTAAACCTAAGCCTTTGAGGTTGTTAAAAATCGTTACATACTGACCATTCCTACTAATTAAATACAGTGAAGCGATCTCTGGATTACGGAGTATCGCATTTTGAAAATGTATTTCTTTAATTGGTGACCCATAGTCATAGTGACCAAAATAATCATTTCCAGGTAAGGAGACAAATTTATGAACCTGTTCACTTGATAACAAAGTTAAGGTCGTCTCATAGGCTTTGAAATACATATTAGTATGATGTACAGCATTATTTAACGTCTGTTTCATGCGATCGTACATGTATTCATCAAATTCTTTGGCAGATTGCCAATATGTTATTGTAGCTGTTGTGACTAAGGAAATTAGAATAACAATGATGAAGTAGATAAAAATTCTATGGAACAAAGATAATTTCAACATTTACGCAATTCCCATCTTCGCTCTATATTCTGAAGGTGAATATCCAAAATATTTCTTAAAGGTTTTGGTAAAGTGCGGATAATCTGTATAGCCCACATCTTGACAAATATCAATTATCCGATAATGTGGAATTTCCATAAGCTCCTTTGCTTTTTCCATTCGTTTACGAATTCTATATTGCACAAAAGTCTCATTACTTTCCTTCTTAAATAAATAACTAAAATAGGTTGGAGACATTCCTACACGTTGTGCAATATCATCAAGGGAGATCTCTTCGGCAAGATGTGCATCAATATATGCTTTTGCTTCTTCGAAAGGGTTTTTGTATTTTGCACCTCTCATGTTCTCTAATTGCTCTACTATGGACATAATTTCGGTTTTAAATAACTTTAACATTTCTTCGATTTCAAGTATTTCCAAATCCTTTGGAAGATCGACTTGTGCTTGAAATGAACGTTTTACCAATCTCTTTTTAAGATTAACTAGACTTTCTCTTTGCAATTGAGCCAATTGCTCGCGACGCATGCCTGATTTCTTACAAAGTTCATCCCACATTCCTAACACTATTGGTATTCGATCTTTTTCAAGCTTCCAGAGTACTTCCTCTAATAATTCCATCCATGCCTCATATTCAGACAATGAGAACTTAACTGGTTGATTTACATTTTGACTATCAAAATACCTATCTAGTACAGCAAAAATATCATCGGGTAATACTGGTTTCAACAAATATTCTCGAACACCGTATCTCATTGCTTGTTTAGCATAGTTAAAATCATCATGACCTGAAATAATTACTACTTGAATATGAGGATACTGAATATGTATGCGCTCACAAAGATCGAGTCCATTCATCTTTGGCATCCGAATATCGGTCAATACAAGTTGAATATCAAGCTTTTCTAACATGGCGAGCGCTTCCATACCGTTGCTAGCACAATGGACATCCATTTGTTTTCTTGAAAATTGCTCAACCATCTTTGTAATGCCTGTCCGAATTATTAGCTCATCATCTACTACCAATACTTTATTCACAGAAATTCCCCCCAGTTGTCGAAACGTAAATAAAACTCCCTTGTAGTATATTAATATATTATACCATAAGGGAGTCTGATTATTAAGACATTTGTATTAGTCTACGTTAGCATCTGGACCTACACGGAAGATATTTTCCTGTTTGTTCCAATAATCTGTTGCTTCTTTAATTACTTCTGCTCCGCCTTTTGCTTTCCAATCTTCAATTACTTTTGGATAATCGCTAATAGGCATTTTACCGTAGATCATTTGAATCATTGCATCTTCAATTAGTTTAGGTGCTGTATCAAATCCTGGTGTAATATCTGGATTAATGGAATATGCTTCAAGAGGTTTTACAAATGAAATACCTTCACGACCTTCTTTAGAAACTAATTCCATTGCATCAAATACCTTCTGTCCATTAGGTAATTGAGCTGTCTTCACTTCGTCAATTGCTAAATCTCCTACTAATTGTAGCCATGAATTACGGAAACCAGCTTGTCTAGCCTCTTCCTCTGTTTCAGCCTCTTTGAAGATAATATTTCCATCTGCATCTTTCTCATAGTCTTCGCCCTCAATACCAAATGAGAACCAAGTCTTACCTTCTTCAGTTACCATCCAATCGAAGAATTTAATAATGGCTTCTGCTTTTTCTTCACTAATATCTGCGTTCACATAGTTTAAACGAAGTGTAGCACCGTAAAGCATATTACCGCCCTTACCGTCTGGACCTACTGGAGATGGAATAACATCCCATTTTCTTTCAGGATCAATGTTCGTTTGTTGTTTCTCTTCGAAAGAAAGGAGACTGTTTACATTGTATTCAAATACGACTGTATCACCTGCATCAATGTTTTTTCCTCTTTCTGAACTACCATGTGAAGGAAAGTCTGGAGCTACTAGTCCTTCATCAAGCATTGTTTTCCAAGCTTCAAGTGCCTTTGTCATATTTTCAACATCTGTAAATTTCGGAACAATTTCATCTCCTACTTTTTCATACATATTGTTTCCAAACATAACATCATATGCACCGAAAATAGCTTGCGAATAAGCAAATCCTGATCTAGCACCAAATGGAGCATCATGACCATTTTCTTTAAACACTCTAAGCATGTCTATAAATTCATCAACTGTTTCAGGAGTCTCAATTCCATACTTTTCCATTAGATCTGTTCTGACAACTACACCACGTCTTGAGTTGTTTGACAGATATTGAGGAATAGCGTAGATATTACCATCTACCGTTACTTCATCCCAAGCTTCTTGCGGAATTTCTTTTAATAGGTTTTGTCCATATTTTTCTAGAAGGTCATTAAGCGGCATGAACACACCAGCTTCTACTGAACCTGCCATTGTTGGGTCAAGTGGTAACATCCCTTGTTGCGTATGTAATACATCTGGAATATCTCCACTTGCAAACATGATACCTATGGCTTCACGAATGTTTTCTTGTTGTAATAAACGGAAATCTAAATCTACACCCGTTTCCTCTTCAAGTTTCAGCACCCATTCTTCTTTGTTGATATCGGCAGTGTCAGTTGCTACTGAGTTTTTATTGCTTCCTGCAACGATTGAAATCGTTTGCTTTTCTGCTGTTTCATCACCGCTCTTACCATTTTTTGAGTCTTCATTTCCTGTACTCTCGCTGCTGCTACATGCTGCCAAGAACATGACTAAGACAAGAAGTAAAATACCCATCAATCTAAGCTTTCTTTTCATTTTGTCCCCCTCTTTCTCTTCTTTATATAAAGCGCTTTCAATACACTTCCAATATACCACCTGTATTTTTTTAAGCCTATTGGCTGACTTATGTTTCTGTTGTGTTTTTTTATGAGATTAAAATATTCGATTCTTCCAACCTAGTAATTTAACAATTGCCTCTAAGTAGAAATAATCTCCATAAATAAGTGAGACGTCAATATTTGTTCCTGTCGGTTTATTACCTGTCCCTTCCAATAAAATTCCCTCATGCTCTGGGCGATCCCATGTCCCATAATTCTGCGTGAGTGAAAGGAGGATACGCTTAGCTGCTTCCTTATATGGTCTTCCTTGGATTTCTGGAAGTGCGTTTGCTATTTCAATTAGGCCAGAAGCGGTACAACTAGCTGCCGAAGTATCACGAGGCTCGCCTTCTAGATCTTTTGATGCCCTAAAATCCCAATGTGACACATAATCCTCTGGTAGCATTGCCAAGAAAAAATGAGCCACTCTCTGGGCAGCTTGTAAATATTTGATATCCCCAGTATATCGATATGTGTTCGCCATCCCGTGCAGAGCCCAAGCGGCTCCACGGCTCCATGCTGAATCTGGTGCTGCACCTTGTCCTCCAATTGCCTCAATATATTCGCCTGTTTGTGGGTCAAAGTTCACAACATGGTTCACAGATCCATCTTCACGAATAAAATAGTTCACCACTGTATCCGCATGTGCCCTAGCAATATGTTCAAATCTTGGATCATCCATTTCTTCAGAAGCCCAAAACAAAATGGATATATTCAAAGCTGAATCTACAATTGACCAGCCTGTATTTTCATGATTCCATGATTTTTTACTCTCTGTCGTATTCCACGCTCTAATATATTGACCTGCGATATTAAATCGACCAGCTAAAAAATTGGCTGCTGCTAGTCCACGGCGACGTCCATCTAAGTCACCAGTTAACTTATACTTAATGACTGCCGTCGGCAAAAATTGAAAACCAACATCATGATGAAAACGATTTTTTTCCATCATTTTACGTTCCATTCGTTCATCCCAATCCCACGCCGCATCTTTATAACCTTCTTCACCAGTCATATCGTACATAATCCACAACATACCTGGCCAAAAACCTGAAGTCCACCAGTCTATGCTCATATTATCATAGATTCCCGTGTCCTTCGGCGCAACGTGAGGAGATTTATCACCCATTTGCTCTGACATTCGAGCAATCTTTTGTTGCAACGCCTCCCAAAGCTCTGGTAATGCATCGTCCAATTTTTGATAATCCATAAACGAGTAGTTCTTATTCATCAATCAGACCACCTATCATTTTTAATTTAGTTCATGTTGAACTTTTATACAGGCTGTTTGCTAACGGAATGTTGCTCATGGATATTACAAACCCATTGTTTGCAGGAAGCGACTACCTTTGCTTTTTCCACCCCGATAGTGCTCCCACCTAACAAAAATGTAAATTCCATATGATTCCTTATACTTTCCATAAGAATTATTAATCTGTGATTGATTATCTCATCAATCCTTAACTGCACCAAGTGTCATCCCTTTTACGAAGTGCTTCTGAAGGAAAGGATACAAGATAATAATCGGAATCGCAGCGATTACAACAACAGCCATTTTAATTCCTTCTTCTGAAGTCATTGACACGATTTCATCATTCGGAAGTAAAGCATCAGCAGATTCCTTAACATATTGTGCTAGTTTTACCTGAATCGGCATTAATGAAGCATCCTGAATATAGTAAATCGCTGCTGTATACGTATTCCAGTGCATAACTGCATATAATAAACACATTGTAGCCATTACAGGTTTTGATAGCGGAAGAATAATACTCCATAATGTTCGTAATTCCCCAGCACCATCCATTCTGGCTGATTCAATTAATTCTTTCGGAATCGCCAAGAAGAACGACCTCATCACAAGAAGATTAAATGTTGTAATGGCATTCGGAATCATTAAGGCCCATAATGTGTTAACCATTCCAAGTTCCTTAAGTAATAAATAGTTTGGAATGAGTGGTGCATTGAAAATCCACACAAATAGAATCAGCAATAATATGAATCTTTTCCCTTTATATTCGTCTCTTGATAACGGATATGCGAGACTCGCTGTCATCACTAGGTTAATGATGGTCCCGACAACTGTGATGAATATACTAACTTTTAATGCTTGCCAAATAGAAGGATTCTTCAAAATTTCTTGATAGTTCTCAAATGTCGTCTCTACTGGCCATAAAAATACTTTTCCAGATCCAATCGCTGAAGCACTACTTAATGACTGTGCAAATACATGCAAGAGTGGAAATAAAGCAAGGGCACCATAGAAAATTAAAAATACGACTATCATACTTCCAAATATTTTTTCTGATGTTGATCTTCTTCTCATCTTTTCATCTCCT
>Ga0079224_100001337_pt1 | contig 28045 bp, 36 predicted proteins | sample Stecom2015_FD_80414 | JGI IMG/M metagenome (GOLD analysis project Ga0079224, IMG submission 80414) | Agricultural soil microbial communities from Utah to study Nitrogen management - Steer compost 2015 | ecosystem: Environmental > Terrestrial > Soil > Agricultural land | place: USA: Utah... | reverse complement strand
TCGCCGGCGCGGCACCGGCAGTGGCGTGGGAGGCCGCGACGACGGTCGCCAATTCGGGTAGAAGGGTCGATTCGTAGGACGGGGTGATGGCCCTGGTTGCGAACTGGTGCGCTCGCCCGGGGTGCCGAACTGGCGCCCGGCAACCCATGTCTCGCCGTTGTAGCGATACAGCCGCCAGGGTGGATCCCCTTCGGGCACAGTGACCCAGATGGCCGGCTCGTGCAGCGATAGCGCCTGAGCAGCAGACCAGGTATCAGCCAGAACCGGAAGATCGCGCTCGTCTTCCTTGATCAGATCCGGCAGCAGCAACGCAAACAACCGGGGGCCGCCCTCAAAACGCACACGGACCAGATCGCCATACCGCACGCACTGCCGTTGTTTCGGGTCGGCGGTGCGCACGCGGGCAGGGTGCAGGTTGGGCCATTCGTTCTGTGCGGCGGCAATCGCTGCGTTCTTCAGTTCGCCCTGACGGGCGCGGACGTCGTCCTCTTCGTGCCGTTGAGCAGGCGTGGGCCAGTGCTCACGATGATCTGCGTTGACCCACCACCAGTCCGTGCCCGGTACCTGTGGCTCGTCCTGGGATGGGACAACTTGCCCCCGCACGATCGCGGGCACGACCTTGCGCAGCGGCACGGGCGGATCCACATCCGACCAGGCCCCACGAAATGCACCCGGCTCGTAGCGTTGGCATCCCTCGAGCACGTTCCACTCCGCCGAGTCGTCCTCGTCACCACGCTTGTTGACCACGAGTGCGCCCTGGGCCCGGAACCACGACTTCCGTCTCTGCTGGCGGTTCTTGGTGACGATCCACACGCACTCGACTCCGGCGGCGCGATAGCGCTCCGTGCGGTATTCGGCCTGCTCGGCGGTCTGCGGGCTGAGTTGGATCTCGAACGCGACACGTCGTCCCGACTGCGGATCCTCGGCCAGCACGTCGGCACGCCAATCCCCATCAGGGCCGGCGTACTCCAGGTGAGCCTGCCACCCTGCCTCTCGAATCCACTCCGCACATAGCCGCTTCAGTTCCCGGTGGTTAGGGGATTCCTCTCCTCCAGAGCACAAGTCGTTCTTCTTGTGGTGGTAGAAGTGCGCTCGTTGGTTCGACGTTGGCTTACCGCCGCGTGGGTGCATGACCTCATCGCACTCCCGGCATTTCATCAGCGGCTTTTCTTCACACACCTGGTCCCACGACATCCCGCCACCGACGTCGTCTTTGCTCCGGGTGGCATCCAGCTCCAGCTCCTGTTCTGGCAGATACGTCGTCAACGGCATGCCATCGCTCCCCACCAACAAGCACACTCAAGGTCCTTCTGCGGCGCATCGTGACACCCCCTCCTGACAACCCCGCCCTGCACAGTCACAGCCTCACCCGCCTGGCCGAGAAGGGACCGTTCTGGCTGCTCCGATTAGGGGAAACGGCAGTTCAGGGCCGCGCCCACGATTTGCCCGAGGCTGGGTGATCGGCACGACAGCCCACACACCACGTCCCCCGCTGCGGGTCGAGCGCACACTCGAATCGTGCCGCCGGTCCGCAAGCATCCTCAGTCGCACGCGGTGGCGCGTGCACGCCTGGTGCGCGTGCCACCGCAGGTCGACGGCGGCACCGAGCGAGTCGAGGCCTGGGTCGAGTCGCACGGCGTGATCGGGGATATGGACCTGACGCTCTGCCATGTGTGCGGGATCGGGGTTATCGAGCATGTGCGCGTCGATCTCCCTCATCGCCGGCACGGGTACGGACGTCGCCTCATCGACACCGCCCTCGCGGGCTCTGATCTCGCCTGGACAACCACCTCGGTCACCGACGAACCGGCAGCCCAGTTCTGGGCCGCCGTCGCCCCGGATCTACGCCACACGCCCCGCCGATGCAGGCATATGCCTCAGGCCTGGGACGCCCAGCCCTGAGGCCGCGACTACTCGTCGCCTTCGTCGTCCCCGTCGTCGATCGTGGTCAGCAGCGTGCCGAGCTGGAGCTTGACCAGATCGAGCGCGGCCGTGGTGTCTTCCAGCGACGTGGACAGCAGTTCGGAATGCTCGGCGGTGGCCTTCTGCACCTCACGGAAACGGCGGTGCAGCTTGGCGATGGTCGTGTCCGATGCCCCGTCACGCTGGGCCGCGGCGATCTCCAGGGCCAGCTGGTTGAGCTCATCCTTGGCCTGCGTGGTGAACGCATTGATCACCATCTCGCGCATCTCGTCCTGGTCCGGGATCGGGATACGCACCAGCTGACTACCGGCGCCGAAGCGCGCCACCAGCGTGCGCAGGGACGCGAGCGTGTCGGCGTGCATGCGGTTGACGAAATACACCCCGCCGGTCGGACGCACCTTGGTCGCCCGCATGTCCTCGACATAGGCACGGATCACTTTCCGCAACGCATCGCCGCTGTAGAAGGTGCGGCGCAGCTCATAGGCCGAGCCGATCTCGTCGAGCATGTCGCGCACCACGCCCTGTTCGGCCTCGGGCAGCTTGGCGATCTCGGCATTGTCGGGGGCAACACGCAACGCGCCATCACCGGGAGCGCTGTTGGGGTTAGTGTCGAACCGGAAGATCGCCTCGCCCAGCTTGGAGTCGTAGGAGAGCTTGGTTTCCTGCTCGTCGCGCACTTCGCGCACCACGTGCCGCACGATCTCGCGCCGGTCGCGGCGCACGTGACGCAGCATGAGCGTGGCCTGCCGGTCGACCTGGTCAGCCTTGCGCCGCGACTTCGGCCGCGGATCAGCGGTCGGATCATCCAGCGGGTAGACCGTGCGCACCCCCGCCGGACCGGTGACCTTCTCGAACGCCGCATCCCGGCGCAGCACCCCCGGCAGGAACTGCAGGTCCAGCCCCAGTTCGCGGAACCAGCGCTCCAGTTTCTCCGGGGTCACCTGCCCGTCGAAAATGCTGTACAGCACGAGGTGCCCTAGCAGCGGCGCCTGGCCGGCCTCCAGCGTCTCGGTGTAGGCATCGAAGGCCGCATCCCCGGTCGTCAGCACCTGGTCACCGCCGGCCAGCGCCTCGCCCTCGTCCTGCCCCGGCTGCATCGATGGCTGCGTCATCGTTCACGTCCCCTTCGGTCGCTCCACCACTCGACCACTCCACCTGTGCCAAAACGAACGTTTTCGCACGACCGGAGTCGAGAATAGCACGCAGACCCATTTAATGGCTAGCCACTTTCATGTGTGGGGTGAGCTGGGACGATCCCCGTTGACTCCTACCGCTGGCGGGCCTCGTTGCCATTGCTGTTGCTGTTGCTGTTCTGGTCAGTGATGTGGCGGGTCAGGGCGTGCAGGCCGGCGTTGAGGATGGACAGGTCGCCTTCGGGGGCTTCGATGAGCACCTGGTCGCGGATGCGGCGGTGCTGGGCGTCCAGTTCGTCGGCGGTGCTGGGGGCTGCGCCCAGGCGGCAGGTCAGTTGGTCGGCGCGGTCGCGTTCGGCGCGGGCGGCCTCGGCGGTCTCGAGAGCCGCGTCGAGCTCGCGGGCCTGGGCGGTGAGCTGGTCGAGCTGCTCGATCGTGTCGGCCAGTTCGGCATCGAGCGCGGCGATGTCGGCGCTGCGCTCGGCGGCGACGCGCTCCAGTTCCGGGGTGCGCTCGGCCAGGCCGGCGGCCTCGGCCAGGTCAGTGCGGACCGCGGCACTGTCGCTCAGACGGCTCAGCAGCGACCAGCGGCGCACATGCAGGGTGTGTGCCCAGTTCTGGCCGGCCCACCCGTCGCGATAGGTGCGGGTGGCCTCGAACGCGGCGACGGCGGCGACCAGGCGGTCGGCCTGCTCGCGCACGGGGCCGGCGGGCAGTTGGCCGCGGTGGAGTTGGAACTGGGTGTCCCACTGACGGGCCTGCTCGCGCTGCTCGGATGCGTGGCGGCGGGCACGCTCGTCCCGGCGTTCGCCCACGAGCGCGGTGGCCAGCCCGGTCAGCCCGGCCACGACGACGAGCCCGATCAGCGCGGCGCCGCACCAGGCCACGATCGCCGGGGCCGGCATCCACCGCATGCCGATCAGCGCCGAGACCGGGACACCCAGCACGAACGCGATGGGCCCCGGGGCGGCGAGAGCCAGGGCACCACCACACAGCGCCAGGAACGCCCCGCGCCGCAGTCGGTTCCGGCAGTAGGGGCGCAGGATGTGCGGCATCCACGCGGGCGGCCGGCGCTTCCCGTCGGCCGTGGAGTCGATCGCCGGGCGTGGTGGGGCGCTGGGGTCGGTGACCGTCCACGCGGTCGCGGGCCAGTACGACATGGACTCCTCCTGCTCAGCGGGATGGTCAGTGGGCACCGTCGGCGGTGGCCAGCGGGTTGAACTCGGCGCGCTTGGCGGTCCACGTCTCGTACTGCCGGGCGAACCAGGCGCGGCGGCGGGTGCTGCCGTAGTGGCGCTGGCTGCGCAGCCAGGTGCAGATCGCGGTGGCGCCCTCCCACGCGGTCAGCCACAACCCGGCGGCAGCTTGACGCTCGACCTGGCGACAGGCCAGCCGATAGGTGTGCCGGTTCCACACCTCAGCCCGCTCACCGATCGGACGGTGGCGCAGCTGGTTGTACAGGTAGGCCCCGCCGAAGGTCAGGGCGAAGGCCAGCGGGCCGATCAGGGCGAGAAACGCGGTGTGCACGGTGCTGCTTCCCTTCGAGGCGAGATGACGGGCTCAGATGAGGCGGAACAGGTCGGCGGCGGTGTCGGTGTCGGTCAGCTCGGTGACCGAGCGCAGGTTGTCGCAGAGGACATCCAGCACGCCGCCGGGCGCGGTGGGTGCATTCCTGTGGGCACTGTCGTCGCCGATGGAGATGCCGAAGGTGCGAAAGTCCAGGGCCGCCTTGGTCTCGTTCCATTCGCGCATCCAGGCTTCGGAGACTGCGCAGTAGCCGTCGGTGATCAGCACGATGTCGCCGCGGGCGCGGCCGGCGTCGTTGAACTCGGCCTCCAGCAGCTCGGCGGCCTGGCCCAACGGGGACTCAAAGTCGGTGCCGCCGGCGAAAAAGTGTTCGGCGAACTCGACCACGCGCCCGAGGTCGTACGGGGCGCCGGCCGGGAACCGGAACGTTCGGACTTGTTCGGCGTTGGAGAACAGGATGCCGACGAAGTCGCGGCCGGCTTGGCGGGCCTGGTCGAGCAGGGCCAGGGCGCAGGCCTTGGCCCAGGCTTCGCGCTGGCCGTACATCGAGTACGAGCAGTCCACCGCGGCGATGATCGCGCCCTGGCCGATGGTCTGCTCGCCGACCGAGTCGTAGAGCATCAGCCGGGACTCGGCGTAGCGCTGGGCGAACACCGGGCGCAGGGCCGGCACGCCCAGCTGGGACAGCTCGGAGGGGATGACGCGGGACAGGTCGTCGCCGAGGGTGATGCCGACCAGCTCGCCGGGGGCGTTCTCGACACGGCGGGCGCGTTCGCCACTGGCCATCTGCCGGAAGCGGCCGATGAGCTGGGCAAACCGGCCGAGGCGGCCGTTGCGCAGCCGCTGGGCGAGCTGGGCGCGGGTGTCGAAGTCCATGCGCTCGAGCTGGCCCGGTCCGATGCCCCACGCGCGCATGAGCGCGGCTTCCTCGCGGGCGTGCTCGGTGGCCTCGTTCATCGCCTGCCGGGCGGCGCTGCGCAGGCCCGGCAGCGCCGCGGACCGGGCCTGTTCGGCGGCGGCCGCGGCCTGTCCGGCCGCGGTGTCGGCGGCCTCGGCCTGCTCGATCGCCTCGGCCACGGCCTGCGCCTGCTCGTCGGGCACCGTGCCCTCCTCGTCGGCGGCCGCGCCGGCGGCCTCGAGCGCGTCGGTGACGGCCTGGGCGGCCTCGGCAGCCTGTTGTTGGGCCTCGGCCTGTTGCTGGGCGTGCTGGTGGGCGCTGGCGGTGCGTTCGAGCATCGTGCGCAACCCGTCGCTCTGGCTGAGCACGGCCATCGCGGCGGCGTAGGCATCACCGGCGGTCTCGCGGCGTAGCTCGGCAAATTCGGGCGTGGACATCATCGCGGAGATGACCTGGTGGTTGACCGCGCGGGAGGGGTCCATCGCGGTGGCCGCGCGCAGCTGCGGGCTGGCCTTGTGTGCGGCGTGGAACACATCGCCGAGCAGGTCGGTGGTGTGGTCGTAGCGCTCGTTCAACTCCTCGGCCAGCCCGCGCAGGGCGCCGGCCTGGTCGTAGGTCTCGCGCCAGGCCATCGCATCGAACCGGTCTGTGACGATGGCGCCGGTGTGTTTCGGCGCGGCCGGAGTTTCGGTCAGCCCGAGCCAACGGCCGGCTTTGGCGGTCAGCTCGCGCAGCGTGCGTGCCGTGGTGCCCATCGGTACTCGCTCCCCTTCGTTCCTGCTCGGAGGTCTCGGCGCTACAGCTGCTCGGACAGCGCGGAGGCGTCCACGCCCAGCGCCTCGGACAGCACCCGGGCCAACACGGCGCGCTGGCGGGAGATCACCCGGTCCAGGGTGGCCGTCGACCGGCCAGCCGCCTCGGCATCAGCGCGCAGCTTTTCCAGCCGCTTGCCGGCCTTCTTCAGCTTCGGGTTGGCCTCCTTGATCCCCCATTCGGAGAGCTTCTCGCCGGACTGGCCGGCCTTGGCCTCCAGCTCGGCCTCCAGCTCGGCGATCGCGTCGGCGAGGTCCATCGCCTCACCGGCGTCGGGGTTGACCAGCTCGAGCACGGTGCGCTCGACGGTGGGCCGTTCGGCCGGCGAGTCCCACAGCACGTGGGTCAGCACCGACAGGTCGGTCTCGGTGACCTCGGCGCGCCCGTCGAGGTAGGCGCTGGCCTGCAGCAGTCGCACCGCCTGGCGCCAACGGCGGTCCGAGACGATCAGTTCGTTGCGGCGCAGCGCGGCCCGCAGGGCGCAGATGGCATCCACCACGGCATCCGGCACGTCGATGGCCGGCACCTCGAGTTCGACCGCGTGCTGGAGGGCGGCCAGCTCGACCGTCGTGCGCGTGGCCGGTGTCGAGGACACGACCGCCGAGCGGACCAGGTCGGCGAAATTGCTGGGGTCGGCCAAATAGCCCACCTCGATGCGCACCAGCAGCCGGTCGTAGATGGCGGCGGTGTCCTCGCCGGAGGGCAGCTCGTTCGAGGCGGTGATCGCGGCGATCAGCGGGCACGCGATCGGCTCACCCCCGTTCTCCGGGTGATACAGCCGCTCGTTGAGCAGCGCCAACGTCTCGTTCAGCGCCGCGGTGGAGCACTTGAAGATCTCGTCAATGAAGGCGATGTGGGCCTGGGTGGCCCGGCCCTCGTACACCTGGCGGTACTGGCCCCGCGAGAGCGCGGCCACGTCGATCGGGCCGAACATGCGCTTGGGGTCGGTGAACTTACTCAGCAGGATCTCCCAGTACCGGGCGTCCTCGATCCGGCTGGTCAGCTCACGCGCCAGCTCGGACTTCGCCGTTCCGGGCGGGCCGAGCACCAGCGAGTGCTGACCGGCCAGCACCGTCGTGATCAGAGTGCGCACCACCTCGCCACGCTCGTAGAACCGCTCCCCCAGCTCGTCGGCGATCTTCCGCAGCCGATCCGCCGTGTCCGTCATCGCGTTCCCCTTCCATTTAAGTGGCTTGCCACTTTCTAGCAGGACCGTAACACACGCTCCCGACAAGTGGCTAGCCATTTTCGACAAATGGCTAGCCACTTTGTAGGGTGGGTGGTTATGAGTAGTCAGCACGCGCAGCCATGGCGCGGTTTCCGCCCCGATCCCGACGAGTACGACGCGGCCGAGGCCCTGCTCGACGAGCGCGGCGAGTCGGTGTCGGCATACCTGCGCGCGTGCCTGCGCTGGCTCCAGCAGGCCCCCGAGGCGGCGCTGGAGGCTGTCGGGCCGCATTGGCCGCCGCCGCGTCCGCGGGGACGGCCCCGGGCGCGCCCGGGTAGCGACGAGAGCTCCACCGGCCAGGCCGCGGCTGCCGGCGCCGAGCAGGTCCAGCGAGAGTCGGCGTGACCGGCCCTGGAGCCGGCCGAGTCGATCCGGGCGCGCCGTGGACGGTGTCCAATGTGCGACCGGTGCTGGATTCGCCGTGGTTGCGGGTGGAACTGGCCGACATCACCAAGCCCTCGGGTCAGGGCGAGGAGCATTACCTGGTGCACCTGCCCCCGGCGGTGGTCGTGGTCGTGCTCGACGATCCGGGCGAGCACGTGCTGCTGACCTGGCGGCACCGGTGCGTGCCGGATATCTGGAGCTACGAGATCCCCGGCGGACTGGTCGAACACGGCGAACCTCCGATCGAGACCGCGCGGCGGGAGTTACTCGAAGAGACCGGCTATCGGGCGCGTGAGCTGGAGCATGTGGTGACCTACGAGCCCGCCGTGGGCAGCGTGGCCAACCCGCACCACGTGTTCCTCGCCCGCGGCGTCGACCACGTCGGCGACCCCACCGAACACGACGAGGGCGTGTTCACCTGGGTGCCTGTGGCACGCGTGCCGGCGGCGATCGCCGCAGGCCAGGTCGCCAACTCCGGGTCGTTGATCGGGCTGTTGCACGTGCTGGCCACCAACCCGGCCCCGGGCCGATGACCCTGGCCCAAGCGTCCCGCCGCCGACCCGTTCGTGCTGCTCAGCCCATGCCGTACTGCGCGGGGTTTGCCAGGCAGTCGCGGTGGATGGCGGCCATCTCCTCGGCATCCTGAGCAGTGCCAGCCCCCCAGGAACCGCACGGGCCCTCCGGGTCACCACCGCTGTACGGCAGGGGCTGGGTCATCTGCCGGTACAGGTCCTGCTCCCACGGCTCCCGGGTAGCGATCTCAGGTGGCAGATCGGACCCGGAATCGGAGGTGTCCAGCTGGGTATCGACGGCCGGAGCGTGGTCGAACTCCGGCGGGTCCGGTAGCTGACAGCCGGTCAGGGCCACAGCGGCCACCACCACGGCAGGCAACACCCGCATCGCCGTCACCGTGCGGCGCTGCCGCGGCGAGGCGGTCCGGTCGTTGTCGTTGGTGCGGATGGTCATGGCGGTCTCTCCTTCGGTCAGACGCTCGAAGCGGTGGTGAGCGCGGCGCGGCCGAGCTCGCGGTCGATGGGTGAGTGCTCGTCGTCGTGGTGCGCAGCGCAGCGGGCCTCGCCGGGTGCCACGTCGTAGGCGCACAGGCCGCTGCCGTCGTCGAACTCGTGGCCACACAGGGCCGGCTGCGCAGCGGCGGCCGCAGCCGGATCACGAGGGCTCATGTGGGGGCTCATGTGCTGTGTCCCCTCCCTCAGCGCACCCGGGCCAGGCCGTGGGTGGTGCGCACGGCCGAGTCGGGCAGGCTCACGACCTCGGCGTGGACCTCGACGTTGCCGTTGAGCGAGCGGGCGGAAAAGTCACTGGTGGTGGTGCGGGCGCGGATGCTGCCGTTGGTGGCCCGCAGCACGGCACTGTCGGTGACCAGGCCGATCCGGACGCTGCCGTTGGTGGTGGTGGCCTCGACGTTGGCGGCCTCGCCGATCTGGACCGCGCCGTTGGCGGTGATGGCCACGACCGTCTCGGCGCGCTCGAGGTGGATGGAGCCGTTCACGCTGGAGGCAGTGACTTGGCCGGCCGGGCCGGTGGCGGTGATGGCCACGTCCTGGCCATCCAGGAGCAGGCGGACCTGGGCCGGCACAGTCAGCACGGCCTCGACCGCGCCGCTGGGCACCATCACCAGGCCCGTGCCGCTGACGACGCGGCCGCCGGCCACGGTGATGCTGCCGCCGGTGGCCTGGATGATCTGACCGACCCCGCCGGCGATGACGGTGCTGCCAGTCACACCGGAAGCACCGTCGGCCGCGGGCCGGTGCGGCACGGTCACCGCCAGCGACCCTCCAACCTCGGTGATCGTGGCCTCGGCGATGGCCTGGTCAGCGGCCTCGTCGTCGGCAACCTCCGGGGCGAGACTCACCTGTGCGGTGGCGACGTCGCCGGACTCGATGCGGATCGAGCCGACCGGGACGGTGACCGACACGGCCTCCAGTGGCGCGAGGCTGGTGTACACGCGGCTGGGATGCGCGCTGCGAGTAACGGGCGTGGGCATGATGCGGATCTCTCCTACTCAAAGCCGTGAAAATGGAGTCGTGACAACGGAGTCGTGAAAGCCGGACGGGGTACCGGCCGGGTGGGGACGGGGACCGGGCGGATCGCGCAAGACACCGCCGCAAGCACCACACAAAGGTGTAAGAACGGACGTTTTCGCGTTGCCGGCGCGGTTCTCCGGTCGGATCGGCATCGCCGCAGCTCACCTCCGCGTCGTGGTGAGCTGGGGGTTCGCCGGGCGCAGCAGGATGGGCAGGTACTCGCGGTAGGTGCTCAGCACCCGCCACCAGCCGGGGCGCAGCCATAGCCCGCGCAGTCGCCGCCAGCCCGCCGGTGTGGCGTAGTCGATCCACAGCGCTCCGGCGTTGGGGAAACCGTCCTCGAGCAGCGGGCCGAATCGGCCCGAGCGGGGGCCGAGGTAGCGGCCGGTGTCGTAGATCAGGCCGCCTTCGCCCATGCGGAACGGCTGGCCCTCCCCCGCGGCCAGGCGCAGCCGCAGCTCGTCGTCGAGATCAGCGGGGCCGAACACGGGCCCGTCCTCGGTCAGCACGACCCAGCCGGCGCGGCTGCCGGGGCTCATCGCCTGTCCCCAGGGCAGGTGTCGAGCATGGCGGCCAGGGCCCGGTGTTCGGAGCCAGTGACGGTGAGCTCGTAGTAGTGCTTGACCGCGATCCAGTCGGTGGCATAGCGGCACCAGGCCGCGCGCAGCGGCGGTTTCCACTCATCCGGGGCCGCATCGCCTTTGGACCGGTTGACGGTGCCGGTGACCGCGACCAGCTCGGGGCGGGTCAGGTCGTTGGCGAAGGCTTCGCGGCGCTGCTGGGTCCAGGACGCGGCGCCGGAAACCCAGGCGTTGGCCCGCGGCACCAGGTGGTCGATGTCCACTTCGGAGGCCTGGCCCCAGGTGGCACCGTCATACGGGCTGTACCAGCGGCCCGAGACCGCGCAGTCGCCGCCGGTGCTCACGTCCTGGCCCTGACGTTGCAGCACCCGGTCGCGGGTGTCGCAGCCCTGCCCCTGGCTGGACCAGTGCGGGAACTGCTCGTCCGAGTAGCCGCTCATGCCCCCGGCCGGGGCCACCGACAACTGCTCCAGGCGCTGGCCGGCGGTGTGGACCTGCTGGCCTGGCACCGCCAGCACGTCCTGGTCGACATCGGTGCTGCTCGGAGCGGGTGCGACCGTGTCATCGGCGGCGCCGGTGTGGATCAGATAGCCCAATGCGCCGACCGCGGCGAGCACGAGCGCGCCGCCGGCGCGGGCCATGCGGGCCTGTCCCATCAGCGACCCCTCCCCCGACGGCGGGCGGCCACCAGCGCGGTCAGGACCGCACCGAGGGGGATCTGCACGCCTTTATGGGTGGCCTGGTCCATCAGCGCCCGGCCGTTCACCCCGCGCGCGGCCAGGTCGTGGAACCCGAGCTTGCCGCTGACCTGCGCGAAACGGCGCAGCAGCCGGCCATCGTCGATGGCGGCGTGGGCCGCGATCTCGGCCACCGTGCCGGCGACCTGCGCGGCCACCGGCACCCGCAGCCCACTCGCCCGGTAGGCCGCGGCCTTCGTGACCGCCTGGGTCAGCCCGTAGGTGATGGCGTGGCGAGCCAGCGCCCGCCTGCCGGCCGGAGTGCGTTGCTGTTTGCGCTGGGCATCGCAGTCGAGCTGCACCAGATAGTCACCGGTCTCGTGTCCGGCCGCACCGGCCAGCCAGGTCACGCCCAGCACCGCAGCCCGGTAGGTCGTGTCGGCGGTTCTCATTGCGGAACGTCCTCTCAACGTCATCGCTGTCATCGCTGCTCAGGCGGACAGGAACGGAACGGCAACCTCGGTCGGTGTGGTGATCACGCGCCAGCGGCGGCCGCGACGGAACGCGCCAGCGTGGCCGGAGGTCAGCTGCACGAACATGTGCCGGCCATCGGCGCCGACCTCGGACACGAACGCCGACGTGCCATCGCGCAGGACGACCTCCGAGCCGATACGCAGCTCGTGCGTGCGGGCGGTGTACGTCGCCAGTGGAACCACCGGCGGTTGTGTGAGCAGGGACATTGCGGAACCTCCTTGGTCGAGGGCAGTCACATCAGGCGGCGGCCACCTCGGCCGCCGGATCCAGCTCGACGCCCGCCGGGGCGCCGAAATCGCCGGTTTCTTCCATGCACGACCAACACCGCCAGGTGCTGGTCGCCAGGTAGTGCTCGAATTCATGGCCGCAGCGGCGGCAGGTGCGATGCGCGCGGCCCATCGCCTCGATCGAGGCCCGCCAACGCGCGGACATGCGCCGCGACGGCAGCGCCTCATCGATCCGGTACAGCTCGCCGACCTGCTCGCCACAGCCGCGCTTGCGGAACACCAGCAGCCCGAACGGGACCTGCCCGCGGCGCCGGCGCAGCCGCTGCTCCCACAGCTGCGACTTGGTCACCAAGCCGGGCGGGACGGTGCCCCACTTCCACACCGGCAGGCCCTCACGGAAGCCGTGACACCAGGCCCAGGACCCGTCCCAGAGCTGAACCTCATGCAGCGTCGCGCGTGGCATCGCTGCTCACCCCGGCCAACTCAGCCGTGACATCGGCAAGATCAGAAGCCAGCTCGAACCGAGCCGCCGATTCCCGCAACAGCCGAGCCGTGGTCGCCCACGTACGGCCGGCGTCCGGCCCGGCTAACTCAGCAACCCTCTGCACCTGGTCGGCCGCAGCCGAGGCCAGACAGGCCGCAACCTGCCACTGGTGACCAGACAGACCACCAGCGAAATGCACATCGCGCAGCAGCATGTTCAGCCGGGCGGTATCCACCTCAGCCACCGACAGATGCGCGCGCTGCTCATCGGAAAGCGTGAGCGAATGAGACAATGGGGCGTCCTTCCCGAGTTGGGTTGGGTTGGAGCCAGGCGGGGCGTAGGAGTGCTTTCTCAGGGCGTCATCCACGCCCCGCCTGGAGCTAGACATTCGCGCTGCTCAGCGACCCATCGATCATCGCGAGCAAACGCCAGACAGCGGCAGTGACGGACCAGGGACACTCGGTGTCCCCACCAGTCCAGTCAGCTCAGAACCCGCTCCTTGGCCTCAGCAAGGCCGATCCGACGCGCGCCGGTCTCCCCCGCCTCCGACACGGCGATCTCCCACGCCTGCCCCGAAGCATCGAGATTGATGTACCGGCGGGTATCGACGTGCTTGTACTGCTGAATCACCTGGCCGCCGTACTCAACCGCGCCCATCAACATCAACACGTCCAGCAACTCCGGAACCACCCGCTCCGCCGGACCCCAAGACCGCTCAGGCATACGCCTCTGCCTCCTCAATTCGCTGTGGATCGAACTCACTCCCCCGCACCCGGTTGCCGCCGCGAGCAGGGATGATACGTACTGATACGACAGTATCGGGATTGATGCACGCATCACAAGAGATGGTCGCAGCTGTCGCCCATCTGGACCAGCGACATGAGACATGCAAGAACGCCAGCTTTTCCGCTTGCGGAAAAGCTGGCGTTTTTTCGCTGATCAGGAAGCTTGTTCAGTAGGGGACATGTAGCCGTGATTGATCAGCCACGCGCGAAGGGCATCGTCGGCGATGTACTGCGGAGACATACCCGTTGCTTCCACGGCCTCGGTCAGAGCCTCGTCGATCTCGGCCAGGACCCGAACAGTGATGGGCGTTCGCTCAGGGCCAGCTGGACGCCCTATGCGACGCCCAGGTTTCCTTCCCTTCTTCTTGCTTACTTTTCGAGCTGCCGGTCGGATGTCGACATCGACAGCTTTTTCACTTGCGTTGCGAGCAGCGGATTTGCTTGCGGAATCGCCATCGCGATCGCTGGCATTACCGCCACCTGTACCGCTGGCGAACCGAGCAGCAGGATCGCCATCCGGGCCGCCAGCCGGGCCGCCATCCTTAACGCCAGCACCACCACCAGCGGAAAGGTCGGCGGGATCATGCTTGGAGTCCGCCGCCTTCTTGAGGCCGCCCTTCTTCTCGACCGCACCCATCAGCCCCGCCATCAGGCTGTCCTCCCTACCGTGTTCAGTACGTGCGTGTAGCCGTTGATGAGGTCCTTCGCATCCGGCTTCTCGGCCGCTGCGGTGATCGGCACGCACGCGCCACGAGCCTCCTGCCGAATGACTCGCTTGGGGACGGCCATGTCGAGCACTTCCCCTGCGAACTCTTCAGCGAACAAGTCGTCGTAGTGCTTCGCCAGTTTCGTCTTGGGCTCGACGATGTTGCGCAGCACGCCAACCTTGCGCAGCTTGTTTGGGTTAGTCCGCGCCATGAACTTGTGGGTTCGAAGCGCATCGCGCACACCAATCAGGCCATCCGCATTCAACGTGCCGGGGAAGAGCACATGCGTAGCAGCCAACAAGCCAGCGCCAACCAGCTTCCCGCCTGCGCGAGGAGGCAAATCGACGACTACCAGGTCGAACAGCTCAGCCACACCTTCCAGCGAAATCCTCAGCCGGTGTTCCAAATCCGGCGTCGTGTTGTCCGTTTCACGGTTGGCGAGTGCCCGCTCAGCAGCCAGCACCTGCACGTTGCCTCCCCAGGCATCGCCTGCTGGACGCAATGCCTGCGCGGCAAGTCCAGACAGCTCCGGCAACTCATCCGGGTCAGCTTCGCGCTCCTCGAACAACAAGTCGTTGACGCTGTACTCGCCGTCCTCCGCGCCAAGCTCCTCAGTCAGCGTCGCCCGTGGATCGAGATCGACGCCAAGAACACGTCGACCGTTGGCAGCCATGACAGCAATGAGACCTCCGGCCAGGCCGCTCTTGCCGACCCCGCCCTTCTCGCTGTCGATGGCGAGCACGATCGGCCCGTTCGGATTCCAGTTCAGAACGGTCTCAGTGCGGAGTTGGCGATCCAGCACATCCCACACAGTCAGATCTGTCGTCATGGTCACGCGCGCATCCTGGCAGCCTGCAGATCAGACAGCAAGACTGCTTGCGTTCTCGCTTGCGAAAAGGCCAGCGACAGCGCAAGGGTTCACTTAGCAGCTATGCAAAAACGGGCGTCCTTGCGTCCATCTTGAAATCGAGTCAGGCACTTCCAACGGCCCTGTTGATCACCCCGGGTAACGCTGCGTGCTACGGTTCAGCTTGCGCCTCGCGCGCGGCGCGCAAGGCGCGTAGGGCCCCTTCGACGGCAGGTTCGCCGAGTTTCCAGTTTCCACTTTCCAGTACTGAGAGTGACCTCTCGTGGTGTGTGCACGGGTGGGTCACCACCCGCCGGTTTCGGGGTCGTGGTTGCACCTGATGACGGGTGCGGTCGGGTCAGTGGGGTCGGCCGCCAGCCAGCCGCCCTCGTCGCACAGTGGGCACGCCTGGCGGGCGGCACGGAGCGCAGCTCCCTCGGCCAGCCGGGCTTGCTCGGCTTGTTCATGCCGGCGTTGGTCGGTCGCCTCATCGCGGATGATCAACTTCAGGATTCGTTCCGGGGCGCCGACGAGTTGGGCGTACTCGTGTAGCAACGCGCGGTCGGTGTCCGGGTCGTTGAGTCGTTGGCGCAGCGCGGCCGGCGGCAACGCACCGATCGCTCGTTTGAACCTCGCCTTGATCCAGCCGCGAGGGTTGGCGATGTGCCGGGGGAGGTGCGGGTGTTCGGGTACGCCGTGGATCAGGTCGGCGAGGTCGTCCCAACTCCATCGCCAGTGCGAGAGCAGCCGGCTGCCTCGGATGAGGCCGGCCAACCAGCGCACCGAGAGGCCATCGCAGAGCACCGGGTGCAGCCGAGATCGAATGAGCCACTCAGCGGCTCGCACAGCTTCGCTCTGTTGCGCCTTGGTGTGATCACCCTCAGGCGGTGCTGTTCGTCCACTCACGGGCAAATCAGCGCCATTCTGGTTGATCAACGAAGCTCTCTCTTCGTCTGAGCCCGGCGAAGCCGGTCCTTTATCCACAACCTGTACGGAACTGGACTCCAGTTGGTCTCCCCCTATGACCTGCGGGGGGTGGACAAATTCATCAACACGAAGAAGTCCAACTGCGTTTCCGCTGGTCACAGCGTTGGCGCCCTCGGTGCCGGTCATGCGGATCAGCTGGGCGTCGTGCCCGATCACGTACAGCTCGGAGTAGACGTGGGCGTTGGCGGCCGGCACCAGCTCGGCCGCGTAGTACCGCGCCAGGGCCTCGCCGGGGGAGGCCGCCAGTTTGGTGTGTGCGCGGGCGATCGCAGCCTCCTCGGCCCGTTCTGCGGCCGACATGGGCACCCGCAGCTCGTACACCGGCACCAGCTGCACCCAGCCCGGCTCCACGTCCTCGACCGCAGCCAGCGCCGCCGCACGTTCGGGGGAGAGGGCCGCCTCGGCCGCATCAGCCGCCTGGTCGCCGAACAGTCCACCGCGCACGGCATCCAGCTCGGCCATTGCGCGGGCAACAGCCGCGTCCTCGGCCGCTTCGGCGGCCGCGGCGCGGGCTTCGCGTTCGGCCTGCTCGGCCGCGGTCTCGTCGTCCGGAACGGCCTGCCGAGGCAGCAGCTCCAGACCGGGCAGCACCTCGTGCAGCAGGCCCTCACGCTGGAGCCAGGCCACGCAACGCCGCACGGTGCGGGTCGAACAGCCCACGGCGGCCGCGATCTCCTCCTGCGACACCCACGTCAGCGGGCGCCCTTGCCAGTCTGAGCAGCAGCCGAGCACGCGCGCGATCCGCCACCACCGCCGGCGTTTCGAGTTGTACTTGAACTCCGTGCCGGTCTGCGCCTCGATGTGCCTCGTGACGGCGTCCATCCACGCCTCCGGGGACGCAGCAAGACGGCTATAGCGCGGCGGTACCCGCTCGAGCACGTACCGCACCAGGTCGCAGCGTGCAGGCACCGCGATCCATCGCAGCGTTTCCCATCGGATGCCTGCCTCGATCAGGCACCGGTCGATCGGGTGGCGCGCGTCGTAGTCCTCGACCGCCGCCACCAACGCCTCGAACTCCGCAGAGCCCTCCAACTCGACAGTGAGGTGCCCGTCGTGGTCGATCGTGGTCACCACGGCGTCCTCGCCGCCGGCCGCCCGCCAGCAGCGGTCGCACACGGTCAGCTCATTGGTCGGCACCAGCCCATCGCCGAGCTCACGCGGAGCCCGAGCACGGCCCGGCGCACGCTGGCATTTGCTGCACGTCCCGCCCTGAGCTGGGCGAGTGCTCGTCGGCCTTGGTTCGGTGGTCGTCACGCGACCACCGCCACGGCAGCCACGATGACAACGCCAGAACCCGCGGACGCACTCTGTGCGCAGGGAAAACCGCAACGCCTGGACGTTGCCAGTGAGGTAGGTACGGGCCGTTCGCTACGCCCGCGGAACGGGCGAACAGATCGAACGGAGACATGTGTGGCCGGTGCGACACCCGACGCGAGCAGGGATTTTGCGCGCGCAGGGGTACCGGCTGGGGCTAGATTTGGTATGGTTAGCACCAGCTTCCGATGAAGCCACCTAGCCGACCGGGTGACTCCCCTCTGACAAGGAATCCCGGCGACCTGGTGAACAGACGGATATTGAGTTAGTTACGCGGTAAACGCCCCGGAGCTGCCAACTCCCAGGGGCGTTTTCGCCGTTTAAGACGTCGTCAGTGGAAGCGCCTCCTGCGTCTCGTAGGGGACACCGGTCTGTTCAGCAGCGAACTGGCCGATCCAGTCCGTGATCGAGATGCCACGCCTCTCGGCTTCTTCCTGGAACGCAACCGCCAGCGCATCAGGCAGGCGGACCTTCACCTGTTTCCGTGCTCCCTTACTCGGGCGCCCTGGCCGCTTGTGCTCCATAAGGCGTCGTTCTACCGGTTCCTGGTACCAGGAACCGGTAGACACGCCGGGTATGTCCACAGAAAGCCGTCCTCGTATCACGGACGCGGCTCGCGAAGACTGAAGTACTCGCCTTCCAGCAAGGAGAACAGCTCGCTATCGCGCCACGCTCCGTTGGTATACACGTGGTCTCGCAGACGGCCTTCGTACGTGAAGCCAAGAGACCGAACCACCGCAAGAGAGGCAACGTTATCCGGACCGATGGCCGCCGAAACGCGGTGCAGACCCAGGTCTCCGAATGCGAAGCCCAGCATGGTGCGACAAGCGTCTGTCGCGTAGCCGCGACCTTGCGCGTCTGCGCGAATCGCATACCCGAGCTTGCCAGCCCGCACCCCACTCAGGCCGAGTCGACAGAACCCGATGAACCCCTGCTGAGCAGCGCATACAGCCAAGTAATACTCAGTGCGGGGAACCTGCTTCTGCCGCCCCAGCACGCCCTCGACCATCTCCGCGGCTTGCTCACGGGTGCGCGTGTCAAACGACAGCCACTTCGTGACCTCAGAATCACCAACGATCGCGTGAACAGCGTCTACGTCGTCGCCGGTGAGATCCCGCAGCACCACTGAAGTACCAGTCAAGTAGGTCACTGGCTCACCGCCCGCATCGGAACCCTGCTGAACGCTTCGATCCGCTCGCTGAGGTCTCGACCGACGTCCCCAGTGTCCGCGCTGCTCACCGCCTCGTAGACCGGTTGGACACACTTGATGATTCCGTTGATTCGCTGGGTTGGCGGCAAGTCGAACACTGGCACCAGTAGCTCGTTTGCGCCCTCAACTTCTCCCTGCTGGATGTGTGCCGTTGCAAGCGCAGCACGAGCCCCAGCGGCGTCTCCGAAGGCCCAGAAGTCGCTTGTCGGATCGCGATACTCATCGACGGCTTGCGTGCCGTAACGAAGAGCGGCCTCGGTCATCCCTACAGTCGCAGATGCCTCCGCGGAGTAATACAACGAGCGCGCGTGCGGAAACGTCAACAGACCACCAAAGTCATCAAGATCATCACCGGATGCACGGTCCGCAACGGCCGTTGCGCTGCTCAGGGCGTCCTCAACGCCGTTGGGGTTCCGCAGCTTGGCCCACGCCCGGGCCTCGCTCACGGCAGCCCACAGGCGGACTGTGGAGGTTGTGCCGTCCGCTAGATGCGCCGCTCGCTGTGCATGTCGGATCGATTCCTGCGGACGCCCGGCCCAGTAGGTGACCAGGGACAACAACCCCGATATCCAGGCCTGCAAACTACGATGCCCCGCCAGCTCGCCAGCCATTGCTGCGGACCGCGCAAGCTCGACCGCACGAGCTGGGTCTCCCGAATCGTGAGCAGCTTTCGCGATCATCCCAGTGGTGACACCTGCAAGAAAGTGCAGGTCACGAGCAGACTGCGTGTGCACAGTTCCCTGCTCAAGCTGTTCGTAGACAGCTTGCTGTGCGGATACGAGCGGCGAGATCACCTCGGTAAGTGGCTGTTGCGGGTAGGCGTAGGCCAGGTGGCGAACATCGTCAGCTAGGGCCGAGGTATCGACCCGAGTCTGGAAAGCAAGTTTGTACTGATACGCACGCTGCGCGGCCAAGGCAAATGCCTCCTGTGTCTCAGTGAGGGTGGACGACGCGTCTCGCCGACCGGGCGGCTTGCTCGGCAGCCACTGCTGTCCGTCATAAGGCGACAGCAGCTCAGTGATCGGCATGCCGTAGGCGCGCTCGATGGCGGCCGTGAGCTCGGCACCTGCATTTCGCTCACCGCTGGCAATGCCCGCGAGGTGACGACCGGTGACGGGACAGCCTGCTTGGTCCACAAGCTTCGCCGCTGATTCCCGGGTGAGATGCCATCTTGCGATCAGCTCATTAAGGACTGTCCGAGATTCCGCCACGGTGGTCACTTCCTTCCTGCGTCGCACTTGATCGTGCGCTACTGAAGCCGCTGCGCACATGCGATGTCCGCGATTGTCCCGGCTATGTCCACCAGATGTCCGGGGTTCACCCGTGGTGATGTCCTGCCCGCTCCCTCGATGCTCAGGACACGGCGACGAGATGGGAGTGAGCAGCGATGACGGACGCACAGGTTGAAGCGTTCTTGACCGAGCTGGGTGTGCCAGCAGAGGTACGAGCCTCTCTATGCGCGCATGCAGCGGCCGACGGGTTCGACCTGAGCGTGACAGTCGCAACGGCACTAGAGGCCTGGGAGCGAACGCCGCCGAGGACATCCACCGGGGCCGCCCCCTCCGGATACGTGCTTTCCCGGAAGGCAACGAGCTGACCCTCGCACTCGCCAGCTATCCCGATCCTTGACAACTTCATAGTGCGTCTTCCCTGCTCGGAGCCAGGCTCAGCGTGAGCCTCGCGTCTCTTGTGGGCCCCCCATGATGCACCTTACGATCCTGATACGCGCATCGCCTAGTATCAACTTGGAAGGAACCCGCACAAGATGGACAGTTACATGCAGGTCGCCGGCTGCAAGAACGGCAACTGCCCGAAGGTTTTCGTGCACGAGAACCGCGTGTTCGTACAGGGCGCCTCAGACGCAACCGGACAGTTCAGCCCACCTGCCGGTGAGGCTGTGGTGGAGATTCCGCTCGACGTCCTGCGAGAAGCTGCGAGGGAGGTACTGGCGTGACGACGCTGCTCGATCTGCTGGACGGCTTCACCTCGTACGCCTGGCGACTTGAAGCCTTGGACACCTACGACATCGGCGACGAGCGGGAGCAGTTCAACGACTTCATGGCCGGTCGGACTCCCAAGTCGTCGCCAGACGACTTGGAATGGCAGGCTCGCGCCCGCTCGGTGGTGGCCTCTGGCCGCCAGATCGGCCGCGTGCGGATGGTGGGGCACCCCATCACCGACTACACGCGGTTCGAGTGGGCCGCCTACCCGAACAACATCGCAGCTGGCGAAATGATCAGGGTGTACGACCGGACATGGCCCGGCGGCACAGATTCTCGGTTCGAGCAGGACTTCTGGTTGTTCGACGACCGCATCGCGGCTGTCATGAACTACGCCAGCGATGGGCAGTTCCTTGGCATCACCATCACCGAAGATGTCGAGCCCTATCTGGAGATCAAGCAGTCGGCCCTGGCGCGGTCTGTTCCATTCGACGATTACACGCTGCTGCCCGACCCTCGCGTCGAGGGACAGGTTGGTCGCAATCGGGCAGCTGTGACCAGCGAGGAGACCTCAACGAGTGCCCACTGACGACAACCTCAGCTCTCGCCGCGCCCGACTCGGCGAACGGCTACAGCGGCTTCGTAAAGCCACCGGGGTCAGCGGCCGAAAGATGGCCGCTGACCTCGGGTGGAGCCAGCCCAAGATTTCCCGCACCGAGGCCGGTCTGAACGTGCCTCCGATCGAGGACATTCGCCGCTGGCTCGACTACTGCGACGCTCCTGAGCAGCAGAAACAAGAAATGCTTGGGCTGGCCGAAGAAGTCGCTACCGAGGTTGTCACCCACCGCGAACTCAACCGCGGCGGGCACGCCGCCCAGCAGCGCGTCCGCATCAAGCACGATGCCGATGCCGATCTCATAAGCATCTACCAGCCCGAGGTCATCCCCGGCCTCCTGCAAACACCGGAGTACACCCGCCGGCTTCTCCTTGCGACCGGCTCCGCCACACCCGACTCCGTGGCCGAATCAGTAGCCGCTCGGTTGGAACGGCAAGCGATCATCTACGACGAGTCGAAGACGATCCATGCGGTGATCACCGAAACCGCACTGGCGTGGCAGCCTTGGCCGGCCAGCGTCTCGCGAGAGCAGCTTGATCGACTTCGTACGTTGGCGGCCCTCCCGAACGTGCACATCGGAATCGTGTCTCGTGAGCAGCAGAAGAAGGCCCCTACGTCGAACAGCTTCGTACTCACCCACTGGCCCGATGGTGCGATGGACGTCGTAGTCGAGTCGCTGACCGCCGAAGTCACGATCACCGACCCTGACGGCGTTGCGGTCTACCAGGACATGTTCAAGCACCAACAGCAGTACGCCGCGTACGGCGAGGATGCGTTGCCCCTGCTTGAGCGCGTCGCAGGCGAGCTGGACTAGCTCGCCTCTTCATCTAGTCCATTCGAGGGAGCCCGACCGCCAACATTACCCTGACCCCTTGTGATACGTGCATCATCTGCCTAGTATTTGCATCATCACGTATCATCCCTGCTCGCGGCGGCAACCGGGGCGGGGGAGGGACAACTGAAAACGATCCACAGCGAGCAAGAAAGAGGCCCCGCCTGGCGGCAACCAGGACGGGGCCGGGGCAGAAGACCGATCCACAGCGATTTGGAGGTATCTGCGATGTCGAGCCTACCTCTGGCATCTGCGGACGACGGCCGGGTGCGGCCGTCTGTCATTCGAAAGGCCGCGCGGGTGTGTGCGCGTGCGCGGGACCTCGACCAGGACGTGCCGTCGCTGGCTGAGCAGCGTGCGCAGCGCCGCCTGCGGCGGAGCCTGGCGCCGGACAAGCGTTCGGGGCTGGGAGGTGCGGCATGAGTTGGCGGAGTGATGCCGCGTGCCGCACCGCGAATCCGGAGTTGTTCTTCCCGGTGGGCACCAGCGGCCCTGCGCAGCACCAGATTGCGGCGGCCAAAGCCGTGTGCGCCACGTGCCCGGTGATCTCGCAGTGCCTGACCTGGGCGTTGAAGTCCGGACAGGAGGCCGGCGTGTGGGGCGGCCTGGATGAGGACGAGCGACGCGCGCTGACGCATCAGGGTGCCGGCACTGGCCGGGAGGTGCGGTCATGACTAGCACCGATCACGTTCGCGAGTTCGTCGATCCCACCGGTGAGCAGGACGAATACGGCGACGGTGAGCTGCCGGTGGCGGCCGAGCCGCTGCAGGACGAGGGCCGGATCGGGCCGACGCTGCTGATCGCGTTCATCGGGGGCCTGGCCTTGGTGTTGGCGATCGCGACACCGGTGGCGGGGGTCAAGTTCGCCTCACTGCTGGTGGTCGGCGCGGTCGCCGTGATCGGGCTGTGGGCGTTGCGGCCTGGCGGTGAGTCCGAATGACCAGCCCGGTTGCCGCCGATTCGGCCACGGCGCACTCGTTGCTGGCGGTGCAGGTGGCCTCGACCGGTGTGGCCGACAGCCGGCGGATCCGGGGTCTGGTCGCCGAGCTCTGGGAGATCAGGCGTGATCGCGAGCTGGCGGGCCGCTACATCGAGCCTGGCACGTGGCTCCGCGAGTTGGCCGTCGAGGAGCACGAGATCTGTAGGCGCATCGACGCGGAAATGGCGGCTGTGAGCAGCGCAAATATCGAGGAGGAGCAGTGACGGTAGTGGACGAGCCACGCAACGGGCACGCGGTGGGTACCGCATCGGTACCCACACGCCAGCTCGACGAGCTCGCCGAGACCCGTGAGCAGGAGTCGACATCGCAGGCACGCGAGTCGAAAATGCCCGCGCCGGATTCCACGTCCGAGTCTGAGACGGTGCAGGCGCTTCGGCAGCGGGTGCGGGACAAGCAGGCCCAGCGGGAGTTGCTGCACGAGTATCGCGAGATCGCCGAGGACGAGGTCTTCGACGAGGTGCTGTCGGAGAAGGAGGAGGCCGACAGTCGCGCGGGTGCGATGAAGGTGCGCAAGCGTCAGCGCGTCGAGCGTCGGCGTGCCGGTATGGACGAGGTGCGCCGGGCGCGGCGTAACCGCCGGTGGGAGCGGTGGGACGAACGAGCCCGGCACGCCCGGGATCGCATTCTCGATCCTGCGCGGGCGATCGGTTCGGACTACCGCAAGCTCGTGGCCTCGCCTTGGGCGGCGTTCCTGCTGATCGCCGGTGGCGTGGTCTACATGGCCCAGAACGTGCACCACGGCCTGGTGGGCGTGAACGGCACGTGGACGGCGTATCTGGTCGAGCCGCTGGCGAGCGTGTTGCTGGCGATCTCGATGGCCGCGCAGTTCACCGCCCGCAAGCGCGGCATCGCCATCGACCGCCGCTTCTACTGGTTCGACGGCAGTCTCGCGGTCGCATCGGTGCTGCTCAACCTGGTGCCCAGTGGGCTGCGGTTCGGCTGGGGCTCGACCGATGTGATTGCCCACGTGCTGGTGCCGGCGTTGGTCGTCACCGCGGTGATCGCTTGGCACCTGGCCTCGAACCTCTACGGCAAGGCGATCGCGGCCTCCAAGGACGCGCCGCTGGTGATCACGCGTGATGACGAGACCACCGGCGAGCACCTGGCGCTGTTGCGTCAGGCCACCGCCGAGGGCCGGCTGCCGGTCAATCCCTCGGTGAATCAGGTGATCAAGACGCTGCGTGCCGAGCTGCGGCAGAGCAGTGGCACCGGCATCGGACACGAAGCTGCCCGCCGGATCGCGGGCATCTATCTCGGCGGCCGCTAGCTGCCGAGTTGTCGGCGGGGGACGGGCATCTGAGAGCGGGTTCTGCCCGCGCTGACCCCGCCGATGCGCAACACCGCAGGAACACCCAACCCAACCCAACTACGGAAAGGAGTGGTCGCGATGGCCTGGCTGATGACGATCTTCACAGGCGGGGTTTTGCTTCTGCTGCACAAGAAGTGGAAGAAGTGGAAGAAGTGGTGGGTCGTGCTGGTGGTGTGCACGCTGTTCGCGTGCTCGCTCGCGGCCACGAGCCTCGGCGGCTGGCTCGCCGGTCTGCTGGCCAGTCTGCTCGGCTTGATCGGTGGCTGGATCAGCACCCCCGGCGCCCTGCTCGGCACCGTGTTGATGATCCTCGGCAGCGCGGCCGTGATCTACGGGTTCGTGCACGACAGGAAGGCCGACAAGTGGGAGCAGGGCCTTTTGATCGTGCTGCCGCTGCTGTTCATCATTTCCGCCGGTCCGGTCGCCGCGGGCGGTGGAACGCTGACTGATGCGGTCTCTGGGTTCGGCAGCCAGGGCCTGGCCTATCTGGTGGGCGGCTGATGGGCGGCCACCGCGACGGACGCAGCGCCCGCGTGGCGCGGTGGCGCCAGCGGTTCTGGAACCGCCTCGAGCAGGTCGATAGCGACACCGACCAAATCGCCGCCGCCGCCGACCACCTGCGGCTCGCGCTCAACAAGTGTGCGACTCCCGAGCAGCGCAACGACATCATCGCCACCGCGGTGGCGGATCTGGTCAATCCCGCCGAGGAGTTGCTGACGCGCTACGAGCGAAAGGCATCCCGATGAGCACCGACATGCAGGAATCAACGACTGAGATCACCACGGAGATTCCGGTGGTGACCGAGGAGTCCACACAGGACTCACCGGTCGCGGGTAGCACCGCGGCGCCAGTGATCGGCAGCGAGACCGCCCCGATCTCGCTGGCTGAGCACAGCAAACAGTTCGCCGAGAGGGCACGCCAGCACTGGACGCCACCGAATGTGTGGGAACAGCCGCGGCCGCCGTTGAAGGCCACGTGGCTGTTTGCCCGTTACGGCGAGCACCTGCCGGACGACGAGACCGTGCGCAAGGCATCACGCGTGACCGCAGGCCTCCGACTGCCGTTCAAGGCGCTGTTTCTGACGCTGGACTGGGTGTTCGACCGCGACTCTCGCGTCGTCGCGGCCGCGCTGCTGGTGCTGGCGGTCATCCAGGCCCTGTGGGCCCCGTTCTTCTGATCCCGACACAAGGGAGAGAGCAATGTTGTTGTTCTGTCTGCTGCTCGCGTACGTCATCGTGCGCGTCAGCGAAGACGTCTCCGCGGCGGTGCGGAAACAGCCACCACCGCGGCAGGAAGTCCGCAAGGCCAAGCTCGCCGCGCGCGAGCAGAACGGCGGCACGGTGCCGACGGGCTCGTTCGGCCGCTATGCCACCGGCCTGCTCGACGATGCGTGGGATTCGGCCCATCACAAGCGACAGGTGATGGCCGAGCACCGCAAGGAAAAGCAGGACCGCAAGATCGCGAAGAAGGTGGAGCGGGACCGCGCGAAGTGGGCCAAGAAGGACGCCAAGCAGGCCCAGCGTGGTGGTGCCGGGTTCACCGCCACGGTGCCCACGCCGGGCCAGCACGCCGCTGACCCGGCCGCCGGTGAGCATGCTCAGCGGGCCGGGTTCTACGCGCAGGTTCCCCAGCCCGGCCAGGGCCCGGCCAGCGAGCCGTGCCCGCAGCCCAGCCGCTACGCCGAGCTCGACCCCCGCCGTCGTCAGCTCGTCGACGGCTGGATGCGCGCCAACCCCACCGGCGAGCACTACTGGATGACGCTGCCGGACTACTTCGGACTGCCCACCGACGTGCGCTCGGAGATGCTGGCCAGCGCCTGGCGTGCGGGTTTCCGTCCCGCCGGCAGGGTCAACGGCCAGGAAGTCCCGCTGGGCCAGTTGGACCCGGAGGCGGTCGGCCAGCTCAAGGCACGCGGCATCACCGCACCGCCAGGGCCGCAGTCCACCGGCAGCGCCGCTGGCACGGCCACGGCCGGCGGCGCTCTGGCTGGCGCTCTGGCGGGCGGACTGGCCGGCGCAGCCTCCGGTCCGCCGACCGCAGCTCCCACGTCGCCTGAACCGCCGACTCAGCCCCAGGGCCCTGTCGAGTCGACGCAGCAGGCCGAGCCCAGCCGGCAGAACGCCTCCGAGGACACCGCCACCGGCACCGAGTCCGCTGGCGCGGAAGCCACTGAGGCCAAGGAGGCCACTGCCGAACCGGCTACCGACAGCACCGACAAGGAGGGCACCGACACCGCCGACACCACTGCCGATTCCGAGACAACTGATCTGCCCAACAACGTCATCCCGTTCAAGCGCAACGCCACCGGCACGACACAACGAATGGAGCTTCCCGTGACCAACCCCGAGATCACCGGCCTGGACTCTGCGATCGCCTACGCCAACGGCATGTCGGCCCAGTGCACCCAGGCCCACGACCAGATCAGCGCGATCCTGCCTACCAGCGACGAGGCCGTCGCCTCCTGCGAGCAGGCCCGCAACGATCTCGAGGCCGGCGGGGTGACCGGCCAGCCGCTGACCGATGTCACCGAGGTGCAGGAACAGATGACCGCTGCGATCGCCGAGCTGCAGGCCGCGCTGGCCCAGCTGGAAACCGCGGCCGCCGCGGCCAACAGCCTGTCCACCGAGCTGGAAAGCCACCGCGGCGTGCAGGAGGCCTACGCGGCCACGCCGGATGCCGGCAGCAAGGAATTCGTCACCGCCGAATAAGCAGATCGGTGTCGTTTCGGTCCCGCACACCTTCGCCCCTCGTGGGTGTGCGGGTGCCGTGGCCGGCACCGGCCAGAGCAGAAAGGGATTCACGCCATGCCGAAAACCGCAGCACGCTCCACCTCGCGCGGGCAGAACGGTCACGATGTGCCGCCGGAGATGCGCCAACACATCGAGCGCACTGCGGCCTCGTTCGCCGAGGCGGTGCAGGCGACGATGGCGACGTTGCCCGACAACGCCAGCAGTGACCGGACTGGCCACGGCGGCCAGGAGCAGGCCACGTCTACACCGCAGAACCGTGAGCAGCGCCGTCAGGCCGAACGTGTCGAGCGCAAGCTCCTCTCGGAGATCGAGCGGCGCAACCGTGCTCAGCTGATGCCGCACTACATCACCGCGGGCCTGCTCGGGCTGGCGCAGGTGGTCCACTCGATCACGGCCCAGGCGCAGGCTGCCGGAGCGGCCGCGGTGGCCACGGGCCTGGCGTGTGCGGCCGCCGGCGTGGGCGCGCATCTGTGGTTGCGGCGGCGCCAGCACATGTTGGCCGAGTGGACACTGTGGTCGGGACTGCTCACCACGGCCGCCTCGCTGTGGATGGTGCTGGCCGTGCTCTCCGGGGTGACCTGGGGCAGCCTGGCGCTGGCGCTGGCCGGTGATTACGCCTTCGGTGCCCGGTGGTGGGCCGCCAAGCGGCACCCCGAGGCGACCGAACCCCAGCCCGGCGACGAGCCCGCGCAGCCGCAGCCGATCGAGATCGACGAGTCGAAGCTGGCGCTCTTCCCGCGCCGCTGGGCCCAGCATCTCGGCGGAAACGGCTGCGTGCTGGCCGGCAGCACGCTCGTGAGCGGCCGACCGTTCGAGCACGGCATCGAGTACATCCTGCAGCTGCTGCCAGGCAAGCAGGACGTGGACTCGGTGCGTTCGAACATGTCCAAAATCGCCTCGGGGCTGCGGCACCCGCAAACCAAGCTGACCGTCGATCCCTTCGTCAACGAAGAGGACGGGGAGGAGAACCCGTCGTTGGCGCGGCTGCGCGTGGTCACCAATTCCCCGGCTGCCGGGGATGTGTTCTTCCGCGGCCCGCAGATCACCGACGGGCAGATCGTGCTCGGCCCCTACATCGACGGCCTCGGCGACGCGGTGTGGCGCCTCTACACCGATAACTCCATCTGGGGTGGGGTGATCGTCGGTGGCACCGGCTCGGGCAAGTCGCGGCTGATCGACGTGATCGCCCTGACCGCGCTCTACGGCGGCGACACCTACGTCATCCACGTCGATGGCCAGGACGGCATGTCCTGTCCTCAGCTGTGGGAACACGCCCAGGAACGCTACGGCGCCG
>Ga0079224_100001336_pt1 | contig 28046 bp, 27 predicted proteins | sample Stecom2015_FD_80414 | JGI IMG/M metagenome (GOLD analysis project Ga0079224, IMG submission 80414) | Agricultural soil microbial communities from Utah to study Nitrogen management - Steer compost 2015 | ecosystem: Environmental > Terrestrial > Soil > Agricultural land | place: USA: Utah... | reverse complement strand
CAGTGGGTGACAGACGGTGCCGCGACTTTCCTGCTGCCGGCCCGCCCTACCCCCGGCCCTTTCCTTATGGTGTTTTCCTGAGGTAGCTTCCCGCCACGCTTGTGCGCCAGCCAGGCAACCGCATCTCTTAGGCTAGCAATCCCTAGAAACCATCGTGACGCCTGGCGATGCCATCATTGCTCAGCCATCCTGCCGTGCCGCTTGCGCTGGCCGCCATGGCCGGCCGCAGGCTGGTACCGCCCCCCTTGCTGGCGGCTGGCGTCGGTCTGTCCCTGCTGCCCGATCTGGATGGCATCGCCTTCCTGTTCGACGTCCCCTGGCACTCGCCTTTCAGCCACCGCGGCCTGACCCACTCCATCGCCTTCGCCCTGCTGTGCGCGCTGCTGGTGTCCTTGCAGGCGCAGCGTCTCAAGGCCGATCGCTTGCGGGCGTTCGCCTTTCTTGCCGTCTCCATGGCCTCGCACGGCCTGCTGGATGCCTGCACCAACCGAGGCGGTGGGGTGTCGCTGCTGTGGCCGCTGGACAACACCAAGCTCGCCTTCGGCTTTCGGCCCATTCAAACCGCCCCGCTCAGCCTTGAGCGGCTTTTCTCCGGCGAGGGGTTGCTGGTGCTACAAAGCGAGCTGCTGTGGGTGTGGCTGCCGCTGGCGGCACTGGTTTTCGGCGTGCGCCTACTGCAGCGGCTGCTGCCGGCACACTGGCAGACCCTGGAGCAAGCGCTGCTGGCAGGCTCGGCGGCGGAACAGCAACGCAGAATGCGCTAGGCGGAGAGAGGACGGGCGGGGTTCCCTCCCCGCCCGCGCAGGCGGCGCTCAGAAGCGCTTGCCCACAGCCAGGGTGAAGACGAACGGATCGATTTCGATGTTGTCGATCTTGGCCTTGTCACCACCCGGACCGCTCAGGCGGGCCTCGGTCTCGATGTCGATGTAGCGCACGTCGGCGTTGACGAGCCAGTTGTTGCCCAGGTCGTAGTCCATGCCGACCTGCAGGGCATAGCCGAAGGATTCCTTCAGAGAAACCTTGGTGAATCCCGCCGACTTCAAGTTGCCCGTTGCCTTCTCGTCGAAGAACACGGTGTAGTTGATGCCCGCTCCCACGTACGGCTTGATGGCGCCGAACTGGTTGAAGTGGTACTGCAGGCTCAGAGTCGGCGGCAAATGCTTGGCTTCAGCCAGGTGGACACCGCCAAACGGCCCGCCCTTGCCGTCGACGTCGTGCTTGAAGGGCAGCGCGCCCAGCAGCTCAATGCCGATGGCATCGGTCAGCATGTAGGTGATGGTGAAGCTGGGCTTGATGTCGTTGTCGATGGACACGCGGGTATCAACGGTAGTGGTTCCGCCAACGACCAGTTTGTCGCTGCTCTCGTCGGGCACCACCCAGGTCACGCCGCCGCGGACGATCCAGTCGCCGGCCGCCGCCGACGCGGACTGCACCGGCAACGCCACGCCAGCAACGAGCGCAGCCGCCAGTGCCAGAGACGTCATATTTTTCTTCATGGCCCTTACCTCCAGGTTGGCTTCGAAGCAACGGATTGTTGCGTTGCACCAAATGCTATGCCTTGCGCGGAGGCTGGGGCTTGATTCAGGTCAACTCGCCGTCAGAGCGTAGCCGTGCTCGGCCAGCCAGGTCAGCGAGCTCACGGTGTCGGGCTCGGGCACGTACTCCAGCGACACGTAGCCAGGGTAGCCCATAGCATCGAGCTGGCCGAGCAGATAGCGGAAATTGATCTCGCCGGTGCCGGGCTGATGGCGGCCGGGCGCATCAGCGATCTGGATGTGGCCGATTCTCGGCAGATGGCGGCGCAGCGTCCCAGTCAGTTCGCCCTCGCCGCGCTGCATGTGGTAGACGTCGTACTGCAGCGCCAGGTTGGACGCGCCGGCCTGGTCCAGCAGCCGCAGCGCCTCGGCGCTGGTGCCCAGGAAAAAGTCCGGGATGTCGCGGCGATTGATCGGCTCCACCAGCAGCAGCGCATCCAGCCGCTGCAGCGCGGCGGCGGCGTGGCGGACATTGGCCAGCAAGGTCTGCCACTGCGCCCGCGCATCCGCCGCTGTGCGCCGCCCGGCCAGGCAGTTAAGGCGGCGCACGCCCAGCGCCCCAGCGTAATCCAGCGCCTGCGCCACGCCGAGGCGGAACTCCTCCACCCGCGCTGGATCGGCGGCGATGCCACGGTCGCCGGCGTCCCAGTCGCCGGCCGGCAGATTGATCAGATACAGCTCGACGCCGGCATCGCGCAGGGCATGGCGGAGGTCGCCGATGGCATAGTCGTACGGAAACTGCACTTCGACCGTGCGGAAGCCGGCGCGCCGAGCGGCGGCGAAGCGTTCCAGGAACGGCAGCTCGGTGAACAGCATACTAAGGTTGGCGAGAAAACGCGGCATCTCAGGCACCCTCCCCGTTCTCGGCGCCGGAGCGCGCCGCCAGCAGGCGCACTAGCGCGGCGGCATCCAGCCGTCCCAGGCCCGCCGCCTGGCCATCCTGGTACAGCTGCCGGGCCGCCGTGGCCAGCGGCAGCGCGGTCCCGGTCTCCTCGCCTAGCGCCTGGATCAGACCCAGGTCCTTGCTCAGCACGTCCACGGTGAAGGCCGAGCTGAAATCCCGCGCCTGCAGCACCGGCACGGTGCGGTCCAGCATGCGGCTGGCGCCGAAGGAGGCGCTGAGCACGGTATGCAGGCTCTCCAGATCCAGCCCCAGCCGCAGCCCCAGATGCAGCGCTTCCACCGCGGCCGCCGAATGCACCGCGGTCAGCAGCTGATTAACCAGCTTGGCGCCCTGGCCGCTGCCGCTGGGTCCCAAATGACGGATCAGCCTGCCCAGGGCCTGCAGTACATCCTGCACCCGCTCAAATGCCATGCTGGGGCCGCCGACCATGATGGTCAGCGTGCCGGCCACGGCACCGGCGGTGCCGCCGCTGACCGGCGCATCCAGATAGGTCACTCCGGCGGCCTCGACCTGCCGCGCCAGCCGGCGCGCCATGCTCACGCTCAAGGTGCTATGATCGAGGATGACGGCGCCGGTGGCCAGATGCGGCAGCGCGGCGCCGACCACCGACTCGGCCGCCGCATCGTCCAGCACGCACACGCAGACTACCTCCGCTCCGCGCACGGCCTGCGCCAGGTCGCTCTCGATCACGACGCCCGCCGCCGCCACCTCGGTGAACGGCCGGACCGTCCGGTTCCACCCGCGCACCGCGAAGCCGGCGCGGGCAAGATTGATCGCCATCGGACGCCCCATGGCGCCCAACCCCAGAAAAGCCACTGGTCTCGTCATCTCCAACTCCTTGCAGCAATCGTGGTTCGGCTCCGGCCGCGCGCGGCACATTGGGATCGTCCGCCGCCGCCTATAGTCTCAAAGCCCTGGACAAGCTGCCTGCGGGCGGACGGGAGTCGCAATGGGCTGGGAGCGCGCAGAATCGATCTTCCCCTGGATGGTGACCGTCCGGCGCGCCATCCATCGCCACCCGGAGCTGGCCTATCAAGAAGCCCGCACGGCGCAGCTCATCATGACCGAACTGGACCGGCTCGGCATCTCCTACCGCTACGACGGGGTCGGCAGCGGCGTGATCGGCCGGCTGGACGGCGGCAGCGGCCCCACCGTGGCCGTGCGGGCCGACATGGACGCCTTGCCCATTCACGAGGCAACCGGCCTGCCCTTTGCCTCGGAAATTCCGGGCATCATGCACGCCTGCGGCCACGACGCCCACACCGCCATGGTCCTAGGCGCGGCCGCTCTGCTGCGCCGGGAGCCGCCGCCCGGGCAAGTGCTGTTCGTCTTCCAGCCGGCCGAGGAGCAGGACAATGGCGCCCAGGTGGTCCTCGCCTCCGGCGCGCTGGATGGCGCGGACGCCATTTTCGGCGGCCACGTCGGCCACCAGTACTGCATCGGCCAGATTATGGTGGAGGCCGGCGCCATCACCGCCCAGACCGACTCCTTCGTCATTCGCGTCAAGGGCCGCGGCGGGCACGGCGCCCGCCCTCACGAGGCCACCGACGCCATTGTGGTCGCCTCCCTGCTGATCACCGCCATCCAGACCCTGATCTCGCGGGAGACCAATCCTTTCCATCCCAGCGTAATCACCGTCGGCAAGATCGCGGGAGGCTCTGCCGCCAACGTGATCGCCGAGGACGTGCTGCTGGAGGGCACGCTGCGCACCACCTCGCCGGAAGGCCGGCGGCGCATCGTCAACGGCCTCGAACGCATGTGCAAGGCCACTGCCGAGCTGCATGGCGCCCGCATCGACATCGACTTTCAATTCGGCTGCCCGCCAGTGATCAACAGCCCCAGGGAGACCGAGCTGGCCCGCGCCGCGGCGCTCAAGGTGGTCGGCGCCGGCGGGCTGACTGCCATGGACTATCCCAGCATGGGCGGCGAGGACTTCTCCTTTTACCTGGAACGCATCCCCGGCTGCTACGTGCGCTTCGGGGCGCGGCGTCCGGAGCAGCCCGAGATTTCCCTGCACCATGCCGAGTTCACGGTCGACGAGGAGGTGCTCAAGGTCGGCGCGGCTTTCTTCGAGCAAGTCGTCCGCGACGCCGTCCGAGAGCTGGCTTGAGCTATGGACTTCAACGCTTCTCCACGCGCCTCGGTCGGCGCCGAGTACGAACTGTTGCTGCTGGACGCCGGCACGCTGGACCTGGCAGACCGCATCGACGACCTGCTGCAGGCCTGCCTCGACCGCCGCCATGTCACGGCGGAATACTTTCAGCCGACGGTGGAAATCGTCTCCCAGGTCTGCCCGAACATCCCCTCGCTGGAACAGCACCTGCTGGAGCAGCTCGCCATGCTGCAGACCGCGGCCAGCCGCGTTGGTCTGCGGCTGGCCGGCTTCGGCACCCACCCCTTCAGCAAACGCCAGATCGCCATCAGCAGCGGTGAGCGCTACCAGTCGCTGAGGGCCACCACCGGCAACGTCAACCATCTGCAGGTCACCTACGGGCTGCACATCCATGTCGGCATGCAGTCGGGGGAACAGGCCATTACGGTGATGAACCGGCTGCGGCCCTATCTGCCGCTGCTGCTTGCCCTGTCCGCTAACTCGCCCTACTGGCGCGGGCTGGATACCGGCTTTGCCTCCTACCCCCAGCGCATGCTGCTGACGCTGCCGGCCTTCGGCCTGCCGCCACGGTTTGCCGACTGGCCAAGCTTTGCCCATATGGCGGAAACTGCCCAACGCGCCGGCATCTTCCCCAGCCTCAAGGACATGCATTGGGACCTGCGGCCGCGCCCCGACTTCGGCACCTTGGAGATCCGGGTCATGGACAGCCAATCCAGCGTCGAAGCGACCACTGCGCTGGCGGCCGTCTGCCTCGCCCTGGTGGAATTCCTGAAAGTCGCCGACCCCGACCAGGTCCACGTCCCGGAGCTGCCCGTGTGGATGGAGGCGGAGAACCACTATCGGGCATCGCTGGCAGGCCTCGACGGTCTTTGCATCGTCGGCTGCCAGGGTGAGCAGCGCCGCTTTCGCGAGCTGGCGCTCGACGTGCTGAACACCCTGGCTCCCATCGCCGTGCAGCTAGACGCCTTGGAGCAGCTGCAGCGCGCCGTCGCCCTGTTGATCGACGACTCGCCGGCGGCGCGGCAGCGGCGCCTGCGCCGCAAGTCCGGCAGCCTCAGGCGCATGGTCGCCCAGGTAGCTGCCGAGCTGGCGGCGGAAGCCCGTGCCACCACAGGCCACGCACCGCTGCTGCCACCTTCTCCCCACAACCGCCGACCAGGGCAAAGCCTGCGCTAGCCGGCTGTGAATCGTGCCGCTCAGGTTGTGCCGACCAGAGCCAACCCCATTTCCTTATTCCCATATCGTGAAATAGGCACGGAATGAAATACCTGCGCACGCGGCGACGGACTGCCGTGCAGAACTCGCGCGGAGTCAGTAACCAGCTGATCCCGCACCGAATGTTTCAAGGAGGAATGACGATGCGTCGAAAAGCCATTGCCCAATCCCTGTTCTTCTCTAGTGCGCTGACCCTGGCGGCCGCTGCCGTCACCGTGCAGGCTGCCGACACCGCCCAGAGCCAACCCCCGTCCGACAGCGGTCAAACCATGCAGCAGCAAGCAACCGCTCCCGACACCGCGACTGGCTCCCCTTCCGGCACCGCCGTTGGCGACGACACCCAATCCGCCACCGGACCCAGCGCCGGCGATCCAGCCACCCCATCCAGCAGTGAGCAGACAGCCGCGCTCGGCTCGCAGCAGGACAGCGCTACCGTCGAACCGATACCGAACGAAGACGAGCTGGCCGAGCTAAGCGGCAAGACGGTGGTCAACATGGAGGGAGAGGAGATCGGCGAGATCGACAGCATTGTCCGCGACCGCAGCGATCAAAGCCTCAAGGCCGTGATCCGCAGCGGCGGCTTCTTCGGGATAGGCGGCGACAAGGTCGCAGTCGCGGCCGAGGATTTGCAGCTGCAGGATGACGATACCGTGCGGCTCAATACGCCCATGACCAAGGAAGAGCTGCAGCAGACGGCATCCGCCTTCGACGAGCAGAACTACGAACCCATCGGTGGCAGCAGCCAGCAGGCGACCGGCGAGCAGGCTGGAGCTCCCGACGAGCGCCAGCAGGGCTGATGCCTGCCCGGCAAAGGGCCTGGCGCCCTTTGCCGGGCCAGCCTGTCAGGCGCACTGCCGACGGCGGCGCCAGACGCCGTGCCTCGTCAACCAGCCACGATCGTGCGGGTGCCGGAAGTCCGGCAGCAGCCCGCGAGGCACGATGAGCGTGGGATCGACGCCGGATTGGTGCAACAGCCGTCTTTGCTGGGCGATAGGTTCACAGTCTCGGTCACGTCCGGCCATTGATGCGGCTCGCGCACGGACGCGCCATCCCGCAGCTCGCTGCTAGGATGCGTCCCTGACCCGGCGTCCGGTCACGAGGTCCAGGCATGACGGTTCCCTCGCCGTGCCTGCATTCCGGCAAGCTCAGGCGCTCGCGCTGGCGCCGAACATAAAGGCCGACTGGACGCTGCCCAGCACCCGGTCGCGAAATACCTGGCGACCAGCGTCGTCGCCGGCCGCGCCGGCGACCACGTGCAGCGGCAGCAGATGCTCCTCGCGGGGATGCGCTACCCGTCCGCCGGGAGCGGCGGCCCAGTCGCGCAGACGCCGCTCCCGCTCGGGGGCGGGCAGTGCCACCGTCTCCGCCAGCCAGGCATCGAAGCGCTCCGAATCCGGGTCGAGGCTGGCGTCGTCGAAGCGGAACCGGCACATGTTGTGGTAGCTCATGCCGCTGCCAACGATGAGCACGCCCTGGCGACGCAGTGGCACCAGCGCTCGCCCGGCAGCCAGATGCTCGGCCGGTTCCAGTCCCTGCCGCAGCGACAGCTGAACGATGGGCACGTCGGCTTGCGGATAGATCAGCATCAGTGGGATGAACACGCCGTGATCCAGCCCGCGGGCATGCTCGCTCGCGACGGCAAGACCGGCCGCGGCCAGTAGCTCTCGCACCTGAACGGCCAACTCGGGTGCGCCTGGCGCCGGATATTGCAGGGCGTAAGTGTGGGGCGGGAAGCCGTGGTAGTCGTACAGCAGCGGCGGCCGCTCCTGGGCGTTAACGGTGAACCGCGGCGCTTCCCAATGCCCGGATACCACCAGCACGGCCGTCGGGCGAACCCCCACCAGCTCAGGCACGGCGCGCAGCCAGCGTTCCATCCGCACCCAGGCATCGGCCGGCTCCCAATCCATGAAGAAGCACGGCCCGGCGCCATGCGGAACGAACAGGGTCGGTAAAGCAGCGGTCGTCATCTGGGTAACCTCTCGGAGCATCGCGGGCATGCGCCCGCGAGGTTGGACTGAAGCCCAGGATGCCGCAGTCTCTCCCTCGATGTAAGACGGCAGGAATGGAACGCATGGTTGATAAGGCAGAAACCCTGGGCGGCGCCCTGGAAGACGTGCGCGCCTTCTGCGCCGTGGTGGAACTGGGCACGGTCACGGCCGCTGCTCGCCGGCTCGGAGAAACCAAGGGCAGCTTGAGCCGGCGGCTTACCCGGCTGGAGCGCCGCCTGGGCACGACGCTGCTGGCTCGCACCCCGCGGGCGGTATCGCCAACCGAGGAAGGGCTGGCCTTCTACGCCAAAGCCCGGGAAGCCCTGACCTGGCTGGACGACGCGGTCGAAAGCGCGCGGCTGTCGCAGCAGAAGCCGCAGGGCCACCTGCGGCTGACAGCCCCGGTCGATCTGGGCATCGACGTCCTGCCGCCGCTGGTGACGCGGTTCCGCCAGCGACACCCCCAGATCACGGTCGACCTGCTGCTGACCGACGCTCCCCTCGACCTGGCCGCCAACCGCATCGATCTGGCGCTGCGGGCCAGCGTCGGCGAGCTGCCGGACATGAGCTACAGGGCCTCGTTGCTGGCTCGCTTCTACCTGCGCCTGTACGCCGCGCCGGCCTATCTGACAGCGCGTGGGACCCCCGCTGTCCCGACGGCGCTGATCGGGCATGACCTGGTGGCGCCGCGAGAGCTCATCGGCGGCAACGCCCGGCCATGGCTGACCGATCGGCGCGGACGCACGCTCCAGGCCGTCGTCCGCCCCGTGATCTGCACCAGCGATTACGCCAGCGCCTTGCGGCTGATCGCCGCCGGCGGCGGCATCGACCCGCTGCCAGAGCTGGTGGCGGCCGCCGCAGTCGCGGCCGGCACCATCGTGCCGGTGCTGTCGCAATGGCATGTCTCCCAGGGCACGCTGTACGCGATCAGCCTCGGCGGCCGCGCAGCGCCGGCCAGGGTGCGGGTGTTTCGGGATTTCGTGCGCCGCGAGCTGGCGGCTCTCGCCGGGACTTAAAACCGATGGCCGCGGCGCGGTAAGCTGTCGCTCCGACTGGAGGCTTCCCTATGCAGCGCAGATACGTCACCCTTTCCGACGAGCTGAGCCGTCTCGCCATCGGCAACTACATCCTCGAACGCGCCGCGGTCGAGCAAGACGAGGAGACCGGCGAGATCGAAATGCTGCTTATCATCACCGACACCATGGTCAACGGGCCCGACAACAGCAAAGCTCGCTACATCCGGCCCCGCCAGCGGGTCGAGATCGACAGCGAGGTCAGCTTCCACTTCATCGTCGGCACCCGTCGGCAGCTGCGAGGGGTCATCGACGCACCGGCCCATCTGCCGCTGCGCCGCCTGCCCCCGACCGACCGCACAACGCGCCGGCCGCCGCGATAAGCCGCGCCCCCCCTGAGCAAGCCCTCGGCCATTGTCTTCGGGTCAAACAGTCTTCACTGAATGGTTCTCCATGCGAGAACAATGGTGAGGACATCCATGAACAGCCCGATTGCCCTGCGCCACCTAGCCGGCGCGCTCATCCTGGGGGTCGCCTTGGCGGCTCCGCTGGCGCAGGCGGAGAATCCGCCCGCCACCCAGCGCTCCGAGATTGATCCGCGCGCCCCCGGCGAGCCGGCCGCCATCTCGCCCCGCGGCGACTACCCGCCGGCCCAGCAACACCGCGGTGTGGCCGAGCGAAGCATCGAAGCCGTCGAAGACGAGGCACTGACCGCCGACAAGCCTGCCGATGCCGGGGTCGACGAGCTGAGCAAGCAGCAAGAGCGGGAGCAGCAGCAGAGCGCTGCGGTCGGCACCGGCGAGGCGCCAACCGTCTATGACGAGCGCACGCCAGCCGGCCGTGCGCCCGGCTCCTAGGAGGCGCAGTCAGGCCGGCCAGATCCGGACCGCTATGCGGAGAACCCCAGCCGGTCGAGGATGAAGGCGTACTCGAACGCCAGTTCCTTGAGTGCCTGGTAGCGGTCCGAGGCGCCGCCGTGACCGGCGTCCATGTTGGTCTTGAGCAGCAGCAGATTGTCGTCGGTCTTGGTGGCGCGCAGCTTGGCGCACCACTTGGCCGGCTCCCAGTACTGCACCCGCGGATCGTTGAACCCGGCCATGATGAGCAGGTGCGGGTAGTCCTGCGCCTTGACGTTGTCACAGGGAGAGTAGGCGAGGATGGCGCGGAAGTACTCCTCCTGCTCGGGATTGCCCCATTCGTCGTATTCGATCACCGTCAGCGGCAGGCTGGGATCCAGCATGGTGTTGAGCACGTCGACGAAGGGCACCTGCGCCACGGCGCAATGGAACAAGTCGGGCCGCATGTTGAGCACCGCGCCGATGAGCATACCGCCGGCGCTGCCGCCCATAATCGCCAGCCGGTCAGGCCGGGTGTAGCCCTCAGCGATGAGGTGCTCGGCGGCGGCGATGAAGTCGGTGAACGTGTTCGCCTTCTGCAGCAGCTTGCCGGCGTTCTTCCACGGCTCGCCCAGCTCGCCGCCGCCGCGGACATGGGCGATGGCGAACACGAAGCCGCGCTCGAGCAGGCTCAGCCGGGTGGGCGAGAACCCAGGATCGATGCTGATGCCGTAGGCACCGTAGCCGTATAGCAGGCAGGGATTACTGCCATCGAGCCGCAGGCCCTTCTTGTGCACCAGGGAGACTGGCACTGCGGTGCCGTCCGGAGCCCGGGCCCATAGGCGGCGGCTGACGTAATCGTCGGGATCGTGCCCCGCCGGCACCTCCTGTTCCTTCAGCAGCCTCTTCTCACGGCGGGCGATGTCGTAGTCGTAGACCCGCCGCGGCGTCACCAGCGAAGTATAGGAGAAGCGCAGCACCTGGCTGTGATAGTCGGGATTGTCCTCGTCGAAGGTGGCGTAGACCTCCTCGTCAAAGGCGATGTCATGCCAGCTGTCGTCGCGCAGGTCGAAGATGCGGATCTTGAGCAGCCCCTGATCGCGCAGATAGGCCACCAGGTGATGGCGGAACAGCTCGATGTCCTCGATCTTGGTCTGCTCCCGGTGCGGGATGTACTCCTGCCAGGCCGCCGGGTCGGCATAGCGGTCTGCCGGCACCCGCAGCAGCCGAAAATTCACGGCGTCCTTGTTGGTGAGGATCCAAAACTCACCCTCCCGATGCTCGATGGAGTACTCCACGCCGTGCTCGCGGGCGCGGAACAGCACGGGGGTCGCCCGCGGATCGCGGGCGTCCAGAAAATGCTCCTCGCTGGTGACGTGGCTGCCCAGCGAGATGTAGATGTAGCGCCGATCCTTGCTGTGATCGAGGCGAACGAAAAAGGCCTCATCGGGCTCCTCGTAGATCAGTTCCTCGCCGCCGTCCAGATGACGGCGCAGCACCCGATACGGCCGCTTGCTGGCATCCAGCACGGTGTAGTAGAAGCTGCGCGAATTGAGACACCACTCGACGTCAGCCGCCGTATTGGGTATGTCCACGTCCAGCAGCGCGCCGGTCGCCAGATCCTTCACTCGCAACCGGTAGGTTTCCGAGCCGTCAGTGTCCTCGCCATAGGCAAGCAGCTTGTGGTCGGGGCTGACGGCGACCGTGCCGATGTCGTAGTAATCATGCCCGGCCGCCAGGGCGTTGACGTCGAGGATGATTTCCTCCTCCGCCTCCAGGCTGCCGCGCTTGCGGCAGAAGATCGGATAAGCCAGGCCCTGGAGGGTGCGGCTATAGTAGTAATAGTCGTCCCGCCGCACCGGCACCGAGAGATCGGTTTCCTTGATGCGGCTGAGGAATTCCCGGTAAAGCTTTTCCTGCAGCGGCCTGGTGTGCGCCATCATCGCCTCGGCATAGGCGTTTTCCGCTTCCAGATAGGCGATGACTTCCGGATTGTCGCGCTGGCGCAGCCAGAAGTAGTCGTCAACCCGGCGCAGGCCGAAATGCTCGGTGACATGCGGACGGCGAGCGGCAATTGGCGGCTGCGACATGACGATACTCCCTCCGAGACCCAACATGGGCGCTAACCGTGAAGCAAGCGGCAGCGGCCGTCAATGGCAGAACCAAGCAGCGCGCCGGCGCCAGCCGCATCGGCCAGCCCAGGCAGGGGTCAGCGCCAACGACTGGCCGCTCGAAGGCCGAGCAAGGACCGGCCAGCTGCTGTAAGCTTGTTCGAGCATTCGTCATCCCGTTACGGAAAGGAGGCACTCATGGGATTCGCTTTGTCCGACATCAAGCTGACCAGTCCCGCCTTCACTGACGGCGGCATGATTCCCACCAAGCACACCGGTGAAGGCGAGGACGTGTCGCCGGCGCTGGCCTGGAGCAACGTTCCCGAAGGCACACGCTCGTTTGCCATCATCTGCCACGACCCGGACGCGCCGCTGGTCTCCCCCAACGGCACCTACGGCTTCGTGCACTGGGTGCTGTACAACATCCCGGCCTCGACCACCAGCCTGGCAGAGGGCACCGGCGAGTACACCGCCGGCGTCAACGATTTTGGCAAGACCGGCTACGGCGGTCCCATGCCTCCCAATGGCCACGGCGAGCACCGCTACTATTTCTGGATCCTGGCCCTCAACGACGACAGTCAGCTCGAAGCCGGTCTCACCCTCTGGGAGCTGCTGAAGCGGATCGAGCCCAAGGTGATCGGTATGAACCGCCTGGTCGGCGTCTACCGGCGCGACTGAGCCCGCCGGCTCGGCCCCGCCAGCCGGTCGGCCTTGCTTTCGGGCTCCGACCGGCTGGCAGCGCTTGCCGCGACCGGATGCCGCCCTCAGCTGTTTCCAAGCCGAACCTTTTCTGCAGGGATGCGTACGACGATGTTCTTCTCACGCCCTCAGCTCGCATCGATCAGGCCGCGCAGCGGCCATCGCCTGTTGACCGCAGGCCTCGTCTTGCTCCTGCTCTTGGTCGGAGCCAGCGCCGCTCCTGCCCCGACGCCGCCCGAGCCGGACCGCGTCGCCACCTCCCAGGGCGAGCTGGTGATCCAGCCCATTCATCACGCCAGTCTGGTGCTGCTCTGGCAGCAACGCGCAATTTATATCGATCCGGTTGGCAGCGCCGCCTGGTACCAGGAGCTGCCGCCCCCGGACCTGATCCTGCTTACCCACCTGCACCCGGACCACATGAACGCCGAGACCCTGGCCGCGCTCGGCGACGACAGGCAGGCTCCCATCGTCGCGCCCCCCTCAGTGCGCGCGGCGCTGCCGCCGGCGCTGGCCGAGCGAGTCCAGGTCATTCGCAACGGCGACCGCAGCACCGTGGCCGGGTAGCGATCGCCGCCATTCCCGCCTACAACCTGACACCCGAGCGGCTGCAGTACCACCCCAAGGGCCGTGACAACGGCTATGTGCTTTCCCTGGGGCCGCTGCAGCTGTATATCGCAGGCGATACCGAGGACATCCCGGAAATGCGGACGCTGCGGGACATCGACATCGCTTTCGTGCCCATGAACCTGCCCTACACCATGACCGTGGAGCAAGCTGCCAGCGCGGTGCTGGCGTTCAAGCCCGGGGTGGTCTACCCCTACCACTACCGCGGCAGCGACACCGCGGCGTTCGCGCGCCTGGTCGGGGACGCCGCCGGCGTGGAGGTGCGCCTGCGCGATTGGTACCAGCTCGGCGACTGACCGCGGTCCCTCTCCAAGCCATCCGCGCTGTCGCGACACTGTCATGTCGACCTGTCGTCATCCGCGCGGCCCCCATCGGCTTGGAGAGAACTGCGATGCTTGCCACTTCGTCGCCAAGGCACGTTCGTCCATCCCCTGGGATGGCGCTGGCCAGGATCGAGGCGGCGGTACGGACCATCGATGCGCTGAACGCCCAGGTCGCGAGCACCACGGAGGAGCAAAATCAGGTGGGCCGGGAGTGTTGAGCCGCATCCAGCGGATGCGCCAGCTGGCCGAGCAGACCCTGCGCGGTGCTACCGACAGCAGGCGCGCCAGCAGCACGCTGTCGGATCTCAGCAGCCGGCTGCACGGGCTGATCGCGCAGCTGTGCTAGGCCGCGCCCATCACGCCATCAGCTTGCTTTCCAACCGCTGCAGCAGGTCCTCCAGCCGCTCCCGCGCGCTCGGCTTGTCGCAGACCACCCGCGGCTCGCCGCGCACAGTTTGGCCGGCTGGCAAGGTAACGCTGGCCAGCTGCGACACCTCGCGCACCCGCAGCGCCAGCCGCTGGGCCGCGTCGTCGTCGGTCTCGGGCAGGACGGCGATCAGCGAGCTGTCGTTCCAGCGCCCCAGCAGGTCGGTCGGACGCAACGCGCGGCCAACCACCTCGGCCAGCTGGGCCATGAGGCGATTGGCGACAGGAGCGCCGTGCTCGCGCGAGATCGCATCCAGGGCGGTGAGCCGCACCATGAGGACGCCTAGCGGCCGCTCGTGCTGCTCCCAGCGAGCGAATTCCGCCTGCAGGCGCTCGACCAGGCTGCGCCGGTTGAACACGCCGGTGACGGTATCCCGGGTAGCGCGGCGGTAGAGGTCGAGCAGCATGCGCAGCTGGCTCAACTGGGTCATCAGCGCCACCAGCGTGACCAGCGCCAACAGCCACAGCATGCCCAGCCACTGCGGGTCAAGGCTAGCCTCGGCCAGCACCAGCTCTAGGCCGCCGTAGCCCAGCAACAGCGGCAGCCCGAACATGGCACCTTCCAGCAGGGTCAGCGGAAACACCGCCAGCAGCGCCGCGATCAGCACCGGGAAGAAGGCATAGCCGTACAGCAGATTGTTGCTCGATTCCAGCATCAGGCGGGCGGCCACGTAGAGCGCGGCCGGCATCAGCAGCAGCAGCGCGATCCCGCCCAGGGCCACGCTCAGGCGGCGGCTGCCGCCGATGTAGAAGAACATACCGATCGCTACCACCGCCATGACCAGCCGCAGCCCGGCCAGGACCAGGAAATCGGCGGTGTTGAGCAACCAGTAGTCCACGGGAATCCAGAGCGGCAGCAGGACCGCCAGGCCCAGCGCCAGCAACCGCAGCCGGGTGATGGTGTACTCCGCCCGGGAAGCGGTGAAGTCGGCAGGATGATGACGGGTGGTCAGCAATTCGGCGACGGGATGCTGCGCTGCGCTTTCTCTGGTCATACCCATCCTCTGGTGACGATGGCCCATTCCAGCGCTCATTTTCTCCCAGCCCGGCGACCACGTGTTGACCGAGGTCAAGTCGGCTTCCGCCTGCAGCATGCCCGAACCGCGGTGAAAACGCTTAAGATTCCGCTCTCTTCCGCCGCCTGGATTGCAGGTAGCCGCAGCGACGGAATCGCCTTTGGCGCCCGGCCGGACCTGGGTCATCATGGAGGAGTGCGGCAGCGTTGCCGGGCAGCGCCGCGGCGCCGCATTCCACGGATTCCTGCAGGATGCCTGTTCGTTGAGCTCAGCCATTCCCATCGCGCGCACCCTGGTCGTCCCGTTCGGCTTGCTGCTGCTGGCCCAGCACGCGGTGCCGCTGCTGCAGGAGCTGGCCGCGACCCACGGCACGCTGCTGACGGTCCTACCCTACCTGGCCGCCGCTCTGCCGCTGAGCACCGCGCTGCTGCTGCAGCGCAGCCGCGCGGTCTATCTCGCGATCTGGCTGGCGCTGGGCGGTTGGGGACTGACCCTGGCCAGAGCCTACGCCACCAGCGAGCCGTTGCTCTCGGCCGTGCTGTTCCATGCCTGCGGCATTCTGCTGCCGCTCAATTTCGCCCTCTGCGGCTATCTCCCCGAGTACCGCAGCGCCAGCCTGCGCGGGCTGCTGCTGCTGGGCCTGATCCCGCTGCAGCTGGCCCTGCTCGGTTGGCTGCTTTGGAGCGGTCGCACCGACCTCCTGCTGCCGTTGAACCGCCTGCAGCTGCCAGCGGCCGTGCCTGGGCTGCGCCTGCCCGGGGCGGTCGTGCTGGCCTTCCTGTTCGCGCTCGCGCTGCTAGCGGCGCGGTTCTGGCGCCAGCCCTCGCCCTTTAACGCCGGCTTGCTCATGGTGCTGCTGGCGCTCGCGGTGGCCTGCAACCGGGCCGCTGCGCCCGCCGTGCCCGAGGCGTTCGTCGCCGCCGCCAGCCTGATTCTGGCTGTTGCTCTGGTGCTCCACACCCATCACATCGCCTACCGCGACGAGCTGACCGGCCTGCCCTCCCGCCGCGCCCTAAACGAATACCTGGCCAACCTGGGCCGGCGCTACACCATCGCCATGCTGGACGTCGACCATTTCAAGCAGTTCAACGACACCTACGGCCATGACGTCGGCGACCAGGTCCTGCGCATGGTGGCCAGCCACCTGCGCCGGGTCGGCGGGGGCGGCAAGGCCTTCCGCTATGGCGGGGAGGAATTCACCATCGTGTTCGCCGGCAAGGAGGCAGAGCAGGTGCGGCCACAGCTGGAGGAGCTGCGGGAGGCGATCGCCGCCTATCCGCTGGTCCTGCGCGGCACGGATAGGCCAACCGACGGCCGGGCCGGCCGTCGCCGCCGCGGCCAGGGACAGCGGCGGCACACCGCCCATGTCACCATCAGCATCGGCATGGCGTCGCGCAGCCGCGAGCTGCGCGATCCCGCGGCGGTGATCAAGGCGGCCGACGAGGCGCTCTACCGGGCCAAGCGGGCAGGCCGCAACCGCCTGGCCACCTGAGCGCCGCCGCAGCCTCCTTCACCCCTTGCTTCCGGCCGTTTCGCCCATACTGGAATGACTGCCCCCAGGCTGTCCACGGGTCATGGCATGACAGAGGATTCCCAGCGCAAAGCGATCTCACGGCACCGCCGACAGCCGCACCCAGCGCGCATCCGTTCCCTCGCGACGCCCCGTCGCAGCACTCACGATCCGGTCGCTCGCATCGGCTACCAGCCCGCCGCTTTCCCGCAACGGCACCTGCCGGCATGCCTTTGCCCGCGACGCCATCCCGGAGTCAGCCGCGCCCGATCATGACCTGCTTTTCCCATGCCGCCTGCTTTTCCCATGCCGTTCGCACGCCCCCGCTGGCTGCTCACCGCAACCCCGAGCAAGAGGACACGCTCATGAAGTCGATTTATGTCGGAAACCTGCCCTTCAGCACCACCGAAGCCGAGCCGCAGGGGCTGTTCGCTGACTTTGGCACCGTACACGAAGCGCGCCTGATGCTGGACCGGGACACCGGTCGCTCGCGCGGCTTTGGCTTCGTAAAGATGGACGACGCCGCGGCCGACGCCGCCATCCGCGCCCTGAACGGCACCGAGCTGGGCGGTCGGACGCTGCGCATCAACGAGGCGCAGGAGCGCTCGAGTGGCGGCGGCCGCCACTGGTGACCGCCGCCAGGCGACGGCGCTTGCCCGCGCGCGTGAATGCATGCATGCTGGGTCGGATTCGCTGACGAGTCCGAACATGGCAATGAATCACGAGTATTCCCGGAGTGCGCCGTCGCGGGCCGAGATCGAGGCCATGCCCGGCCCCGTCCTGCTCGAGTTCGGCACGCCTTGGTGCGGCTACTGTCGCGCCGCGCAGCCGCTGCTGGAGGCCGCGCTGGCCGACCATCCTTCGGTGCGCCATCTCAAGATCGAAGACGGCCGCGGTCGCCGCCTGGGCCGCAGCTACGGTGTCAAGCACTGGCCGACGCTGATCTTTCTGCGCGACGGCAGCGAGGTCACTCGCCTGGTGCGCCCCATCGACACGGCCGCCATTCGCGAGGCGCTGGCGCAGATCGACGGCAGCGGCTAAGAGCGGGGAGCCGTACACTCCCCGCCCGTGCCAGCAGCTACCAGGTATCGATCATGGGCCGCTTCTTGCCCGCCCGCGGCTGCGGCGGCTTGGCCGCACGCAGGCCGCGCACGATCCAGGCCCGGGTCTCGGCCGGATCGATGACCGCGTCGATCTCCAGGGAGGCCGCCATGCTGAGCGCCTTGCCGCGCTCGTAGGCTTCCGCTACCAGCTTGTTGAACAGCGCTTCGCGGGCCGCGGGGTCGGGCTGGGCCGCCAGCTCCTTGCGATAGGCCAGGCGCACCGCCCCTTCCAGCCCCATGCCGCCGAACTCGCCGGTAGGCCAGGAGACGGTGAAGAACGGCGCATGGAAAGAGCCGGCCGCCATGCCCATGGCGCCCAAGCCATACCCCTTGCGCAGCACCACGGTGAAGAACGGCACGCCAAGACTGGCGGCAGTAACGAACATGCGGCTGGTGTGGCGCACCAGCGCGCTCTTCTCCGCCTCCGGACCGACCATGAAGCCCGGCGTGTCACAAAGGCTCAGGATGGGCAGATCGAAGGCGTCGCACAGCTGCATGAAACGCGCCGCCTTGTCGGCGCCATCGGCGTCGATGGCGCCGCCCAAATGCTGCGGATTGTTGGCGATCAGGCCCAGGGGTCGGCCTTCGATGCGGATGAAGGCGGTGATCATGCCGGGCGCGAACCGAGGCCGCAGCTCCACCACCGAGCCCGTGTCGGCGAGGATATCGATCAGCTTGCGCACGTCATAGGCGCGCAGGCGGTTCTCGGGAACGCTGTGCCGCAGCAAGCGCTGGTCGGCGCAGCTCCATTCCGACACCGGCCCCTGGAAGTAGGCCAGCAACTTGCGCGCTAGCGCCGCCGCCGTCTCCTCATCCCGGACCAGGCAGTCGATGACGCCATTGGCCGCCTGCACGCTGGCAGGGCCGACTTCCTCCGGCGCATACACGCCCAGGCCGCCGCCCTCGATCATGGCCGGGCCGGCCATGCCAATGGTGGAATTCTCGGTCGCGATCAAGATGTCGCTGCTGCCAGCGAACACCGCGTTGCCGGCGAAGCAGCGGCCGGAGGCGATGGCGATGCGCGGCGCCAGCCCTGACAGGCGGGCGTACTGGAGGAAGCTGGGCACGTCCAGGCCGGCTACCTTGGTGGCATTGTCGGTGTCGCCCGGCCGGCCGCCGCCGCCTTCGGTGAAGAAGATCACCGGCAGCGCCTGTTCTTCCGCCACCTGCAGCAGGCGGTCGGTCTTCTTGTGGTTCATGGTACCCTGGGTGCCGGCCAGCACGGTGTAGTCGTAGGCCAGCACCGCGCAGCGCGCCTTGTGCTCGTCGAACAAGTCGCTGTTGACCAGGCCGATGCCGGCCACCAGGCCATCGGCCGGGGTGTTGCGAATCAGGTCCTCGACGCTGCGCCGGCGGCGCTGGGCGGCGAAGGTGAGCGCACCGTACTCGATGAAGCTGCCAGGATCGCAGATGGCGGCGATGTTCTCGCGGGCAGTGCGCTGGCCGGCCTTGTGCCGGCGCGCCACGGCTTCCGGCCGTGCCGCGTCCTGTCCCAGCGCGATGCGCTCCAGCACCTCGGCCAGATCCGGCCGGATCGCATCGAGATCGATTTCCCCGCCTTCGTCCTCCGTCGCCTGACCCGGCTCGCCCGGCTCGATGAACAGCAGCGGCTGAGACGGGGACACCATGGCGCCAGGCTCGGCCAGGACCTGCAGCACCGTGCCGCTGGCAGGCGCCATGACCTCGTGCTGCATCTTCATCGCCTCGATGACGGCGATGAGCTGTCCCTCGCGCACCGCCTCGCCCGCGGCCACGCAGATCTCGACCAGCACGCCCTGCATGGGGGCGCAGGCCGCGGCGGCGCCGGGCGGCGCTTCCGGCTGCGGCGCCGCGGCCTCGGCCGCCTGCGGCTCGGCGTCGAAGTAATGCCGCGGGTGCGCCCGCGGATCCACCGCAGCCAGCGCGGCCATGTGGTCATCGATGAAGCGGGTATAGACGGCATTGGCGCGCACTTCCTCGCGCCGCAGCAAGTTCTGCAGGAAACCGACGTTGGTGGCTACGCCGTCGATGCGGAACTGGCACAGCGCTCGATAGGCCCGTTCGACCACGGCAGCGAAGCCGCGCCCATGCACGATCAGCTTGGCGAGCAGGGAGTCGTAATGCGGGCTGGTGCGATAGCCGCCGTAGCCGAAGCTGTCGACTCGGATGCCGGGGCCGGTTGGCGGCTCGAACACGCTCAAGACCCCGCCGGCCGGGCGCGTGTTGCCGACACTGTCCATGGTTTCCATGTTGACCCGCAGCTGCATGGCATAGCCCTGCGGCGCCGGAACCTGCTCCTGGGTCAGTCCCAGCGTCGCCAGCGTTGCTCCGCCGGCCAGCTGCAGCTGGGTCTGCACCAGGTCGATCCCGGTCACCTCCTCGGTGACAGTGTGCTCGACCTGCAGGCGGGCGTTGGCCTCGATGAAGAAGAACTCGCCTCGCTCCTCGTCCACCAGGAACTCAAAGGTGCCCAGGTTGCGGTATTTCACCGCCGCCGCCAGCCGCAGCGCGGCAGCGATGATGCGCTCGCGCAGCGCCGGCGCCAGCGTGGGGCTGGGGGCAATCTCGACCAGCTTCTGGTTGCGCCGCTGCAGGCTGCACTCACGCTCCCACAGATGGCTCACCGCACCGCTGCCGTCCCCCACGATTTGCACCTCGATGTGGCGCGCGCGCGTGACGCAGCGCTCGACGTAGAGGGCGCCATTGCCGAACGCTGCCTGCGCCTCTGCCTGGCAACGCTTGAAGGCATCGGCCAGCTCCTCGCGACGGCGCACGATGCGCATGCCGCGTCCGCCGCCGCCGGCCACCGCCTTGATCACCATGGCCGCTCCCTCGCCGAGCTCGGCCAGGAAGGCCTCGGCCTCTTCCAGGCCGACCGGGCGGCTTATGCCAGGCAGCACCGGCACGTCCTGCTGCTGCGCCAGCTGCCTGGCCCGAGCCTTGTCGCCGAGCAGCCCGAGCACCTCCGGGGTGGGCCCCACGAAGACCAGCCCGGCCTGTTCGCAGGCTGCGGCAAAGGCCTGGCTTTCGCTCAAGAAGCCGTAGCCGGGGTGGACCGCGTCGCAGCCGGTCTCCCGCGCTACCGCCAGCAGCTGCTCGCCATCGAGGTATGCCGCGGCACCGCCCCCCGGTATCTGCCGGGCCTGATCGCAAACCCGGGTATGCAGCGATTGCGCGTCGTCGGCCGGATACACCGCCACCGTGGCGATGCCCAGCTCGGCCGCGGCGCGGGCGATGCGCACCGCGATTTCTCCTCGATTGGCGATCAGCAGCTTATTGATGGTCATGGCGTCCCGTTCTTGCTCTCGAGTGGATGTTCGGCAGGCAGCGCCGATGGCGGGCGCTGCCAAATCCTGACTTGCACATCAGTCAGGAATGCTCTAGCTTTTAACTTACGTGCAAGTCAGGATTTTCGCAACGAGACCACTCCCCCTGGCCTGCGCGAATTAAACAAGCATCTGATTTCGAAGAGAATTCGCCTTGAGCAAGACGTCACAAAAGCCGCAGGCCCTGTCCATGCGGGAGCGGATCAAGCAGATCGCACGCGAGCAGTTCATCCGCCGCGGTCTGAGTGAAGTGACCTATGGCGACATCGCCGCCCTGGCCGGCACCACCCGGGCCAACGTGCATTACCACTTCGGCAACAAGATCGATCTCATCACCGAGGTTTTCCGGGAAACCTTCGAGTCGGTCATTGCCATCAACGACGAAATTTGGCTAACCCCGGGGCGCACCCTGGACGAGCGCATTCGCCTCACCCAAGAGGATGCCTGCCGCCGCTTCTACGAGTTCAACGACGATCCACGTGGCAACGTGCCCTGGAGCCTGTCGGCGCGCGCCCGCGCCGCCGACGACCATCTACTCACGCCCGAGCTGCTGGCCGGCATGGCCGACATGTCGCGCCGATTCGAGGCCGGTGTCGCTCACGCCGTTTACGCCGCCATCGAAGCCGGCGAGCTGCGGCCGAACACCCCGGCCCGCGCCATCGTTCTGCTGATCACGCCGATCTGGCATTTCGGCCCGCACCTGACCCGCTTCAGCGGGCTGAACAAGCTGATCGAGCACTACAACGCCGTGCGGCTGACGATTCGCCAGGCCTACGGCACCGACCGCTATCCGCAGATCGACCTGCCGCTGCGCGAAATCAAGCCGCCCAAGAAGGAGCAATCCAACGAGGAGTCATGATGCAGCGCCTGGAGCTTGGAGAGACGCGCTCCCACCCCCCCCGCCCAGGCGGGGGCAGAGCGTGCGGCGCCCGCAGCGCAGCCACTGCTAACAGTACGCGATCTCAGCATCGCCTTCCGGCACCGTGACGGCGAGGTCGCCATCACCCGCGACGTCTCGTTCGACATCCTGCCGGGCGAGCGGGTCGGGCTGGTTGGCGAGAGCGGCTGCGGCAAGACCGTCACCGGCCTGTCCCTGCTGCGGCTGCTACCCAAGCGCAGCGTCAGGCTGCGCGGCCAGATCCTGTTCGACGGCCAGGACCTGATCCGGCTGTCGCCGCGCCAGCTGCGCGCCGTCCGCGGCCGCGACATCAGCATGATCTTCCAGGAACCGATGACGGCGCTGGACCCGGTGTTCACCATCGGCGAGCAGCTCAGCGAGACCCTGCGCGCCCATTTCGACATCAGCCGCAAGGAAGCGCGGGAGCGCGCCGTGGAGGCCTTGGCGGAAGTCGGCATTCCCGCCCCGGGGCGCCGCTATCATGACTATCCGCACCAGTTCTCGGGCGGCATGCGCCAGCGCGTGATGATTGCCATGGCGCTGATCTGCCGTCCCAGGCTGGTCATCGCCGACGAGCCCACCACGGCCCTGGACGTGACCGTGCAGGCGCAGATCATCGACCTGCTCTGCCGCCTCAGTGAGGAAACCGGCACGGCGCTGCTGTTCATCACCCACGACCTTGGGGTCGTGGCTGAAACCTGCTCGCGCATGCTGACCATGTACGCTGGCGAGGTAGTGGAGGACGCCCCCACCGACGCCGTGCTGCGCAAGCCCAAGCACCCCTACACCTCCGGCTTGCTGCGCTCGTTGCCCAGCCTGAGCCCCCGTGGCGCGCCGCTGCCGTCCATCCCGGGCCGGGTGCCGGCGCCGGATCAAATGCCGTCCGGCTGTCGTTTCTACGATCGCTGCGCTTATGCCATGGCCGCCTGCAAGGGCGCCCAGCCCATGCAGGCCGTCGCGCCCGGACGGCTGGTCCGCTGCTGGCGCGCCCACCAACTCGATCTTCCAGGAGCGGTGAACTGATGTCGGTCCAGCAGATTGCAGCACAAGTGACGGCGTCCGCCGCGCCACTGGTCAGTGTCGAAGATCTGCGCATCCACTTCGCCACCCGCGATCGGCAGACCGTGAAGGCGGTGGATGGCGTCAGCTTCGCCATCCTGCCTGGCGAGACCTTCGGCATCATCGGCGAGTCCGGTTCCGGCAAGACCACCCTGGGGCGTGCCCTGGTCGGACTGGTGCCACCGACTGCAGGCCGCATTCGCTACGGCGGCGAGGACTTGCGCAGCCTGCCGCGACGGCGGCTGCGCCAGCTGCGGCGGGACTACCAGATCATCTTCCAGGATCCGCATGCGGCGCTGAACCCGCGCATGACCATCCTGCAAAGCGTGCAGGAACCGCTGGAGATCATGCGGGAAGGCACGCCGGCGAGCCGCCGCCGCGCCGCACTGGAGGCCCTGGAGCGGGCCGGGCTGGGGCCGCAGCTGGCCGAACGCTACCCGCACCAGCTTTCCGGCGGGCAGAAACAGCGGGTCAACATCGCCCGGGTGCTGACCCTGCGGCCGAAGTTCATCGTCTGTGACGAGGTGGTGGCGGCGCTGGACGTGTCCATCCGCGGTGCCATCCTGAACCTGTTCGCCGAGCTGCAGCAGGAGTTCGGCATCACCTACGCCTTCATCACCCACGACATTTCCGTGGTCAGCCACATCAGCGATCGGGTGGCCGTGATGTACCTGGGTCAGCTGATGGAGCTGGGACCGACCGCGGCCGTCACCAGCCGTCCCCTGCATCCCTACACGGCAGCGCTGCTGTCGGCCGAGCCCCAGCCGCTACCCAGCGACATGCGCACCGAGAAGCGCCGCATCCAGCTGGCCGGCGAAATCCCCAGCCCGTTGGCGCCGCCGTCAGGCTGCCGCTTCCGCACCCGCTGCCCGGCGGCCCGGCCGCAGTGCGCCGAGCAGGCGCCGGCCTGGCGTGAGCTGACGCCCGGCCACTGGGTCGCCTGCCACTTCGCAACTCCCGCAGGAGCCGTGCTCGAGACAGACCACGCGATGACCACGACCGCCAATGCGGAGGAGAGAACATGAATGAGAAACCGAACCCGCGGTTGACCGCCAATGGCTTCGCCATCAGCCGGCGCAATTTCCTGGGCCTGATCGGCAGCACTGCCGCCGCCGGGATGCTGGGCTTCCCCGGCCAGCTAATAGCCCGGCGCCGCGGCACCCTGATTGTCGGCGCACCGGCCGACCCGTCCAGCCTGGATCCGGCCACCGGCGGCGCCGGCACCGACCACGTGTTCCTCTACCCGATCTTCGACACCCTGGTCGAATGGGACTATGCCACGCTGGCGCCCAGGCCAGGTTTGGCCAAGGCCTGGCATTATCCAGATCCCCGAACACTGGTGCTGACCCTGCAGGAGAACGTGCGCTTCCACGACGGCACGCCCTTCGATGCCGAAGCGGTCAAATTCAACCTGGAGCGCAACCTGCGCGATCCCCGCTCCAACATTCGCACCGAGCTGGCCAGCGTGGAATCGGTGGCAGTGACCGGGCCGCTGGAGGTCACGCTCAAGCTCAAGGAGCCTGACACCGTGCTGGTGCTGATTCTCTCCGACCGCGCCGGCATGATGGCCTCGCCGAAGGCGCTCCAGGAGCTCGGCGAGCGCCACGACCGCAGCCCGGTCGGGACGGGACCGATGCGCTTCGTTGACTGGTCCGACGGCGAGAAGGTCGTGCTGACCAGGAACGAGCACTACTGGAAACCCAACCGACCGCTGGTCGACGGCATTGAATTCCGCATCATCACCGACAGCGCCACCCGCCTGCGCTCGGTGATCTCCGGCCAAGCCGACGTGGCCTACCATCTCGACGGGCGCCAGATCCCGCTGATCGAGCGTTCTCGCCAGCTGCAGCTGGTGACCGGTCCGACCATCTACTGCTACCAACTTTACCTGAATATGTCGCGCGGTCCGCTGCAGGACGTGCGGGTGCGCCAGGCGCTGAACTTCGCCATCGATCGCGAGGCCTTCGTCAAGGCCACCATGGCCGGCGCCGGCGAACCGGCCTACATGAACCTGCCCCGCTCGCACTGGGCCTACGACGAGGAGGTCGCCAAGCTTTACCCCTACGACCCCGACCGTGCCCGCGCCCTGCTCAAGGAAGCCGGTTTTTCCAACGGCGTAGAGCTGGACATGCGCGGCTATTCCGACCAAGGCTCAGTGCAGCGGCAGGAATTCCTGCTCGAGCAGTTCGCCCAGGTGGGCATCCGCGGCCGCTTCCGCACCGGCACCATCCCGGAGATGTCGGCCACCTATTTCGGTCCGGAAAAGGGTGGCGATTTCCTGCTCTCGGCCTTCACCGGCCGCCCCGATCCCAGCCAGACCTATGCGCTGATGTACCTGGAGGACGCCTACTTCAACGCCGGCCGGGTACCGCCACCACCAGGCTTTCTGGAAGCCCTGCTGCGCTCCCGCAGCACCACCGACATCGAGGAGCGGCGCCAAGCGCTGTCGGTGGTACAGCGCATCGTCATGGAAAACGCGCTGGTGGTGCCGCTGGCGTTCCGCAACGAGGTCTCGGCGGCCTCCGCCAGGGTCGAGAACATGCGCAGCAACCTGCTGGGCAAACCCAAATTCGAGGACGTCAGCCTCCAGGACACTTGATCCCGTTACCTCCCCTTTCCCGTGGTGGCGGCCGGCGCCGCTGCCGCGGGCCTTCTAACCGAACGCGCTGCAAGGCTGTGACATGCTCACACGCAAGAAACTGGGAATGATCGCCAGCCGCCTGCTGCAGGCGCTGCCCATCGCGGTGCTGGCAACGTTCGTGGTGTACTCCCTGATGCAGCTCATCCCCGGCGACATCGCGGTCACCCTGGCCGGCGAGAACGCCAGCGACGAACGCATCGCCGAGATCCGCGAGCTCTACAGACTCAACCAACCCTTCCTGGTGCAGTACGGCAGCTGGCTTTGGAACGCCGTGCAAGGCGATCTGGGAGTCTCGCTGCTGACCCGCGAGCCGGTGGCGGAGACCATCGCCCGCACCTACCCGACCACCCTCCTGATCGTGGCCTATGCCATCGTGCTGTCGGTGGTCATCGGAGTGCCGCTCGGCATACTGGCCGCCTCCCGCCCCGGTTCGCTGCTGGACAGCGGCATCATGAGCATCGCCTCGCTGGGCGTGACAGTACCCAATTTCTGGTTCGGCATGATCCTGGCGCTGTGGCTGGCGCTGGGACTCAACCTGTTCCCGGCCACCGGCTTTGCCTCGCCTGGCGATGGCCTCGGCACCGCACTCTGGTACGCCACCCTACCGGCCCTGGCGCTCTGCACCAACGGCATTGCCGAAGTCTCGCGCCAGCTGCGCAGCTCGCTGGTGGAAATCCAGTCTTCCCAGTTCGTGCGCACCCTGCACGCCAAGGGGCTGAGTCCGGCCAGCATTCTCTGGAAGCACGGCCTCAAGAACGTCGGCGTCAACCTGCTGACCGTCATCAGCCTGCTGTTCAACAAGACGCTGGCAGCCACGGTGGTGGTGGAAGCGGTATTCGCCATCCCCGGCATCGGCAGCGCCATCGTCAACGCCGTGCTGCAAGGGGACTTCCCAGTGGTGCAAGGCGCGGTGCTGGCCATGGTGGCTACCGTCATCGTGGTCAACCTGGTCACCGACGTCCTCTACACCGTCCTGGATCCGAGGATAGAACAGGCATGAGCGCGACGACCTTACTTCCACTGCAACAGGATTCCATCGTGGTCCGCTTCGGCCGCTGGCTGCGGCGTGACATCCGCGGCGCCCTCAGTCTGGCCTTCCTGCTGCTGCTGATCGTGGTCGCCCTGCTGGCGCCTTGGATCGCTCCCTACTCGCCGACCGAGCAGGATTACGCCAACATGCTGGCCGAGCCCAGCGCCCGCCACTGGCTGGGCACCGACGACCTAGGTCGCGACGTCTTCAGCCGGCTGATCCACGGCACCGCCTCGTCGCTGTATGCGGCGTTCCTGGCGGTCGGGGTCGCCGTTCTGGTCGGCGTTCCCGTTGGCCTGGTCGCCGGGTTCATGGGCGGCTGGGTGGACTTAGCCATCAGCCGCTGCATCGACACCCTGCTGTCCTTCCCCGCCATCGTGCTCGCCGTGGCCGTGACCGGGGCCATGGGCATAGGGCTGACCAACGCCATGCTGGCGGTCGGCCTGGTGTTCTCGCCCCAGCTGGCCCGGCTGGTGCGAGCCCGCACCCTGGTGGTGCGCCAGGAACTCTACGTCGACGCGGCCCGCTGCTTCGGCGCGTCGCTGCCGCGGCTGCTGCTCAAGCACGTGCTGCCCAACGCCATCCAGCCGGTCCTCGTCCAGGCCACCCTGCTGCTGGCAGTCGCCCTGCTGGCCGAGGCCAGCCTGAACTTCCTCGGCCTCGGCGTGCAGCCGCCCGACGTTAGCTGGGGAATGATGATCGCCCGCGGCTACATGTACATGGAAATCGCGCCCGCGCAGATGTACGTGCCAGGCCTGGCCATTCTGCTCACGGCCATTGCCTTCAATACCCTGGGTGAGTCGCTGCGGGTCGCGCTAGATCCGACCCTGAGAGGACGCTGAACGAACAGACAAGAGGAGAGGACGATCATGTCCAGGTACAACGACAAGCCATGGCTGGCCAGCTATCCGGCCGGCGTCCCGCACACCGTCAGCTACCGCGCTGGCGAAAAGCCGATGCACCAATATCTGCTCGACAACGCTGCCGAGGCGCCCGAGCAAACCGCCTACATCTTCTACGGCCATGCGATCACCTGGGGCGAGGTGGGCGACTCGGTGCGCCGGCTGGCCGCTTACCTGAAGCGGCACGGAGTGGTCAAAGGCGACCGCATCGGCATCTTCCTGCAGAACTGTCCACAGTACATCATCGCCCACTACGCCATCCAGATGGTGGGCGCCATCGTCACCCCGCTGAATCCGCAGTTCAAGGAGGCCGAGGTCGAATACCAGCTTGGCAATGCCGAAGCCAAGGCGGTGATCGTCGGCTGCGAGCTGTACCCGATCGTCGCCAGGGTGCGCGACCGCCTGCCTGGCCTGGAGTTCGTGATCAGCACCGCCTATAGCGACTACCTGCCCGACGAGCCGACGCTGCCGCTGCCGCAGGAACTCGCCGCGCCGCACGAGAAGCCGGCCGACTGCGAGGATCTGGTGGCCATCCTGCGCCGCGTCGAGCCGCTTGCCGAGACCGTGCCGGTCGACCTGTGGCACGACATCGGCCTGATGACCTTCACCTCCGGCACTACGGGCCGGCCCAAGGGCGCCATGCTCAGCTACGGCAGCTCACTGTTCAAGACTGCCGCCTCGTTCCTGGCCAACCGAATCGAAACCGGCAACACTACGCTGGCGGTGGCGCCCTTCTGCCACATCGCCGGCATGAACAGCGGGATCTACATGCCCGTCTACACCCGCAGCACGGTG
>Ga0079224_100001335_pt1 | contig 28057 bp, 19 predicted proteins | sample Stecom2015_FD_80414 | JGI IMG/M metagenome (GOLD analysis project Ga0079224, IMG submission 80414) | Agricultural soil microbial communities from Utah to study Nitrogen management - Steer compost 2015 | ecosystem: Environmental > Terrestrial > Soil > Agricultural land | place: USA: Utah... | reverse complement strand
TTTGTCGCAAGCTTCATAAGTCGGTACTATAACCGTTTTATTCGGATATTGCGGAAGAACACTTCCGAGCCGTGTCCTAGAAATCCGATGTGGCCTTTGCTGTTCTTCAGACCTGGATGATCTTTTTTATCCAGTGTTCCGTTTTTTGATGCCTCAGCCAAATCACCGTCTAAAATTACAGTACCGTTTAAGGTTACTTTAATCCTGCTTCCCTGCACGAGAATCTCCTGTGTATTCCACTCGCCGACCGGCTTCATAGCTATACGTTTTGCCGGTATGATACCATATGCCGACCCGTGGTACTGATATTCCTTTAGGTTCTTATAAATCTCCGCATCGTTGTCCAGGATTTGTATTTCGGTCCCGACGTAGGCAGCATCTCCCTCCAGCGGTGTACGGATGCCGACACCATTGTTTGCGCCCGGTGTCAGTTTGAATTCAAACCGGTATACAAAGTCGCCGAATTCCTCTTTGGTGTAAAGATTCTTTCCAAACCTGGCTTCAGGATTGGCCCGGACATAACCTTCCGGCGTTATTTCATATGCCGGCGTATCCGTCCACTTATCTAAGTCCGTCCCGTCAAACAGCATCTCAAATCCTTCTGCCCGTTCCTGCGCGTTCAGTGTATGGACTTCTTTACGCGGCAGTTCCTTCAGATATATATCCCGATACCATACGCGGGAGCCGTGTGCCTGCAATTCAATCTGCTCCATTGGAAAGATCGACCGGTTGCGATCCCAATAGTTTTCCAGCACGACCCCGTCTACTACCGGAACGCCGTTTAACCACACCCACACCTTCTCGCCGACCATACGTATTTTAAAGGTATTCCACTCGCCTAACGCGTTGTCTGCAACTGTCGAGGGGTTCCTGGCATGCTTTACGTTGTTATACAGGCCGCCCGACCCCACCTGTGCACCCACATTGGTACGGGAGATGTCCCATATCTGCACCTGTGGCGTCCCGCGGAGATAAACGCCGGCGTCCGGCTCCTTACCATTTGGATCAAGCTTCCAGTCGATCAGCATTTCAAAGTCGCCGTATTGCTTTATTGTTGCGATGTTGTCTCCGTGACCGCTGAATACGAGCTGTCCGTTCTCTGCCGTCCATGTCTCCCGCATCTTTTTATCGGCGACGGCCTGCTTCTGTGCCAGCTCCTTAGCGGACATCTTGGCTCGGGCGACCGGGTTATCGACGAGTCCCTTCCATCCTGTAAGGTCCTTCCCGTTAAACAGCGACACGTATCCCTCTCCCTTCGGCATCTCTGCCAGGTGGCGCACGATCGCTTCACGGAGATAGGAGCTTTCGCTTCCCGAAAGGTTCGTCATGGCCTGCTCCAGGATGCCCCGTACTTCACTCCCGACAAACGCTTTATTGTCCATCGCAATGTTCATCGCCGTGTTTGTCGCAGCCCGTTTCAGCACCTCATCATCCAGATATTTCGCGGCAAACACCAAGGCCTGGTATGTTCCGGTGCTCTGTAGGGCCGCCAGTGCCTGGCTTTTCTGTGCAGAGGTCTGCGCTATATCGAATGCGTCTTTCAAAAACAGCGTTTTCTGTTCGGGCGTATCCTCACTAGCATTGATCTGCTTAATTAACCCTTTGAAGACAACCTCGAAATCTGCACTTCCTTTTTCAGATCGGGAAAGGGCAATCAACGTTGGAAGCACCTCAGGTCCTGACCAGTTTGCCAGCGCCTTGACGGCATGCGGTTTCCGGCTCTCACTCCTTAGCCCGTTCCGGACCGCTTCCAGCGATTCCGGGCCACCTACCCCGGCAAACACGGGATAGTAGTTAATACCGCCGGAAGCCCCCTGCTGCAGGGCGGTGCCCTTAAGTTTTTCTATCTTTGCATCCCTATCCGTACTGGCGTTCACCACCCTGACGAGCGCTTGTTGCAGGCTTGGCGCATCCGACGCTGAAGCGTTGGACAGACGTTCCACAATAGCGTCATAGTCGTCCGGTGTAGCCACGTTCGGTAATGCCTTTAGTGCCGCCGCTCTGATGTCGGTATCGTCACTGTCAAGCAGCGGAAGCACAACCTTTGAGGATCCCGCAGCGGTCCTCCCCGATAAAACACCGAGCAATACCAGCTGTGTTTTTTTGTCCGCGCCGGGAACGGTCTTATTGATCGCAGCTACGGTATTGGCATCTTTCGAAGATAACAGGAGCGCTACGATAGCCTTGGTTGTCGCTTCATCGGCCAGGGCAATCTGCGAAATCAGATAATCTGCATTACTTCCATCTGACAGGCTCGAGAGGGCCTGCAGCCCGGCAATCCTGGCACGGGTATCGGTCACGTTCCTTAGGATGCCGGCCACGGCGGCCGTGTCGGCAAAATCATTATCCCCGGCCAGGTACCGGAAGATACTCTCCTGCACGTCAGGTGAAGCTTTCGCTAATGCCGCGACCAGCCGACGTGTATCACTGATGCTTCCGTGTTCGTTCAATAGCTCAAGCGCAGCTGTTCTATATAACGCATTTTCACTTGTGGCCGCTTTCATCAGCTGCTTTCGGGCCTTCGCAGGGCTTACCTTGGTCAGCAGCTCCAAAGCGCCGGCCTGCAGCGATGGCGCATCAGCCTTCCGGGCGCCCCGGATGACGGCATTGACAACCGATAGCGCGAGCTTCTGATTGCCCTGGCTATAGAGATTATTTGCGTAGTCCAGGGTGAGCCCGCCGATATTCGACTTATCGAACTGGTAGTCGACCGATTTTAATTTCGAAAGAAAGACTGGAGCCGATTTCGTACCCCCGATCCTGCTCAACGCCGTATACGCATTGCGCTGAAAGTTATCCGATGTGTATTTCGATAAGGCTGCGATAATCGCCTCTTCGTCTGCTTTTGAACGCAGGTCGCCCAGCGCGGCAACGAGCGCGGTGGTTGTTTTTTCCGATGTCGCTCCGGCTAAGGCCTGTGAGAGTGCCTGAGCTGCTTCCGGCGTTCCTATTCCGTTTAGTGCCAGCGCCGCTTTACCGGCCAGGTACTCGTCCGTAAGATAAGGCACAATAGCCGCGATCGCCTCGTTTTTAGAGGCCTGCTTCATCAACTGGAGCACAAATGCCTTATTATCTCTGTCCTCCAGCTTTTGCAAAGCCCCCACCAGGCCCTGCGAAAAAGCCTGCCGCTTTGCATCCATTCCCGGCTGCATCACGTAAAATGAATATGAATTAGCGGCATACTCGACAGCGACGTTGTTCCCTCCCTGCGGTTTTAGCCGCAGAAGAAGGTTGGTAACATCCTCTGCCGTGAAATTTTCCAGTTCCTTCATCGCAGCGAGAAACTTTTCACGCTCCTCAGCAGGCTGTTGGGCCAACACGTCGGCGATCTTCGTTGCCGACGTTCTATTAGCAGGTTGCTGGGCATATGCCGCCACCTGCAGGAGCAGCAATGCTGATAATGTATTAAATACTTTTTTCATTTTCTGACAATAGGTAGATTAGATAGTCCACGGTCCCCGCATCGGCTGGTCGAGTAATCGATTAGCTGCTTCATCATTTATGAACTCCTGCTTTTTCGGGTCGAAGTGTAGGGTTCGGTTGAGCCTCAGTGCCGCCAGCCCCAGGTTGACGAGGGTTGCCGAATAATACCCGTTCTGCTCGTTCAGCGCAAACTTCTGTCTGGTACGGCACGCTTCAACAAAGTCGGTCACCTGAGGGGCCGGCTCCGGGTACTGCGCCAGTTTACGCTCCAGATCCGGAATGTCCGACACGAAACCTTTATATAATTTACCCTTCGGACCTTCTATATAGGGCTGTCCTTCTTCCGTCCCTGCTCCGTCCAGGATTATCTGGCATCCATCGGCATAGGTATAGGTTATCTTTCGCCATGTGCCGACGGCATCATAATGCTGTTGCGGAGCGTCCACTTCTATTTTTACAGGGCTCTCTTCATCTTTACCGAGAAAATACTGTACAGGGTCGAGATAATGCTGTCCCATGTCGCCCAGACCGCCCCCGTCGTAGTCCCAGTAGCCCCGGAAGGTGGTGTGGACACGGTGTGTACTGTACGGTTTGTATGGAGCCGGTCCAAGCCACATTTCATAATCCAGCTCCCTGGGCACCTGCTCTACCGGAAGCTGTTCTTTTCCTACCCAGTAGAATTTCCAGTCAAAGCCCGTATGCTTGCTGATTGTCACCTTTAGCGGCCATCCCAGCATACCGGTGTCTACCAGTTTCTTTATTTTCCTGACCGGCACATTCATGCCGTAAAAATTGGCATCAAAACGGAACCAGGTGTTCAGCCTGAAGATGTTACCGTGCTGGGCTACAGCCTCCTTCACCTTCTTTCCTTCACCGATGGTACGCGTCATAGGCTTTTCGCACCAGATATCCTTTCCGGATCTGGCCGCCTCCACCGCCATAATACCGTGCCAGTGCGGAGGTGTCGCGATATGCACGATATCTACCTTAGGATCCTGGATAAGGTCACGGAAATCGTGATACTCTTTGACCCCGCCTCCCAGCGCCTGCTGGGCCAGGGAGAGATGGCGCGTATCAACGTCGCAGATCGCTACGGTTTTGGTGCCGGCATAACCGAAGTGCCCGCGGCCCATAGAACCTACACCGATCACACCTTTGGTCAGATGATCGCTGGGCGCTAAAAAACCCTTGCCACCCAACACATGCCGCGGAACAATGGAAAAAGCAGCAGCACCGATCAATGACTTCTTAATAAAATCACGTCTTGAAGTGTTTTTTTCTTTCATTATGGATTAGCTAGTTTAGTTGAAGTTTCGAAGTTAGCATATTTTGTATTCAATACCTAAGTTGTCACATAATTGTTGGTATTTGACAGGCATACCGTCGCTGATGATCATATCCACCTTCGATAACGTAGCGATCTTACCGAGACTTTTACGATCAAATTTCGAGGCGTCAGCAAGAACGATGACCTTGTGGGCAGATTCCATCATTTTTCTGTTCAGCAACGCTTCCTGCGCATTTGTCGTCGTAATTCCAAATTCGGCGTCTATTCCGTCAACGCCGAGAAACAATTTCGAGCAAAAGAAATCGCCCAGCAAGTCTTCTGCATAACGACCCATAATCGATGAAGATGTTTTTCGAACAGGGCCTCCCAGCTGAATAATATCCACATTATCATGCCGTATGAGCTCCATTGTTACATTGATCGCAGAGGTAATAACCGTCAGCCGGTCCTGCGGAGAAATTTCCTTCGCAAAGAACTGCATCGTCGTACCGGATGCGATAATAATAGAGTCGTTTGGCTCCACCAGTTTCGCCGCTTCTATTCCTATACGTCTTTTTGCTTCCGCATGCAGGTGGGCTTTTTCATTAATAGAACGATCTTTTTGATAAGGATTAACATTGGTCGCGCCCCCGTGCGTGCGAAATAAAATCCCTGCATCTTCCAAAAACTGCAGGTCCTTCCGGATGGTCACAGAAGAAACCTTTAGTTCTTCGCAAAGGTCGACAACCGCTACGTGGCCATGTTTTTCTATTTGTTTAATTATAAACTGATGACGTTCGACGTTGTTCATAGCTCCAAGATAAGCATTAACCCCGATTTCGCAACAAACAAAACCAAAAAAAACTTCATAAAGTTTCGTTTGTTTACGTTTTTTACTAATTTTACCTATACAATTAGCAAACAACGAAAGAAAGCAAAATGAATTTCACAAGAAGCGAAGCAATAAAAAACCTTGCATCAACTCCGGAATGGGACATCGCCATCATCGGCGGAGGGGCCACCGGACTCGGGATAGCCGTGGATGCCGCCTCCAGAGGTTATAGAACTCTCTTAGTCGAAAAATATGATTTCGCAAAAGGGACATCCAGCAAAAGTACCAAATTGGTGCATGGCGGCGTTCGCTATCTGGCGAATGGAGATGTTAAGCTGGTTTATTCTGCTTTGAAAGAAAGAGGTCTAATTTTCCAAAATGCACCTCATGTTTCTTTCGTTCAAAGTTTCGTTATTCCTTCTTATGGCCTAATCAGCAAAATGAAATTTCTCATCGGGCTCAAGCTGTACGATTGGATGGCAGGCAAGCTGCGCATTGGGAAGTCCAAGCTGCTTAACAAAGAAGAAGTAATTAAAAAATTGCCTAAAGTAAAAACGGAAGGATTAAAAGGCGGGATACAATATTACGACGGACAGTTTGACGATGCACGTCTCGCTATAAACCTGGCACAGACAGCTGTTGAATACGGTGCCACTGTCGTTAACTACGCCGAAGTGGTCCACATCCGCAAAGACGAAAAAGGGACCGTAAATGGGCTCACCGTTATTGACGGAGACTCCGGAAGCAGATACGATATCATGGCCAAGGTGATTATTAACGCAACGGGTATTTTTGTTGATGATATCCTAAAGCTTGACACACCAACCCACAAGAACCTTGTGCGTCCTAGCCAGGGAGCCCATGTCGTCGTCGACAAAAAATTTCTGGGCAACGAAGACGCGCTAATGATACCGGAAACCAGCGATGGACGGGTACTATTCGGGGTACCGTGGCATGGAAAGGTGCTCTTGGGCACAACAGACACCCCGTTGAACGAACACCAAATCGAACCCCGTCCACTGGAAGAAGAGATTAACTTCATCCTGACGACAGCTGAATCATATTTAGAGAATCCGCCCAAACGGAGCGATATAAAAAGTATCTTTGCCGGCTTACGGCCTTTGGCGGCTCCTCAGGACGGAAATGTAGAAAGCACCAAAGAAATATCGAGGGACCACAAGCTCATAAAAAGCGATTCCGGTCTTATTACTATTACGGGGGGGAAGTGGACTACTTACAGGAAAATGGGCGAAGAAACTGTAGACCTCGCGATTAAAACGGGAAAACTACCGGAAAAGAGGTGTAAAACCGCTGATCTACCTTTGCACGGACACAGCACGGAAAGCAGGGCCGGCCATTGGCAGGTATACGGATCGGATTACGAGCCCATCAGGAAATTAATGGATACCCATACCAGCTTCGCTGAAAGGATACATCCTGATTATGATTTCCGTGTTGCCGAAATTATCTGGGCCTGCCGATACGAAATGGTGGTCAAACTGGAGGATTTTTTAGCAAGACGTATAAGACTGCTGCTGCTCGATGCGCAGGCCTCATTGGATGCCGCACCGAAAGTGGCCAAAATAATGGCAGACCAGCTCGGCAAAGACGATCTGTGGATGGACAAAGAGCTGGACGATTATCGAAATCTCGTAAAGACTTACATGCTCTAAGCTTACATGTTAAATAGATTTATAATAACCATATAAACCATACGGTATGAAGAAAGAGTTTATTCTCGCATTAGATCAGGGGACGACCAGCTCAAGGGCTATCCTATTCAACAAAAAAGGGGAGATTGAAAATGTCGCCCAGAAAGAGTTTACGCAAATTTTTCCCAAGTCGGGCTGGGTTGAGCACGACGCAAGAGAGATCTGGTCTACTCAGTTTTCCGTCCTTACGGAGGTTATCGCAAAATCGAAAATAAAGCTCGAGGCCATAAAAGCCATTGGCATTACCAACCAACGCGAGACCACCGTCGTCTGGAACAAAAAAACAGGCGAACCGGTGTACAATGCGATCGTCTGGCAAGATCGCCGTACAGCGGCGTATTGTCAGTCTCTTGCTGACAAAGGTCTCGACAAGCTGATACAGGAAAAAACTGGCTTGCTTATCGATGCCTATTTTTCGGCCTCAAAAATCAACTGGATTCTTACACATGTGCGTGGCGCCCGAAAACTTGCTGAAAAGGGAGAACTGGCATTCGGAACCGTCGACTCATGGCTCGTTTACAACCTCACAAATGGCGAGAAGCATATTACTGACGTGACGAACGCCTCACGGACCTTGCTTTTCAATATACATACGCTAGCTTGGGACGATGAATTGCTTTCCATATTCGATATTCCAAAATCCATGCTGCCGACTGTGTGTAGCAGCTCCGAAGTATATGGAGAAACAAGTACAGAGTTAGGCAGCCGTCCCATACCTATCGCAGGAATAGCCGGCGATCAGCAGGCAGCGCTGTTCGGTCAGTTGTGTACGCAAAAGGGCATGGTCAAAAACACGTACGGCACCGGTTGTTTCTTATTGATGAATATCGGGAAGAAGCCCGTTATATCCACCCACAAGCTGGTTACAACCATCGCGTGGAAAATCGGCAACGAGGTGAACTACGCGCTGGAAGGAAGCATTTTCATCGGCGGAGCGGTTGTGCAATGGCTGCGGGACGAGCTGGGCATTATCAAAAAATCTGAAGACATCGAGAAATTAGCAACAAGCGTTGCAGGTACGGAGGGCGTATATCTTGTTCCTGCGTTCTCGGGTCTCGGTGCGCCGCACTGGAACCCAGAAGCGCGGGGAACTCTCTTTGGACTGTCACGTGGCTCAAGCGATGCGCACATCGCGCGTGCCGCATTAGAAGGCATCGCCTATCAAACGTATGACATTTTGAAGGCCATGGAAATGGATTCCAAATCGAAAATTAAAGAGCTCCGCGTAGATGGTGGAGCAACGAAAAACAATTTTCTTATGCAGTTTCAGGCGGATATCCTCCGAACCAACGTCGTCCGGCCGGCCATTACAGAGACCACGGCCCTCGGCGCCGCTTTCCTCGCTGGATTGGCCGTCGGGTTCTGGAAAGACATCGATCAGCTTCGAACGTTGTGGGAAGAAGAGAAGACGTTTGCCTTCGACAGAACTAAAAAGTATCAAAGCCAACTTCAGGAATGGAAAAGAGCAACGGATACCGTCAAATTCTGGGCAAACTACAACCAGCAATAATATATCATTTTAAACCTTAACATTATGACACCTTTTTTAGCAGAACTAATTGGAACTGCAGCCATGATCCTTCTCGGGGGCGGTGTTGTGGCTAATGTCGTCCTTAAGGGTACGAAAGGGCACGATTCGGGGTGGATTGTCATCTGCACCGCTTGGGCCTTGGCCGTCTTTGTTGGCGTCACGATTGCGGGACCTCACAGCGGAGCACATCTCAACTGCGCAGTTACATTGGCCAACCTTGTGCTCGGTAAATTGGACCTCCTAACCTCCTTATCTTACATGGCCGCCCAGTTCATGGGAGCGATGCTTGGCGCCTTCATCGTCTGGCTGATGTACAAAGACCACTTCGATCACACGGAAGATGCCGGAGCAAAACAAGCTGTTTTCTGTACAGCGCCGGCCATCCGCAACCTGCCTATCAATCTGGTAAGCGAAGTTGTGGGCACTTTTGTTTTGATTTTTACAATCTTACATTTTACGGATGCTTCTATGGGCGACGATACGCCGATCGGACTGGGATCTATCGGCGCAATACCGGTTACCTTTCTTGTATGGGTCATCGGTTTATCGCTCGGAGGCACAACCGGATACGCAATCAATCCGGCGCGCGACTTAGGCCCCCGGATTGTCCATGCGCTCCTTCCGTTGCGCAACAAGGCCCATTTCAATGGGTCATATGCGTGGGTACCCGTTATCGGGCCGCTACTGGGCGCACTATTAGCGGCGTTTTTATACCTGTGCATCTATTAGACTGTACACCATCTACCTATGTAAAAACTTTTATAACCAGTTCTATAATCCATAACTCTATGTTAACAAAAAATACTTACAAGGAGCGATTCCCCTTGTTTCGACGTAAGTCGTTACTGCTTGCGCTCGCCATGACCTGTTATCTTGGCGAGGCCGCTGTGTTCGGCTCGACTATTAGTACCTCTTTTGCACAACAGCAAAGGATAAAGATAACCGGGAAAGTAGTAGAAGGCGGCGGAGGGCAGCCGTTGGGAGGCGTTTCTATTCGCTCCGGAGGAACCGTTGTCGGCTCCACGCAGTCTGATGGCTCTTTCAGCATAGAAATAGAAGCCGGTGCCACTGTGGCCTTCCAGCTGATTGGGTACACATCTCTGTCAAAGACATTCTCCTCGGCGAGCGATAACGAGCGTGTTATCTTGCAAGAAGACACACAGAATATCGACGAGGTAGTCGTCACGGCATTAGGGATACAGCGGGAGAAAAAGGCCCTTGGGTATGCGGCCACTGAGCTAAAAGGCGACCAACTTACAGAGGCACTGCCCAATAACTGGTCTGAAGCATTATCTGGACGTGTTGCAGGAGTAAACCTCGTCCGCTCCGGCGCAGGGCCCGCTGGGTCCAACAAGATAATTTTACGCGGGGAGAACAACCTGACGGGAACCAACGACGCCTTAATTGTTATCGATGGCGTTGTAGTCAGCAACAGCAGCGGTAATCAGGTAGGCACCGGCCACGGCGCATATTTGGGGGGAGATTCTCCTTCAGATTTCGGAACAGGCATAAACGACATTAATCCCGAAGACATTGAGTCGTTAACTGTGTTAAAAGGTGCAAATGCTACCGCCCTTTATGGACAGCGGGGTGCAAATGGAGCAATCGTTATAACCACTAAATCTGGTCGGTCACGGAAAGGAGTCGGTGTAACCGTGACATCCAACGCGACGCTGGAATCTATCTCAAGATGGCCTGACTATCAATTTGAATACGGTCAAGGTACGGAAGGGGTGCGATACTATTCTTTTCTAGAAAGCCCCGATGGAGCCAGCACAAGAAGCACGAGTTCCGCGTGGGGCCCAAAGTTTGACGGACAGTATTACTTTCAGTATGATCCTGTTACACAGACCCGTGCTGCCGAACGGACTCTTTGGCAACCCTACCCCAATGCAAGGAAAGAATTCTTTGAGACAGGATCCACCTTCACAAACTCCATCAGCCTGGACGGTGGAAATGACAAAACACAGCTACGCTTTTCTTTTACAGACTTACGTAATACCTGGATTATTCCGAACACAGGATACGAGCGTAACAACGTATCGTTAACGGCGAATCACAACGTTACAGACAAGTTAAAAGTCCAGGCGAAAATCAATTACCGCCAAAATAGAAGCGACAATTTGCCGTCAAGCGGATATAATAACCAATCACTCATGTATTGGAATATTTTTCATCAACCGAACGCCCCTTTAGACTGGCTAAGGGACTATTGGAAGCATGGCGAGGAAAACATGGTACAAAATTACCCTTTCAGTAGCTTGGTCGACAACCCGTTTCTGATTACAAACGAAATGTTGAATCAGAATAAGCGCCACGGGCTTACAGGAAACATAGAAGCTAGCTATAAATTTTCCAACGCATGGGAGCTAATGGTAAGAACAACCTTAGACCTCAACAGCGAAAAAAGAAATCAGCAGCGTCCTTACGACACGGAAAAATTCAGAAAAGGCATGTATCGCACGCAAGTGATAAATAACACCGAAGTCAGCTCTGACATCATGTTGACGTATAACAAGGAAATTTCTGAAGAGGTGAAAATCAGAGTAACGGCTGGTGCCAGCAGTTTACGCAACGAAGGGTCCATCGAGCGCAACGCTGCTGACTCGCTGGCTTATCCAGGTATATATAATCTGGGCAACGCCGCAGGTGTGCTCGTCAGTACTCCCTACCGTTCGCAGATCGCACTCAACAGTTTATATGCCCTCGGAACGATATCGTTTCGAGACTACCTGTTTGCAGACTTATCTTTCCGTAACGACTGGGCAAGTACACTCGCTTCGCCCGTCAGCAACGGCTCACCCTTTCAATACCCTTCAATCAATCTAAGCTTCGTTGTCTCAGATGCTTTCGAACTGCCGTCTCAATTTTCGCTGCTGAAATTACGTACGTCAGCTGCCAAAGTTGGGAGCGGTTCTATGGATCCGTATATGACCTCCTATAATTATGAAGTCGATCCGACATTCCCAGGCGGTAGATCGAATCCTACCGGCATGCCCAATCTCCACTTAAAACCACTTGAAACATGGAGTTACGAAGTGGGAACCGATATCAGTATGTTTAAGAACCGGTTTTCACTGAACATGACCTATTATACAGCGCGTACATCCAACCAGCATCTACGAGCTGTTGTCGACCGTTCATCCGGCGCAAGCAGCGTCCTGGTAAATGCCGGAGTTGTTCAAAATAGCGGACTGGAAATTGAATCGAGAATTGTGCCGATAAGAAAAACAGAAGGGCTTGAATGGATCGTTAGCCCTACCTTCAGTACCAACAAAAATAAGGTAGTCAAGTTAACCGACGAGATGAACGAGATGATCCTTCAAAACGGACCTGGCAGCCGCGGTGTCATCACGGCCAGAGTTGGCGGTCGTATGGACGAGCTTTGGGGGCGGGGTTACAATAGAGCCCCTGACGGACAGATAATTTATGAAAACGGACTTCCTACGCTTACGGACTCGGTACAATACATCGGACAGACAAACCCCGCTTGGCGTGTGGGCTTACACAACGAGTTCCGCTACAAACAGTTTCGCTTAGGATTCCTTTTCGACGCACAATTTGGCGCTGTAGGCTACTCGTTAACCGCCGCTACCCTCGCTGAACAGGGAAAAACTAAAAATACACTACGGGGGCGATACAACGGTATCATCGGTAACGGCGTCATTGCTAACGGCGACGGCACCTACCGTCCGAACGATGTGGTCGCAACAAATGTCTGGGACTATTACAACGCGCATCTAGGACGCGACAATGTAGAAGGCACCTCGTATTCGACAGACTTTCTAAAGCTCCGTGAGGTGCGCTTTGACTACTCCCTGAACGCCGGCTTTCTAAACCGTATAGGCCTGCAGCGGGCCACAGTGGGCGTCTTCGGCCGCGACTTGTTCATTTGGTCCAGCTGGCCGGCATTTGATCCTGAATTTGGAACATTGGGAAATGGAGAGATCACCAGAGGGTTTGAACTTGGGCAGTTTCCTGCCACTCGCACCTTTGGATTTAATTTGGTCGTCGGTCTATAGCAAGAACATTGCTTACGGTGCATCTATGGTTGCTGAAAAATATAAATAACCACCAGGAGCAGGTGTGCTTCGGAAATAGAAAAACAAGCAAGATGCTTCAATCTGGATGCGCCATATGGTCGTAAATTATTCACATATGAAAAAGAAACTTATTTTTAAAACGATATATCTATTAGGACTTGGGCTGACTACCTGTGTGTTTTCAGCGTCTTGTAATAAGGATTTCAAGGAGATTAATACCAATCCTAACACCAGCCCCAAAGTGCAGCCTAATAATCTGTTGGCACCTGCAATTACGAAGGTTGTGGGATATAATATGAACCGTAGCCAGCGGATAACAAACGAACTTATGCAGGTAACCGTTAACATGGGCGACGGCGAAGGACGTATATTCCGATACGATGTACGGGTTTCGGAAGCCGATTACCTTTGGAATAACTGGTACCTCCAGCTGCGTAACTTTCGCGACATTTATGAATTTGCAGAAGAACTCAATCAACCGGCGTATATGGGCGTTGCCCAGATCTGCGAGGCATGGATTTTCTCGATGCTGACGGATACCTATGGTGATGTCCCTTTCTCAGAAGCTCTGCAAGGAAAAGATCTCAACCAGTTTATGCCTATGTTCGACAGGCAGCAAGATATTTACCCCCAACTTTTCGCTAAATTGGAAGAGGCCAACGAACTATTAAAAGGAATTCCTGCTACCGGCGCCATCTCTGAATTGGCCGATCCTGTCTTTGGAGGGGATGCCACGAAATGGCGCAGGTTCGGAAATTCACTCTATTTAAGACTGGCACTGCGGGTTGCCCATAAAACTGAACTCAATTCATCTGCCATTATCACGAAAATTGTCGACACCTCCCCAGCAGAATATCCGATAATGGCAAGCAACGACGACTCAGCTATTTTGCGCTGGACAGGCTCCGCCCCCTATGTTTCGCCGTTTGCAACGTGGCGGCCTGCGGATTGGTACACACCAAAATCGGCAAGCTTTTTTATCGACAATCTCAACAAACGTAGCGATCCTAGAATTCAAAAATGGGCGACACTCGTCGATGGAGACTATGCCGGGATTCCCAGCGGATATCCCGTCGGACAGCCACCGGTTGCTAAATCCACCCTTCCAACGTCTTTGTTGTCTGAACCGTTATTAGGAAACATTATGAACTACGGCGAATTACAACTTATCCTCGCAGAGGCAGCCGTCAAAGGTTGGATTAATAGTAAACCGGCTCGCGAGTATTATGAAAGCGGAACGGTCGCAGGAATAGAACTATGGGGCTTCGACGTGCCCTCCTATTATCTGACGGGCGAACATGTCGTATGGAGCGACACATACTCAGATGAAGAAAAAATGGAACTTATCCATATCCAGAAATACTACGCTCTTTTCTTTACGGACCTGCAGTCCTGGTTCGAGTATAGACGGACCGGCCATCCCGTACTTCCTATAGCATCGGGACATCTGAACAATGGACAAATGCCAGCCCGGCTCAATTATCCAGTGTATGTACAGTCTACCAACAGGGAAAACTATCGGGCAGCCGTGGCAGAGCAAGGTGCAGACAATATCAATACGTTGGTCTGGTGGCAACGCCCCTAATTGTTAGAAATGAAGAAGTTAAACTCATCAACAAATAAACAGATGAAAAAGAATCTATTATACACCCTCCTATTGCCGATATGCGTCGTTTTGATGCTTTCCTGCGAAAAAAGAGACTTTATCGATGGTCAATTAAGTCCGTATATCGCAATTGAGGATATTCGGATGATCCATAAAGGTGAAGATGTACAACTAAACGCCCAAAATCTTCTTGAGGCTAAAATGACCGCGGGCGTTGTTATCTCCGACCACCAAGCGGGTAATGCGCCGGCCGGAATGATTGTCATCCAGCAGTGGAGACAAGGCTCGAAACTGCACGGTATCAGCCTCAAAATAGGTGCCGATGCCTCCAAGTATAGTCCCGGCGATTCCGTGCTCGTCCACATTGATAACAAGATTTTGAAACGGGATGGCTATCTGTATATCGACAACGTCACGGCAGCCGATATCGAAGTTGTGGGCAGGGTTGACAACCTGATGCGCAGAATCATCACCGGCGCAGCCGCTTATCAACGTCCAAACGAGTTTGAAAGTACCATCGTACGTGTCATTGGCGGGGAGATGCATCCACGGCCTACCGAGGGCGAAACATTTTCAGGGACGAAACAAATGCTGAGTGGAGCAGATACATTGCTCATACAGACGACGGCCTCCGCCAGTCACGCTGCCATGCAGGTACCCCGTAATGTTAATGTCACCGGAATATTCCTTCAAGCACCCGGTACACCCAGCCGCATTAGTATCTGGCCACGATATACACAGGATATTGAAGACGTCTCTGATCCCGAAATCCCGGAAGAATTGGGCGAACGGCCGATCATTATCACGGGGTTCTGCAATGACCCTTCCGGAGGAGATGGTAACTACGAGTACATCCAGCTTATGGCCAATACCGATATCGATTTTTCGGAAATTCCGTTTTCTTTAGTGACTTCGAACAATGCGGGCACGGTGCTGCATACGGCAGGATGGGCCACGGGCGCTAACAGAACTTACAAATTCAATATAACCGAGGGATCGGTGAAGAAAGGCGACATCTTCTATGTCGGCGGCACCAACAAACGCATTAACGGCGCAAACTCTACCTCTATCCAAGAAGCAAATTGGATAAAAACGATAGCCTACCATACTCAAATCGGTGACGGGGTCGGCAATGCCTCCTCCAACCTTTTGGCCAATAGCGGTAACGCCGCGGGTATAGCCGTTTTCGTGGGCACGAACGTATCCGACAAATCGGTTCCTATTGACGTTATTTTCTACGGGGGCACAGCGACCGCATCCGTCATAGACGTTGAACAAGGCATTGGATATCGAATAACGAACAACGACCATTATGCGCAGTATATTCAAGAAACAGGCGAACTCACGCCGTTCTTTTCTATGGGCGAGGGTAAAAACGACTTTAGGTTCCCTCACCATGGCGGTGTAACAAACACGGACGTGGGCTACTTCTTTAAACTGGGAGGCGAATTCAATCCAACGACCCGCGAGTGGATATCTCCGCGCGCGCACACGCTGGTCCACCTGGAAAAGAACGCGACACTTAGTGAAATAGAAACCGGCGAAGGCATGACCAGACACATAGAATAACAAAACTAAAAAACAGATACAACTTGCTTAAGCGGGTTGTATCTGTTTACTAATATCAGGCTTTAGGCGCTTCCAATGACAGTAAGCGCTGGCACAACGCACCGATGCAAAAAACTTTAGAATGACGCTATATTATCTAACCCTACTACCGTATATACTACTTTTCACCGTCACGGGAGGAAAGCAAGGCGGAATTGCGCTACAGGAAGTCAAACATTCTCAATCGATCCATCATTTCGCGCTTGCACGAATATCCCACGTTCCGTCTTTTCAAAAAACAACAATCCGGGGCAAAGTACACCATCAAGGCAAGGGCATTCCCGATGCCGTGGTATCCGATGGAATCCTCGTAACAAAAACGGATACAAACGGCAATTACCAACTCCCTTCCGATAAACAAAATGGCTATGTCTTTATCTCCGTACCCCGTAACTACGAGGTACCTGTGGTAAGAACGGTCCCTCAATTTTTTCAGATACTTTCCAAAGACGCAAACGAACTGGAGACAAAAGATTTTGAGCTTTTTCCTTCCACCTCTGACAAGCACGTCATTGCGTTCCTGGCGGATATGCATTTGGCAAATAGAAATGATGATCTCCAACAGTTTAAGAAGGGCTTCTTAAATGATATTAAGCAACTGGCCGCTCAATATAAGGCGGCAGGCACGAAATTTTATGCACTGACATTAGGCGATCAGTCCTGGGACGTATATTGGTACAAAAACAGCTTCGGGCTACCCGAGTATTTACGTCAGATGGAATCCCTTGATTTTCCTGTATTCAACACGATCGGTAATCACGACAATGACCCTTACATAGCGAACGATTGGCTTTCAGAAGCGGCTTACCGCCACACCCTTGGCCCAACGTACTATTCATTTAATATAGGCGAGGTTCATTATGTCGTCTTAGACAATGTCGTCTTTAAAAACTCGGGCGGAGCGCCGGGGACAATAGGCGACCGCAGCTATGAGGCGGAAATCACCGATCGCCAAATAGCCTGGTTAGAACAGGATCTGGCGATGCTTGCCGACACTAAAACGCCAATTGTGCTGGCCATGCATATTCCTCTTCATAGTAATCCGAGATTAGGAAACTCCAATATCGTTTTAAAGAATGCGGGTCGCTTACAGAATACTCTTCAACGTTTCAGCAACATAAAAATATTTACCGGACATACGCACATCAATTATCGCATTGCTGACGTGCACAGCGCGCTCGACGAATATAATATCGGCGCGGTCAGCGCGACATGGTGGTGGACCGGCCGCAAACATGGCGGAGGAAACCATGTGTGCAAGGATGGTAGCCCAGGAGGATACGCGGTAATGGAAACCGACCGCTCCCGACAAGCTATATATTACAAAAGCATTGGCTACGGAAAAGATTATCAATTTCGCGCTTACGACTTAAACACGGTACATATAACAGCGAACAGATTTGCTCCAAAAGCAGACTCCGTACATCAGACGATGGTCAAGGATTATGCGGCCGAATATACATCACCCAATAAGTCCAACCAGATTTTGCTCAATATCTGGGGCTACAGACCCGGCTGGAAAATTAAAGTCAAGGAGAATGGCAAGGTACTCCCGGTTAAGCAGGTCCATCAAAAAGACCCCCTCCATGTAATATCTTATACGATGGTTCGTCTGAACGCCAACGCGACTCCTACACCGGCTTTTTTGTCAGTGAACACGTCTCACCTGTTTGTAGCACAAGCAACAAAGGCCAACACAACGCTGGATATATCAGTGACAGATGACAACGGTCATGAATTTAAGGAAACGATGGTCCGACCTAAGCCATTTCACCATCAGATGCATTAAGAAAGTTAATTATGATAAGCACGAACAAGCTTCAAACAACCTGCGCATTTGCTGTCCTATTCTTAGGTACAGCATGCACCATTCTAACACAAAAAAAGCAAACTCCTATGCAAGGCGATACAATAGCATTCCCCGTATTTTCGTATGAAGGACATCGAGGGGCCCGGGGGCTCTATCCGGAGAACTCTATCGGCGCAATGAAGACGGCGATTGATCTGCCGAAAGTGACGACGCTGGAAATGGATTGCCATATCACCAAGGACAAAAAAGTTGTCGTCTATCATGACGACTCCTTAAATCCCAAATTTGTCCAATACAAAAACGGGGAGCCACTCGCAGGTAAAGACATCAAGGGAATCATTTACAGTTACACCTATCATGAACTCGGGGCTTTTGACATTGGCAGCAAACCGTATAGCGACTTTCCCGAACAAAAAAAAATCAAAACATCCATCAATCTGTTAAGCGCCTTAATTGACGAGGCTGAAGCGTACGCGAGGGAAAAACGGAAAAAGCCCATGTTTTATAATATTGAAACCAAAAGCTCTCCCACTAAAGATCACACCTATCACCCCGGCCCAGAGGAATTTTCCGATCTAGTCCTTCAGATCGTTGTCGACAAGGGTATCGCAAGTCGGACCGTAATTCAGTCGTTCGACAAGCGTACCATTCAGTACATCAACAAAGTTTATCCGCAGATTCGAACTTCTTATCTGATCGACGCCAAAAACACGAAGTCGGTCAAAGACCTTGTAGAAGAGCTGGGTTTCACCCCTTTTATTATTAGCCCAAACTTCAGGTTAGTCACGCCAGACTTCCTGACACAGGCTAAACAGCGGGGCATTAAGGTTATCCCATGGACGGTAAACGATAAAAACGAAATTAAGCGGTTGACATCAATGGGTGTCGACGGCATCATCAGTGATTACCCAAATCTATTTTAGAAAGACAACAAGATATGCTAAATATATTTAAGCCCGCACCTCACAAAGACCGCCTCCCTTCCGACAAGATTAATGCAACCTATAAAAAGCTGAGAATACAAGTATTTGCCGGCATATTTTTGGGATATGCTGCCTACTATTTTGTCAGAAAAAATTTCTCTTTCGCTGTCAAAGATCTGCAAGACACCTTAGGGTATAGTAAGGCCGAGCTCGGGTTCGCCATGTCTGCTCTTTCCATAGCCTATGGACTCAGTAAATTTTTGATGGGGAATGTTTCCGACCGCAGCAATGCCCGTTATTTTCTTGCTGCCGGATTGGTGTTGTCCTCGTTGACCATGATTCTCATGGGCTTTTTGCCCGTGGCCACTTCTTCCATCGGTATCATCTTCGCCCTTTTATTCATCAACGGCTGGTTCCAGGGTATGGGCTGGCCGCCCTGCGGCAGGGTCGTGGTTCATTGGTACTCCATTAAGGAAAGGGGCACAACCATGTCAATATGGAACCTTGCTCACAATGTAGGAGGGTTCCTGGTCGGCCCATTGACCATCTGGGGAGTGGAGCTGTTTGTAGACTGGCAGGCACGTCTGTACTTCCCAGGTATGGTTGCCATGCTATTCGCTTTCGTTGTAGTCTTATTGGTACGCGACACGCCGCAGTCCTGCGGACTGCCGCCCGTCGAGGAATATCATAACGATTATGCAAAAACGTACGACGCATCACAGGAAAAGGAACTCAGCGCCACCGAAATCTTCTTCAAATACGTGCTCAACAATAAAGTGCTGTGGTTTATCGCTATCGCAAATGCGTTTGTATACCTCGTACGGAACGGAATTATCAACTGGGCCCCCACGTTTTTACAGGAAGCCAAACATTTTTCATCTTCGGAAGCGGCATGGTCTGCCTCTATTTACGAATTGGCGGCCATCCCCGGAACAATCCTCTGCGGTGTATTGAGCGACAAAGTGTTCCGCGGCCGGAGAGCTCCCGTCACGATCATTTATATGGCTCTTACCTTGTGCTCCGTATTTATGTATTGGACATCGCCGATCAACGCCCCTTGGCTGGTGAATGGATCCCTTTGGGCAATCGGCTTTTTAATCTATGGTCCGGTTATGCTGATCGGTGTACAGGCGCTCGATCTTGTTCCCAAAAAGGCAGCCGGAACCGCCGCCGGACTGACAGGACTTTTTGGTTATTTTATTGGAGATCTGTTAGCGAATGCTGCGTTAGGTGCTATCGTCGATAAAAGTGGATGGAATGCATCATTCGAAGTTATACTGGGCGCCTGCATACTGGCTATCACGTTCACCGCATTTACGTGGAGTCGGGAGCGGAAACTACTGGAGGGGTAGATCATCGGACGGTAGTCTATTAGCTGATATTGATCGCCAACGCAACTGTTCCCGACAAAAATAACGTCCCGCAAAACGATTTGCAGGACTTTTTGTTATCCCTACATACATCGCGTAGCATGAGAAAAGCAATCTTTAAAACACTGAACAAAATCAATAAGGCTATTTTGCCGAAGCTCTCGGGGAAAGACCCCGTCAAACTTACTAAGTGGCAACAAGCAGTCCTCGCCTACCGTTATTACGTATTGACACGCTCGCTCGATTAGCTGTCCTTAGCGGCGCCGGACGCGGTTGTACTCTCCTGCTTTATACGCATTTCGGTTTGCGGATAAGGTATGGAGATGCCTTTTTCATCCAACGCAATTTTAATTTTCTCCTGTAAGGCGTTATTTGTCGCCCAGAACTGCTCTTTAGTTACCCATCCCCTGATGGTTAAATTTACAGAACTATCAGCCAGATCACTCACGAAAACTTCGGGAGCGGGATTTTTCAATACGCGGTCGTCGCTTTGAATAACCGCAACAATCGTATCCTTGGCTTCTTTAATATTATCTTCATAAGAAATACCGATAACGAACTGAAATCTACGGGAGAGTATTTTTGTATAGTTTTTAATAACGGAGTTTGCCAGCGTTCCGTTAGGGCTGAAAACCTTGATACCGTCGGCGCTGACCAAGGTGGTGTACAAAATGTCGATCTGCTCTACCGTTCCCTCTGATCCATTATTACTCGATATATAGTCGCCCACCTCAAACGGCCGGAACATCAAAATAAGTACACCACCGGCAAAATTGGACAGGCTCCCCTGCAAAGCCATCCCCACAGCCAACCCAAAGGCCGATAAAGCGGCAATAAAAGACGTCGTCTGTATCCCCATCGTGTTCGCCACCGTAAGGATCAGCAAACAATACATCGCAAACCTAACCAGGCTGCTGATAAAGCTTCGGATAGAGCGATCGATATCCTTCTTTTCAAACCTACGTTCCAACATACGTAGCGTAAAACTGATCACATACCGACCGGCAATAAGGATTACCAGGGCAACAATAATACTCGGCATCTTAAGGATAACCAGATCGGTTAGCCGCTCTACACTACGTTCGAGTTTTTCCATGAACAAAAATAAAATTTTCTTAGATCGAATGAATCTTTTAATAATATTTACCCTATCTTTAGCGTATGTCTTGGATATACTTGGACAATAATGCCACCACCAAAATAGATCCGGCCGTCCTGGAAAGCATGCTACCTTTTCTTCAGGAATCTTATGGAAATGCGTCTAGCATACAGCATAAACCCGGCAGGGAAGCCAACCAGGCTATTGAACAGGCCAGGCGCCAGATAGCGCAGAAGTTCAACGTAAAGGATAACGAGATTTTTTTTAACTCAGGTGCGACCGAAGGGATAAATACGGTCCTTAGAGGTGTCGTCGAGACGTATGGTAAAAAGGGCAAACATATCATCACGTGCCAAACAGAGCACAAGGCGGTTTTAAGTACCTGCACCTATCTGGAAAAACGGGGTGTGGAAGTGTCGTACTTAGCCGTGAATGCTAACGGCGAGATCGATCTACAGCAGCTTCGGGATACAATCCGGAAGGATACGATTCTCGTATGCATTATGGCTGCTAACAATGAGTCTGGCGTCGTACATCCGTATGAGGATATCGCCCGAATATGCCGGGAGCAGGACGTTCTTTATTGTTGTGACGCCACACAGCTGGTAGGCAAGCGGGAGCTTGACCTCGAACGGATACCCATCGATATACTGGTGTTTAGCGCCCACAAGTTCCATGGACCAAAGGGGGTCGGCGGATTATTCATCCGAAGGAAAACTAAACCCATTCAGATTCCAGCACTTGTCAGCGGAGGAAAACAGGAACAGGGGCTCCGCGGAGGCACCTTAAACGTGGCTGCCATCGTCGGGTGTGGAAAAGCCTTGGATATTGCCAGGCCTCATGCGCAAATCAGATCGTACCGGGACTACCTGGAAGAGCAGATCCAGCGCCGGGTACCACAGGTGATTGTCCATGGCAAAGAAGCTGATAGGCTCGACAATACGAGCTATATTGCTTTCCGCCATATACGGTCTGCCGAATTAATGACATCCCTCCCACAGCTTGCCCTATCATCCGGATCAGCTTGCGCATCGGGATTACTGGACCCTTCCCACGTACTCAAAGCCATGGGCGTAAACGACGATGACGCCTTCAGTAGCATCCGTATCAGCCTTAGCAAATTTACCGAACGCGACGAGGTAGAACGTGCCGTAGAGGATATTATTCAAACGGTGTACAACGTACGCCAGCTGTCGCCGATATGGAAGCTGTTTCTGGACGGATTGATAGACTAACGTATTTTGTGACATTTTCTCGACCGGCGCCAGTTGAAAGTAAAAAAAAGATTGACGACTTTTGTAGTCTAAAAGTAGGAAGAACTATGGACGGAATGGTAACCATAACAGATAAAGCAAAAGAACGCATCCAACAGATCATGTTGGAGGAAAACTATGACAGTAGCTATTTTGTGCGGGTAGCGGTAGAAAGTGGCGGTTGTTCAGGCCTGTCATATAAGCTGAACTTCGACAATGAAGAAAAAAAGGGCGATCAATTTTGCGAGGACAAAGGAATTAAGATATGCCTGGACATCAAATCGTATCTTTATTTGGCGGGTACCGAGCTTGATTATTCAGATGGGCTCAACGGCAAAGGTTTTGAATTTCACAATCCAAACGCCTCGCGTACGTGTGCATGCGGCGAAAGCTTTTCCGTGTAACCTCAAACATACATATTATTACAAATAAAGGCGGTTCTAAGGACCGCCTTTATTTGTAATAATATCTTCACAATTTTACATAAAAATTTAATAAAATAACTATTTTTGTTGGGAAATTTTATAAAAATACCAACACCTCACTAAATCTGGATTATGGTATTTGAGGGTTAACACATTTTATGGGACGTAACTTATTAAAAACCGAGCAAGCGATAACGTTTGTTAAGGACACTATTTCGAATAAACTGAAACAGGCATTAAACTTAATTCCGGTATCCTCTCCCCTGATCGTACTGGACGGGACGGGAATCAACGACGACCTCAACGGCATCGAACGCCCCGTAAGCTTCCCTATCAAATCGCTGAATGAAAAACGGGCCGTGGTGGTACATTCGCTGGCGAAATGGAAACGGGTACGTTTACGGGAGCTCGGCATCGAGAAGGGCGAAGGTATCCTTACCGATATGCGCGCACTGCGCCCTGACGAAGATTACACCCCGATACACTCAATTTACGTAGACCAATGGGATTGGGAAAAACATATTGATTACACCGACCGGACGTTTGCGTATTTAAAAGAGACCGTCCTAAAGATATACCAATGCCTATATGAAACCGAGCAGGAAGTCGAAAGGCAATACCCGGACAAACGTGCGGTTCTGCCCGAAACCATCCGTTTTATATCAGCAGAGGAACTGCTGTCGAAGTATCCCGATTCAACACCAAAAGAACGGGAGAACGCCATTGCTAAAGAACATGGGGCCGTTTTTATTTACGGCATCGGGGGCGAACTCAGTAATGGGTTCCCGCACGACGGGCGTGCGGCCGACTACGACGACTGGAGTACAGATAACGAAGAAGGTTATCAAGGACTCAACGGGGATATTCTGGTCTGGAATCCGATCCTTAATACGGCTTTCGAATTGTCTTCAATGGGCATCCGCGTTGACAAAATCGCGCTGCTTCGGCAGCTTGAGATTAGAAATAGCATCGACCGGGCCAGTCTGCCTTTTCATAGTATGCTTATACACGACCAACTGCCTCAATCTATTGGCGGAGGGATAGGCCAGTCGAGAGTATGCATGTTTATGCTAAAGAAAGCTCATATCGGCGAAGTGCAGGTGAGTATATGGGACGAGCAACAGAGACAGCAACTGATTCAGCAGGGCATTCATTTGCTTTAATAAGGACTTATTTTCAAACAAATTACAGCGCCTTTCGTTATCAGATGAAAGGCGTTGCTCATGAAATATAGATCATACAAACTCTTTTTCCTTCTCGCTTTGGTTGGGTGTCGGCCCTCAAAGACTCCGGAGATGCCGCCCGACACCCTGCCGATCACGGCAGGCCAACACTCGGCTGATAACGGAAGCCGTCTTCAGTTCCAGCGGGAAAAAGCCGCAGGCGCTAAAGATACGTTATCCTTCCGCTTAAATGAGCCAACACTGGTAACAATCAGGATCATCACACCGGGCGATACCGGGAATATCCGTCTCGCACAAATCGTTTCGCCCGACGGCGAAACGGACGGCCCGTTCGGCAAAGCATATACCGACAGTTTACAGGTTCCCGGAGTTTACCGTATCATTGTCGCAGAAAATCTGATGCAGGAAAGTCTCTACCAGGGAACATACACCGTGCGTGTCGATATGCAGAAAAGCCGTACAGATTAGGTGGGAGCCTTTCCCTTAGGTGTCGCTAGCCGGTCTTCTACCGAAAGAACGATCAAGATTATCGCGTATATTTTCCTATAATTCTAGTAAATTTACTTAATTTGCACCTTCAATTCGAAAAGATAGAAAACTATGATTATACAACCACGTGTAAGAGGTTTTATCTGCTTAACTTCGCACCCTGAGGGTACCGCGGAACACGTTAAACAACAGATAGACTACGTAAAATCCAAGGGCGAAATTCAAAATGGCCCCAAGAAAGTTTTAGTGATCGGTGCGTCTACCGGTTTCGGTCTAGCTTCACGCATTACGGCAGCCTTCGGTTCGGGAGCTGCTACAATCGGGGTATTTTTCGAAAAACCGGCGGCGCCCGGAAAACCGGGTACTGCGGGGTGGTACAACTCTGCAGCCTTCGAAAAGGAGGCACAGGCAGCCGGCCTTTATGCGAAAAGCATCAATGGCGATGCATTCTCGGACGAGGTAAAACAACAAGCGATCGACTTGATTAAACAAGATTTAGGCCAAGTAGATTTAGTGGTATACTCCTTGGCGTCGCCCCGCCGTACCCATCCAAAAACGGGCGTTGCACACGCGTCGGTCTTAAAGCCCATTGGACAGCCATTCACCAACAAAACCGTTGACTTCCATGCCGGCGTTGTATCGGACATCTCTATTCAGCCTGTAGAAAGTCAGGAAGAAATCGATAACACGATTGCCGTGATGGGTGGCGAAGACTGGAAGTTTTGGATAGAAGCCCTGAAAAGTGCCGGTGTTCTCGCGGAGGGAGTAAAAACAGTAGCCTATTCGTATATCGGCCCTGAGTTGACCTATCCGATCTATAGAAATGGCACCATCGGAAAAGCCAAAGACCATCTAGAAGGTACGGTGCCGGTACTTAATAGCCTGTTACAGGACATCGGCGGCGTCAGCTACGTTTCTGTAAACAAAGCCCTGGTTACGCAATCCAGCTCTGCCATACCAGTCGTTCCGTTATATATATCTCTTCTTTACAAAGTCATGAAAGAGAAAGGTATCCACGAAGGAACGATTGAACAGATGCAACGTCTGTTTGCAGAACGCCTATACAAGGAAGGAGAAATTCCTGTCGACGAAAAAGGCCGCATCCGCGTCGACGACCTCGAAATGCGCGACGATGTACAGGCAGAAGTCGCTAAGCTGTGGGAACAGGCAACAACGGAGAACCTGGAAGAAATCTCCGACATCGCTGGCTACCGCAATGAGTTCTTCCATCTGTTTGGGTTCAACTTTGATCAGATAGACTATGAAGCTGATACTAACGAGGTTGTAGAAATACCGAGTATTAAAGCTTAATCACTATACCATGAAAATAGCTGCCTCAGGTCTGGGGCGGCTATTTTTTTACCAGCTTTTTCTATCCGCCAGAGCTAAGGCGCCAACAAATCAACGCAGTGGGCTGATGAATACCATGAAAATATAACACACTAATGAATAACCATTTACCTATGAAGTACCTGCTATCTGTCCTCTTCCTCATCATACTAACCGGTACATCGGCACAATCGTATAAGGTTACCTATCAGCGGAGTTATAACGACAAGGTGTCTCCTCAACAGGATCCTTTACTGGTCTTCACCGACGCGAACCAAACGGTTATCACAACGCATAACATAACGCAGTCAACTGCTTCGTATCCATATGAAACATTTTATGTCGACCGAAAAAACGGCGGATATTATAAGTTGACCAACTTTTCGGCTTCCAAGGAGCTCGCTACACTTGACACGACGATCCTTGGACGGGATAAGATAACACTTACAGACGAAACAAAAACGATACTAGGTTATCGTTGCAAAAAGGCAATTACCTCGGTCAATTCAAATAGCATCGAACTGTGGTACACGAACGACTTAAACGTCAAAGGGGCTCCTAATGAACTGGGACAAAACATAGGTTTGGTACTGGAATACGTACGGAATGGCAATACGAAGATCACGGCAATTCACATAGAGAAGCTATCGCATATTCCGTCAAACGTGGCGCTGCGGCCTTTTGAGAACGTTGTCGACGCTCTTACCTATCAGGACCAAGTATGGAAAAGCCGATTCATCCAGATCCCTATCTTTCAAGATGAGCAGATCAACTTCAACGAAAAAACGACGTCAGACAGCGTCCTACGTTTCGCCAACGGGACCGTCATTGTAAAGAAAATTAAAGTACCGGAGCTGGCGGGTGGCCACCAAGCATTTGTACAGCTCATAGAAAAATCTAATGGCGACGCATACGACCGGACAGGTTCCGTATTCATGATCGCAGATGATCAGGCGCAAACCTTCCTCGATGGCATGAAAAACGGAATGAACACGCTGCCGATGTACCGGAATGGCGATGGCAAGGAGTACCCCGGAATGGTCCGAACCGAGGGATATTCGCCTGTATATGAACTTATGCGCTTTTTTACGCCGTTCGGCGTATCGCACTTTAACGACCGTCTGACGCTAAAAGGCAAAACGTGGCAAGACTCGGCAATCTACCGCCAGGACATCTCCGAGTTTTTGTCGGTGATGGCAGGCAAAGAAGTATACGTGGGCACATATATCGGAAATTACGACAAGGGAGGCCACAAAGTCAGCCTGGAAATCACGATCCATCCCGGCGCGTCGAAAATGGAATCGCCCAAAGTCCTGCCCATTTTTAATACGACAAACGTCATGGAGATGGGCGGCCAGACGTACGCCACCTTTTTTAGTCAGGAAAAAGGCCTGGAAGTGACCTTCGAGTTAGACAAAGACGCTACAGACGTACAACTGCGCTACATTACCACAGGCCACGGTGGATGGGGCGGCGGCGACGAATTTGTCCCAAAAGAAAACCGCATCTTTCTAAACGGGGAGCCCGCATTTAAATTTACGCCATGGCGTACCGACTGCGGATCCTACCGTCTCTACAACCCCGTCTCCGGCAACTTTCAAAACGGTCTCTCCTCATCAGATCTGAGCCGATCAAACTGGTGTCCGGGAACAGTAACACCACCCAACTACATCAATCTTGGTTCGCTCAAAGCAGGCAAGCACACTATACGCGTACAGATCCCGCAGGGAGAACCGGAAGGCACCAGTTTCAGCTTCTGGAATGTATCAGGTGCATTGCTCTACCGATAATATCATCACCCGAAAGCTATTTCCTGTATACCGGATACAGGAAATAGCTTTATAGAGGTAAAACTACTAGCGCCCTTTCTTAAACAACAGGTAATCGAGACTGAACTTGCCGGGACCAAGTGCTAAAATCCCCAAATAGCCTATAAAAAACGCCGTGACTAGTTCGTACTTACCAAAGAACTCCCAGTTGTGTACCGAAAATATAACCAGCACCGTGATCAACAGAGGGATAGTCGCCAGCCGCGTAAACAGTCCCAAAATCAGCAATATAGAACAAAAGAATTCCGCAAATATGGCTAGACTTAAGGATACGGTCCCCCCTAGCCCGAGAAAATCCATGAATTGATCCTTTCGTTCATTAAA
>Ga0079224_100001333_pt1:20000-28083 | contig 28083 bp, 21 predicted proteins | sample Stecom2015_FD_80414 | JGI IMG/M metagenome (GOLD analysis project Ga0079224, IMG submission 80414) | Agricultural soil microbial communities from Utah to study Nitrogen management - Steer compost 2015 | ecosystem: Environmental > Terrestrial > Soil > Agricultural land | place: USA... | reverse complement strand
TAAAAAATAATCAATCAGAGTACTTGGAACCATTTCTTATCTTTTTTTTTTTAAGAAAAAATATGGTAGACTAACTGATCTTTCTATCAGTTAATGAAAGAGCCCAATGCAAAAAAAAAAATGCATGTTGGGTCTTTGAAAGAGTTCGAATCATTTTGATAATAATAAGTTCGAGCTCTTTTACCGAGCAGGTCTACGGTTCGAATCCGTATAGCCCTAACTAATAAATTTCTTCTAATAAATGACATTCAAATCCAAATAATTGGATAATTTTTGACTTATTATTGTATTCTTTATTTCTAACTGGTTACTTTCCATTTTTTGGTTCATAAAAAAAATTCCCATACCCTAAACCATAAGTCCTGGAGATCGTTCAGAATAAAATGGAAAACCAAATTTGATTTCATTATTTGATTTCATTTGATTTCAGTGGATCCAATCACTATCTATCAATATATCTAGATAGATACTTATAATTTAGAATAAATGTTTTTTCTTTATTCATTTTCATAGTCGTAAGTGGATTTTTTTTATATAAATTTTCCTCGTTCGCGGGTTACAATCAAAAAGTTCATAATACTTTCTTTTTTTGTATCCCCACTCAATCTTGGTTACTTTTTTTCTGACACGGCCCTGTTGAAAGATAAAAACCGAAATCTAATTAAATTCAACCCAAATGAAATCTATCTTAATACTAAATTAAGATGGGTATGGTAAAGTCTTACTGGATTTTTTGATACGTCATAGTTTTAAAAACGAAGATATTTTTCGAAATTTGTTTTATTTATAAATAAAACAAATTTAAGAAACAGAAGCAAAAAAAATTACTAGTTATTAATCATATTAATATCATATTATTAATATGAGAAACTATTAGTAATAGAAACATGGAAATATTAAGTAAGTAAGTGTACTGAAAATAAGATTACAATCAAAAAATCTTAAAAGGAGACGTCTACCACAGCAACCAAACTAAAATAAATGATTCGATTAATCTGAATTTTTGTTTTGACGCAAGAGTTCTATATCCCTTGCCCAGTCCACTCCGATTGGAATTGACTAAGCGGGTATTGTTTACACATTCATAATTCATAGGAGTTCGTCTATGTTTCTGCTTTACGAATATGATATTTTCTGGGCATTTTTAATAATATCAAGTGCTATTCCTGTTTTGGCATTTCTAATTTCCGGGGTTTTATCTCCAATTAAGAAGGGGCCGGAGAAACTTTCTAGTTATGAATCAGGTATAGAACCGATCGGGGATGCTCGGTTACAATTTAGAATCCGTTATTATATGTTTGCTCTAGTTTTTGTTGTTTTTGATGTTGAAACAGTTTTTTTGTATCCGTGGGCAATGAGTTTCGATGTACTGGGGGTATCCGCTTTTATAGAAGCTTTCATTTTCGTGCTTATCCTAATTCTTGGTTTAGTTTATGCATGGCGAAAAGGAGCGCTGGAATGGTCTTAGTTCGTTTCCTGAATACTTGATACAATAACAATAAAAAAAAGTAAAAAAAAACCATTGAAACAATTATGAATTCCATTAAGTTTCCCGTACTTGATCGAACAACAAAAAATGCAGTTATTTCAACTACGTTAAATGATCTTTCAAATTGGTCAAGACTTTCCAGCCTATGGCCGCTTCTTTATGGTACCAGTTGTTGTTTCATTGAATTTGCCTCATTAATAGGCTCCCGATTTGACTTTGATCGTTATGGGCTAGTACCAAGATCAAGTCCTAGACAGGCGGACCTTATTTTAACAGCAGGTACAGTAACAATGAAAATGGCTCCTTCTTTAGTGAGATTATATGAACAAATGCCTGAACCAAAGTATGTTATTGCTATGGGAGCCTGTACAATTACAGGGGGGATGTTCAGTACCGATTCTTATAGTACTGTTCGCGGGGTTGATAAGCTAATTCCTGTAGATGTCTATTTGCCGGGTTGTCCACCTAAACCAGAGGCTGTTATAGACGCTATAACAAAGCTTCGTAAGAAAATAGCTAGAGAAATCTATAAGGATCGAATTAGACCTCAACGGGGTAATCGGTGTTTTACTACCAATCACAAGTTTTTTGTTGTACGCAGTACGCATACTGGAAATTATGATCAAGAATTACTCTATCCACCATCATCTACTTCAGAGATCTCTACTGAAACATTTTTTAAATACAAAAGCCCAGTATCTTCCCCCGAATTAGTGAATTAGGGAGGATTTGAGAGAATAAGAAAAAATCTTCATAAATTAGAACTCATGGTAAATGTGAAATACTTAAATTTATATAAAAAAAGTGTGGGGGAAATAAAAAAGATGCAGGGCACTTTGTCCGTTTGGCTAGCCAAACGCGGGCTGGTTCATAGATCGTTGGGCTTCGATTACCAAGGAATAGAGACTTTACAAATAAAGCCCGAAGATTGGCATTCTATTGCTGTAATTTTATATGTATATGGTTACAATTATTTACGTTCCCAATGTGCCTATGATGTGGCACCAGGCGGCCTCTTAGCCAGTGTGTATCATCTTACGAGAATAGAATATGGTGTCAATCAAGCGGAAGAAGTCTGCATAAAAGTATTTACTCACAGGAGTAATCCCAGAATTCCATCTGTTTTCTGGGTTTGGAAAAGTACGGATTTTCAAGAACGGGAATCTTATGATATGTTAGGAATCACTTATGATAGCCATCCGCGGCTGAAACGGATCTTAATGCCCGAAAGTTGGATAGGGTGGCCCTTACGTAAGGATTATATTGCCCCCAATTTTTATGAAATACAAGATGCTTATTGAATGATAAAAAATGAGTCTTAGTTTCTACAACTACGGACCTTCGCGGAATATTTTGAATTCGATTCTTTTTTAGATCAAACAAACAGAAGAATTAAGGTCTCATTCATATTATTATAGATAGCTTAATCTCCAATTTGAAAGATACTTTTTTCCTAAAAGCCGAGCCAATAGGATGAACTAAAAAAAAGAGTTCTGCATTATGAACTTTGTATCGCGCACATAACTTAGTCAACTTTAGTCACATAACTGGGAATGAATAAATAAGATCGGAAAGCAATACAATAAATGGGGGGTAAAATTCTATTTCTATTGTATCTAATGACTCTTGGGGGTATTTCTGCCCTTCAACGATAGATACTATAGATATAGAAGATATAGATCTTTTTTTTTACTTTTTTTGTTTGATTCTTTCAAACAGAACTTTCCTTTCGAATATGTATTATGTATAAAGTCTTATACATTCTTTTTGAACAGATGGATCCACAACATGAACAAAAAAAGAGAGGGGGATAAAGTATGATTGCACTTTTTTTACTAAAGATACGTTTAATTTGAAGACTAGAAACTTATCAAAATTAATCAATCCTATGCCAAGAACCAGATTTGAACTGGTGACACGAGGATTTTCAGTCCTCTGCTCTACCAACTGAGCTATCCCGGCCATTACCGAAGTATCATTCTCATTTTACTAGATGACTTAGGTCTATGTCAATTAAAAGAACCGCAAAAGTAGTAAATGAAAAAAGTTTTGGACCGGGAATTTCTTGGATCTTCGAAAAGAAGACTTTCTAAGTTTTAAAATGAAAAATGATATAGATTCTAAATAATTCAAATCGATATTTCTTTCTCATTTGTATGATATATCCCACAAGACTTGTATATAATAAGAAAAGAAATTATAGTTTGTAAAAGTGTCGGATGAATGAAAAAAGATAATGAATTCTTGAATAACTAAAAAAAGGGTAAGGTGTCAAACAGACTTTTTTAGGGGGTAGGGTTGGGGATAGAGGGACTTGAACCCTCACGATTTTAAAAGTCAACGGATTTTCATCTTACTATAAATTTCATTGTTGTCAGTATTGACATGTAGAATGGGACTCTATCTTTATTCTCGTCCGATTAATAAGTTCCACCAAGGAACTATCAGACTATGAAGTGAATCGTTTGATTAACACAAGGTAGTGAACTCCATTTGTTAGAACAGCTTCCATTGAGTCTCTGCACCTATCCCGCTTTCTAAACTCTGGTTTGTTCGCGTAACCCAGGATTTGGCTCAGGATTGCCCATTGTTAATTCCAGGGTTTCTCTGAATTTGAAAGTTATCACTTAGTAGGTTTCCATACCAAGGCTCAATCCAATTAAGTCCGTAGCGTCTACCAATTCCGCCATATCCCCCTTTTTGCTTTGAGATTAGGATCTCATTATGATGTCTTTACACTTTTTCTTATGCCGAAACCTTGGAATTCATTACATATAGATACTTATTTTATTTCTTTGGTATCTTCTTTCATTTTTTTTAGCCCCATCCATATTGATTTAGTCTAATCAACAAAGATTCTATTATTTTTGTATTTGCAATTCAATATGGTTCTATATTAGAGAACATATATATGTTCTTCCTTTTCTCATCGTTGTCTTAATGTTTAATAAATAGTCGAACGGTCGATTCGTTTTTTTTACTTCCATGAAAATAAATTTATGATCATTATTGAAACTTAGAATTCTACAATGTGCAATGGAAAAAGATTATAAGTCTACTTAGTAGATTTGAAATTAGAATAATTCTAAAAAAATATATTCGAATATTCATTTCGAATATTAATTCTAATAATTCTATAAAATAATAAAGAAAATAAAAAGATCAAAAGTATAAAATAATAATAATAGCATGAGGTTAGAACAAAAAAAACAAGAATTTCAAATCAGATATCATTTAACTTAAAAAAAAGCTTTCCGGTCTAATTCAAATTTTCTTATTTAGAAACTCATGAAATCAAAATTCGAAAGTCGATATATTGCTATATTCTATTAATTCATTAAGGTTTTGTTTTATTTATTTAATGATAGTCACTATTTATTTGAGCTATATTCTGTTCTAGAATCTCGAAAATATGATGAATTCTAAATAGATAAGGAAAAATATGAATAGAATAAAAATATGAATAGAATAGTTAATTAATACGATCTAGTAGTTTAGTGAATTTCTATACACTATTTTATTTGAGCCCGCTTAGCTCAGAGGTTAGAGCATCGCATTTGTAATGCGATGGTCATCGGTTCGATTCCGATAGCCGGCTTTTCCATAGTTTTTCATTTTTTTACATGATTTTTAATGTACTTTCAAAATAAAAGAAGATGGAAAAGACTTCTTTCACCTTTTTCCAAGAGTTACCACGCCATTTATATTATGTCATATAAACTTCCATATAGGAATATATATTCGGTAAAAGGGTTAGATCTTTGCAAAATAAATCAAGAAAATAAAGGAAAATTTTTGTGATTTATTGATTTATATATATTGTATATACAATAAAAAAAATCTGTATATTGAGAGAATATATCTTCTGACTCTTTGTATTCCAATAGTTTATTGGAGTGGATTTTACGTCATTTATCATTATCATTTAGTTCAGTTTTAATTTTGTTTAGTTTTGTACAATTTCAATAAAAAAAGGAGTCTTTATGTCACGTTACCGAGGGCCTCGTTTTAAAAAAATACGCCGTCTGGGGGCTTTACCGGGACTAACTAGTAAAAGGCCTAGGGCAGGAAGCGATCTTAGAAACCAATCACGCTCCGGAAAAAAATCTCAATATCGTATTCGTTTAGAAGAAAAACAAAAATTGCGTTTTCATTATGGTCTTACAGAACGCCAATTACTTAAATATGTTCGTATCGCCGGAAAAGCCAAGGGGTCAACGGGTCAAGTTTTATTACAACTACTTGAAATGCGTTTGGATAACATCCTTTTTCGGTTGGGTATGGCTTTGACTATTCCTCAAGCGCGCCAATTAGTTAACCATGGACATATTTTAGTTAATGGTCGTATAGTTGATATACCAAGTTATCGCTGCAAACCCCGAGATATTATTACAGTGAAGGATGAACAAAACTCTAGAACTTTGGTTCAAAATCTTCTTGAGTCATCTGCCCCCGAGGAATTGCCAAACCATCTGACTCTTCACACATTCCAATATGAAGGGTTAGTCAATCAAATAATAGATAGGAAATGCGTCGGTTTGAAAATAAATGAATTGCTTGTCGTAGAATATTACTCTCGCCAGACTTAAAAAACCTAAGTGAAGTAAAAAAAATCACTAAAAACAAGAGTTCGGACAACTCCCCTTTGCCCTCTTTTTTGATTAAAAATAAAAAGGCACAAGGTAAGGAATTTTGTCGGGGAATCTTTTTCCTATTCATGTATCATCTTTTTCCTATTCATGTATCATAGATTGGTAGGGAGGTTTGGATCCCTTGTTTGCTCTTCCCAGCATTTTCCATATCAAAGAAATGTAGATTTTATATCTATTCTTTTTTATTTGATTTGATACATTGTGGTCAATCACGTAAGATTGGTTATTTAGTTGAAAGTACGGAAAGAGAGGGATTCGAACCCTCGGTAAACAAAAGTCTACATAACAGTTCCAATGTTACGCCTTCAACCACTCGGCCATCTCTCCGACATCAGGATTATGACTGAGTACCTGGGTGAATAGCGAGTTATTCATCGTTTTTTAGATTATGGTTAATAGATTTTTTTGACCGGAAAAATTGGAAGTAGATAGAATATTTTTTTATAAAAAACGAGTCCGCTTTTATGTTAGTTCGTACTATAAAATTCCTTTGTTTGTGAGAAAATTTTCTCACAAAAGAAAAGGTAAAAGAAATAAAAAGAGTTATAGAATGGATTACTACCTATGCCAAGATCGCGTATAAATGGAAATTTTATTGATAAAACCTTTACAATTGTAGCCGATATCTTATTACGAGTCATTCCGACAACTTCCGGAGAAAAAGAGGCATTTACTTATTACAGAGATGGTGCGATTTGATTATCATTATCATTTTTTTTTATTTCTCACCGATTTGGAATAAGAAAAAACGAGTATTGAAAAAAAATCTACGCTTTTGAAGGTGAAGTTTATAATATAAAAAAGCAATCCCTTCTGTCATGTATCCACGATTAATGCAGCCTTAGATGCTTCAATTGTGAATTATAGTATTGAGCAAAAGGTTTTTACCTACGGTTCCCGTATTACAGATCAATCCTACTAGACTAATACAATATACGAATAGGAGGCACAGGGAAAGAAGCACTACGCTGAGAAATCAACAACACGAAAACTTTCTTCAAAACGATTCCTTTTCTTTCTTCTTCTTCTTTGGGATTGGGACTAATTAAAATGGTTGGAACAATAAACATCCATCTCGTCCGTACTTTGGATACCCGTATAACCATTGAAGACTGTTGAAGTGACTAATTCCTGGAAATTTAGGGGCGTTGAGAACAAAAAAATTTTTAGAGTTTCCTTTTTTATTTTTATCTAGTATGAATCCACTTGGTAGTAAGAAAAGATCTTTTACAAGAAGGTTGGCTAGGGATTTCTTGTAAAAACATTAGCCCCACTTAGTTAATAATGACATCAAATTTTTCCATATATTTATTATTTTCATTATGCACCTAAAGGAGGAGCCGTATGAGATGAAAATCTCACATACGGTTCTGAAACGGAGAATTCGTTAAAGCGAATGACGACCGTAACGGATGTCGGCTCAATCTGAAGGAAATTATGCGGAAGCATTACAGAATTATTATGAAGCTATGCGACTAGAAATTGACCCCTATGATCGAAGTTATATACTCTATAATATAGGCCTTATCCACACAAGTAATGGGGAACATACCAAAGCTTTAGAATATTATTTTCGGGCATTAGAACGAAACCCCTTTTTACCACAAGCTTTTAATAATATGGCTGTGATCTGTCATTACGTGCGACTATCTCCACTATAGAAAAAAAGAACGAACAGCTAGTCAATGAAATACTAGAAAAAAAAAAAAGGCTTTCTACATAAGCATCGTCCAAAACGATTTTTTATCAGCTGTAGCAAATAAATAAACTTCATGGATCGAAATATGAAGTGAAGACTAGATATGCCTAAATACTTGATTTCTATGGATAAAAAAAGATTGAATTGATAGAGGAAGCACCGTAAAGATCAATTGGAAAGGTTTTGGACCGATACAACAAGAGCTGTTTATTTATATCATAATATGAGATAAATCTTAGGAAT
>Ga0079224_100001333_pt1:0-7500 | contig 28083 bp, 21 predicted proteins | sample Stecom2015_FD_80414 | JGI IMG/M metagenome (GOLD analysis project Ga0079224, IMG submission 80414) | Agricultural soil microbial communities from Utah to study Nitrogen management - Steer compost 2015 | ecosystem: Environmental > Terrestrial > Soil > Agricultural land | place: USA: Utah... | reverse complement strand
GTCTAGAAAATAATCTATTTTTTTTTTTTTACAATAAAAATTACAATAAAAAATAAAAAATAGATTATCAATCGATTTTATAATAATGCAAGGATTACCGGTAATCTGCCTTGCTATCACTAAAGTGATATCCATATAGATATCAATATATTACTTGTGACTTTCTTTGTGTTACAAAACACTAATTTGAATCTAAAATTGAAATGATTAAAATGAAATCATAAGAAGGAATATGTAAGCTACCCGCTTGATTTCCATGGGATTGTAGTTCAATTGGTCAGAGCACCGCCCTGTCAAGGCGGAAGCTGCGGGTTCGAGCCCCGTCAGTCCCGGCGGATTCAATAAAAAAAAAAAGACATAAACTCCCCCCTTTTTTTTTCTGGGCAAGGGGATCAAAATGATTTCGGTTATCTTTTTGTTTTATTTTTGTTTTTTCATCAAGCAAAATAAAGGGCTATTTCTATAGCACCAATTTAGAGACATATATAAATTAGTATAATTATTATTATTGAGAGCATTCAACACTTCAAGAACGAGATACTGTAGGGGGTTTCTTCTTTTTGTCACTTAATCTACCATTAACTCGTGTAGGAAAATGAAATAGGATAGCGTATAATACGTTTGCCAAGAGTACCTATATATACTTTTGTTTCTATGAAGTCAAGGAAGTGAAAATAGTTCGAATCCAACCACGGAAAGAGGATATTTAAAAAATAAAGATCAAATTAGTCTTCCCTAATGAATATGCTCTTTTTAAAGATTAGAGTCGATGTCGAAGAAAAACTCGTAAGAAAATTTAACTAGTTAATTTTGTGTAATATTTTAGTTTTTTTACCGGGACTCGTCTTTATCACATTCCCTTTGTTTTCCAAAACGATCATAGACCCTTATAAATTTCGTACTTGTTTTCTCTATTTGATTTCTATTGTTTATTTAAGGTTCTTTAGAAACTTTGTTGTAAACAATCGAAGTAGAAAAGGTTTTTTATGATATTTCATCAGATGATTGGACAAGGAAAGTAAAGTACTAGGTTGTGGAAAAGAAAGTGGTGAAAAAGAATCATAAATAAATATTTTTTTATTGGATCGGGAATCTCATTATTTATTCGGTGTGGATAAAAGATCTTCCTATGTTATACTATTAAATTCTTGACGATGAATCGATTTTATAGCTCCGATATTGTTATTCATGATATTTCTTTCATTCGATATCATCGAAATCTAATTCATCTGAGTGAGTTTACAAGCGAAAGATTTCTCATCTCTATGGGATTAAATCCCGAGATATTCCAAAGAAAAATAAATAATAAACTATTAAATTATGGAAGTCAATATTCTTGCATTTATTGCTACTGCACTCTTCATTCTCGTTCCTACTGCTTTTTTGCTTATAATTTACGTAAAAACGGTTAGTCAAAATAATTAATTTGAATACAATTTGACTATCAATGAAAAAAAAGGATGTCAATTTCTCGTCTTAAATGAAAGGAATGCATTAGATTCAGTAGTATTAGTATCCTAAGGGGCCCGCTAGTATGGTAGAAAGAGATCTCTTTCTACCATACTAGCCATTATGGTTATTGTAATGTATAAAGATACAAGTGAAATATCTTAATATAAAGGAATCCACCCATATCTCTCTTTTTCTTTATAAATGTAAATATAAATGAAATAGAATATGAAATGGATGTCCATACTTTCTCAATTTCATTTGTTTGTTTGATCCCTTTAATACGGATAATCCGAATTCGATGGAAACCTCTTGAGATTTCGAAAAGGGGTTATCCCATGAATGGTTAACGGTGTAAACCCTGATATAAAAATATCAAATGAGTCAATAAAACAAAACATAAATCCAATTTCTAAAAAAAAATCTTAAAAAAAATTGCCGGCCGGTCTAGAAAACTAAAACAATTGATACAGGTTGATAGAGTTTGATTATTATCGCAATTAGGAGTACTTCTAGAGTCCACTTCTTCCCCACACTACGAGAGAGAGGGAAAATGTAAAAACTACCATTAAACCAGCCCATGCGAGACTTACTATATCCATGTGAATTCTGTCCCCTATTTCTATGAATATGAAGAAACTTTTCCATTATTGTTCACTAATAATAGTGAAATCACTGGTGCAGAGTCAAAAAAAGGGAGAGATATTTGGTCACCATTGATGAACTACTCCAAAAAATCCACTTATCTTATAATGAGTTATTCTTAATTATAGAATTTCTAGTAGAATCGACAAGATGTAAACACAAGTAAACAGATACTTTTCGAAGTATCCAAGGAATCGGACTCATATGTAGAAAGAATAGTATTTTTTCTTTTATGGTTTTTTATTTTGAAGTAAAACGAAAGGCAATTCTTCATCTAATCTAATATTAATTGAATGTCTGAGCATTCCGAGACTTTCATGAGTCTATATCCAAAGTATCTTAGGTCCTTTCCAAAACTATTAATTCCCTCTCTGCCTATCCAATCTAATGGCTTTCCCTCCACTCGTTTTAGTTTTCCTCTAATCTGATAGGTAAAACTTTAGGTTAGAGAATAGAACCTCGAGAGCCAGGGGCTTAGAATCGCGAAAAGAAAGTATCAAGAGTCTTTTCCTACGTTTGTTATAGTTTTATAACAGGAGATTTCAAGTTTCTTGTTGAGGCGGCACCCGGATTTGAACTGGGGAAAAAGGATTTGCAGTCCCCCGCCTTACCACTCGGCCATGCCGCCAAAATGATAGAAACTAGATTCAAATTTTCTCTTTTTTTCAACTCCGAAAAAAATATAGATTTTCAGTCACAAAATATAGAATCTAGTACAAATCAGAACCATTAACTATTGACTGTAAATTCATGACCTTTTTTGCATTCAAATCTACATTTTTTTATTTCTAATAATATAAGAAAATCATTAGAAATAGATTTCTAACTAATCTATATTGAATTGAGTTTTTTTCAATTAAAAAGCAATCTTCTTCCATTTCAATTATAACACTAATAATGAGTATATGTAAACCCCAGAATCAGAACATACGTTACGTTGTTTATAAGCTATAGCTCTATAATGGGGTATTTTATCTCTCTAGGGATGCTTTTGAGGAGTAATTCTTAATAAATTTTTGTATTTTCATTGAATACATTGAAAACAAAATTGAATTTTTGGTAGAGCACAGCATGTGCTGTTCCAAATAGAACTGTACCACAATAAAAGAAGAAAAAGAGACATATATATATATATATATATCTGTGCATTCTTTTTTATTTTCATAATAATCAAAATTAATAAATAAAAAAACACACGTTTTCTTACCTACTTCAATTCAATGATATGCGAACTATTCTATTCAAAATAGGTAAAAATCCATCTTTTTTCTGCAAATATTTTTTTGAACAATAAAATACAAATACATGAAAAAGTAAAGCGGTTAAAAAAAAAAGTTTTCTATTTATTATATGTTTATCTGCTCGAACAGATCCAATCATGAATACAGTTTTTTTATTGTATGCAATCGAATTGGAATATGTAATATCATAGGTGAAAATGAAATTACTTTTTTTCTAGTCGTTACAAAACTCCATAAGTTCCAGTGGTATTTCTCAATTCTGTTCCATTTGGATCTCTTTCTTATAAAAAAATTCTAATTGAATCTAGTCTCCGTTCATACGGATTTCATACATTCCATATATCTTGGAGTTGGATAAAATTTCATGTGATTCAGTAAACAGAATAGAAATTCCATTATTGCTAGATCGAATTCTATCGATATGATTCGGTGAAGAATGAGAGATGGGATGGGAGTTTTTCAATAAACGGATAAATGATAAATTCAAAAAAGATGCTCGGGGATGGAAAAGAGGGAACATCTACAATACCCGGATTTAATCAGATACAATTTGAAGGGTTTTATCGGTTTATTGATCAGGGTTTAATAGAAGAACTTTCTAAATTTCCAAAAATTGAAGATATAGATCACGAAATTGAATTTCAATTATTTGTGGAGACATATCAATTGGTAGAACCTCTGATAAAAGAACGAGATGCTGTCTATGAATCACTTACATATTTTTCTGAATTATATGTATCCGCGGGATTAATTTGGAAAACCAATAGGAATATGCAAGAACAAAGAATTTTTATTGGAAACATTCCTTTAATGAATTCCCTTGGAACTTCTATAGTAAACGGAATATACCGAGTTGTGATCAATCAAATATTACAAAGTCCTGGTATCTATTACCAGTCAGAATTGGATCATAACGGGATTTCGGTCTATACCGGCACCATAATATCAGATTGGGGGGGCAGGCTAGAATTAGAGATTGATAAAAAAGCAAGAATATGGGCTCGTGTGAGTAGGAAACAGAAAATATCTATTCTAGTTCTATCATCAGCTATGGGTTCGAATCTAAGAGAAATTTTAGAGAATGTTTGCTACCCTGAAATTTTCTTATCTTTCTTGACCGATAAGGAGAAAAAAAAAATTGGGTCAAAAGAAAATGCTATTTTGGAGTTTTATCAACAATTTTCTTGTGTAGGTGGGGATCCAATATTTTCTGAATCCTTATGTAAGGAATTACAAAAAAAATTCTTTCACCAAAGGTGTGAATTGGGAAGGATTGGTCGCCGAAATATTAACTGGAGACTGAATCTTAATATACCTCAGAACAATATATTTTTGTTACCACGAGATATATTAGCAGCTGCCGATCATTTGATTGGGATGAAATTTGGAATGGGTACACTTGATGATATGAATCATTTGAAAAATAAACGTATTCGCTCTGTAGCGGATCTTTTACAAGACCAGCTCGGGTTGGCTCTGGCTCGTTTAGAAAATGTAGTTAAGGGAACTATAGGCGGAGCAATTAGGCATAAATTGATACCTACTCCTCAGAATTTGGTAACTTCAACTCCGTTAACAACTACTTATGAATCTTTTTTCGGATTACACCCATTATCTCAAGTTTTGGATCGAACTAATCCATTGACACAAATCGTTCATGGGAGAAAGTTGAGTTATTTGGGCCCTGGCGGATTAACAGGGCGAACTGCTAATTTTCGGATACGAGATATCCATCCTAGTCACTATGGGCGTATTTGCCCCATTGACACGTCTGAAGGAATTAATGTGGGACTTATTGGATCTTTATCAATTCATGCCAGGATTGGTGATTGGGGGTCGTTAGAAAGTCCGTTTTATGAACTCGTTGAGAAATCAAAAAAGGCGCGGATACGGATGCTTTTTTTATCACCAAGTCAAGATGAATATTATATGATAGCGGCAGGAAATTCTTTGGCTCTTAATCGGGGCATTCAAGAAGAACAGATTGTACCAGCTCGATACCGCCAAGAATTTTTGACTATCGCATGGGAAGAGGTTCATCTTCGAAGCATTTTTCCTTTCCAATATTTTTCCATTGGAGCTTCCCTAATTCCTTTTATCGAACATAATGATGCAAATCGAGCTTTAATGAGTTCTAATATGCAACGTCAAGCAGTTCCACTTTCTCGGTCCGAAAAGTGCATTGTTGGAACTGGATTGGAACGCCAAGTGGCTTTAGATTCGGGGGTTCCCGCTATAGCCGAACACGAGGGAAAAATCCTTTATACTGACACTGAGAAGATCATTTTATCGGGAAATGAGAATACTTTAAGTATTCCATTAATTATGTATCAACGCTCAAACAAAAATACTTGTATGCATCAAAAACCTCAGGTTCGCCGGGGTAAATGCATTAAAAAGGGACAAATTTTAGCGGATGGTGCTGCTACAGTTGGTGGGGAACTCGCTTTGGGGAAAAATATATTAGTGGCTTATATGCCATGGGAAGGATACAATTTTGAAGATGCGGTACTCATTAGTGAGTGTCTAGTATATGGTGATATTTATACTTCTTTCCACATACGGAAATATGAAATTCAGACGCATGTGACAACCCAAGGTCCTGAAAGGATCACTAATGAAATACCACATCTAGAGGGCCGTTTACTCCGAAATTTAGACAAAAATGGAATTGTGATGCTAGGATCGTGGGTTGAAACGGGTGATATTTTAGTAGGTAAATTAACGCCTCAGGTGGCGAAAGAATCCTCGCATGCTCCGGAAGATAGATTATTACGGGCCATACTTGGCATTCAGGTATCGACTTCAAAAGAAACTTGTTTAAAATTGCCTATAGGTGGTAGAGGTCGAGTTATTGATGTGAGATGGGTTCAGAAAAAGGGGGGTTCAAGTTATAACCCAGAAATAATTCGTGTATATATTTCACAGAAACGTGAAATCAAAGTAGGTGATAAAGTAGCCGGAAGACATGGAAATAAAGGTATCATTTCAAAAATTTTGCCTAGACAGGATATGCCTTATTTGCAAGACGGGAGACCCGTAGATATGGTCTTCAACCCATTAGGAGTACCCTCACGTATGAATGTAGGACAGATATTTGAATGCTCGCTTGGGTTAGCGGGAAGTTTGCTAGATAGACATTATCGAATAGCCCCTTTTGATGAGAGATATGAACAAGAGGCTTCGAGAAAACTAGTATTTTCTGAATTATATGAAGCCAGTAAGCAAACAGCGAATCCATGGGTATTTGAACCCGAGTATCCAGGAAAAAGCCGAATTTTTGATGGAAGAACGGGAGATCCTTTTGAACAGCCTGTGATAATAGGAAAGCCCTATATCTTGAAATTAATTCATCAGGTTGATGATAAAATACACGGACGTTCTAGTGGACATTATGCACTTGTTACACAACAACCCCTTAGAGGCCGTTCTAAGCAGGGGGGGCAGCGGGTAGGCGAAATGGAGGTTTGGGCTCTAGAGGGGTTTGGTGTTGCTCATATTTTACAAGAGATGCTTACTTATAAATCTGATCATATTAGAGCTCGCCAAGAAGTACTTGGTACCACTATCATTGGAGGAACAATACCTAAACCAGAAGATGCTCCAGAATCTTTTCGATTACTTGTTCGAGAACTACGATCTTTGGCTCTGGAACTGAATCATTTCCTTGTATCTGAGAAGAATTTCCAGATTAATAGGAAGGAAGTTTAATCGGAATGAATCACAAAATTTCTTATATGATCGATCGGTATAAACATCAACAACTCCGAATTGGATTAGTTTCTCCTCAGCAAATAAGTGCTTGGGCCACTAAAAAAATACCTAATGGAAAGATAGTTGGAGAGGTGACAAAACCCTATACTTTTCATTACAAAACCAATAAACCGGAAAAAGATGGATTATTTTGTGAAAGGATTTTTGGGCCTATAAAGAGTGGAATTTGCGCTTGTGGAAATTATCGAGTGATCGGAGATGAAAAAGAAGACCCGAAATTTTGTGAACAATGTGGAGTTGAATTTGTTGATTCTCGGATACGAAGATATCAAATGGGATACATAAAACTGACATGTCCTGTAACTCATGTATGGTATTTGAAACGTCTTCCTAGTTATATTGCGAATCTTTTAGATAAACCTCTTAAAGAATTAGAAGGCCTAGTATACTG
>Ga0079224_100001331_pt1 | contig 28097 bp, 27 predicted proteins | sample Stecom2015_FD_80414 | JGI IMG/M metagenome (GOLD analysis project Ga0079224, IMG submission 80414) | Agricultural soil microbial communities from Utah to study Nitrogen management - Steer compost 2015 | ecosystem: Environmental > Terrestrial > Soil > Agricultural land | place: USA: Utah... | reverse complement strand
GTGGGTCAACGTCCGCATGGTCGTCGGGTTCCCTTCGTCGTGGCGCGTCAATCCACGGCCTCGGCGGCGGGAACCGCTTCCGGTTTCCGGCCGAGCGCGATGCGCGCCATGTTCCGCAGCGACGCGGAATCCATGTTCCAGTACTCCACGTGTGCCTTCGTGGAAAGGCCGACCGTGAACCACGAACCGTCGCTGCCCGGATCGGACTCGAACTCCACGGCACCGAACTCGTCGGCGATCGGCTGCCTGCCGTGGATGAAATCGGGCGTCGCGCGGATGACGTCGTGCTGGGCCGTCGTCGCGTACACCTCGGCACCGGCCGGAAGGTACAGCTGCGACGCCGTGTCGACGCCCACTCCGGGACTGCCCACGAACACCAGCGCGTCGGCGTCGAGCAACCCGTCGCGCGCGGCGTAACCGGCCACAGTGGACCCGTAGCTGTGCCCGATCACCGTGTTGTACGACCGTGTGCGGTGCGTTGCCCGCAGCCCGTCCTGGAAGTCGCGCAACAGTGCGGCCGCGTCCTCGGCGTACGAATCGCCGGCCGCGGCGAACACGTGCGCGGGCGCGTCGTAGCCGACCCACGTCACCACGGAAACCGTGGTGCGGCGCGAAAGTTGCCGGATGCGGTCGAACACCGCGTCGCTGCGGTCCAACTCCGCGCTCATGTTCTCCAGCCCCGAACCGCAACCGGGCACGTTGGTCACGACGTAGTCCGCCGTGTCCGGATCGCCGATCGCGACGACACCCAGCCCGTCGTCGTCGGAACAGAAGTCGATCAGATACGCATCGGGGCGGCCTGGTCCCGGATCCTCCTCGAGCCTGCGGCGGATCGCGACCAGACCGGGGACGATGCGGCCGATGCGTGCGCGTTCGTCGTCGCCCTCGTCGAGTTCGGTCCGCAGTGCCAGCAGTTCGGCACGTTGTTCGGCGAACCGCACCCGGTTGGCGCGATCGCGGTCCGCCACGGGCACACCGTCGAGGCGGCCGACGACGTCACCGTGTTCGGTCGACAAGGCCTTCCGTTGCCGGCCGGAGAGCCCGTCCCACCACGCCTTCACCTGCTGCGGTGCGGCGCCGTCCGGTGGGAACGCCGTGTCCCCCGTGCTGTCGCTGCCCATATCGCCTCGCCCAGCCGTCCGTGTCCGGGTCGTCCCGGTCGAGCGGTTCGGACCTCAGGCTAACGGCCGTGGCGGCGCCGGATACCGGTTTTCGGTGGAGTTCACGAGAATGTCCCTGTCACGTCCGCGTCGAGCGGCGCCCGCATCACCGGATGCGGATTCCGGGTGAATCCGGCTTCGACGTACATCGACTCGCCCGCGTCCGTGGCCATCAGCTCGGCCCTGCCGACGCCGGAGGCATGTGCCCAGTCGAGCACCGCGGTGAACGCGACCCTGCCGTATCCCCGGCCACGCTCGCCGGTCCGCGTACAGACGTTGCTGATCAGCACGTCACGCCCATGTGGCACCGCGGGTGAGGGCGCCGCGTCCCGGATTGCACCCACCGCGCACGACACGACCCGTCCCGCGCGTTCCACGACGACGAAACGGTAGGACGGGTTGTCGATCCGGTCGGCGAACCATCGACGCGCCGGTCCACGCCACGCATCGCTGTCTCCGGCGGTTCCGCCGGAGACTCCCATCGCGTCGAACATCTCGCCCCGGAGTTCCACGAGTGCTTCGACATCCGCGAGTTCTGCTGTGCGCACCACGATCCCGTCCACATCCCGCACCCTAGGTCGCGTCTGATCAGCGGTCATCCCGATTCCGCCACACGGGCACACCGTCAACTCGGGTCCTCTCCCACGTTCGGATGCGCTCGCGGGCGCCAGCGGCCGAACCCGCCCTCGGTGTTGATCACCTGTCCGGTGATCCACCGCGCCTCGTCGGTGACCAGCCAGCTGATCAGCCGTGCAGGGTCGTCAGGCCGGCCGTATCTGCCGAACGGGAACATCGGCGCGACGGTCTGCCACATCTCGTCGGTCAGGTAGCCGGTGTCGACCGGACCGGGATTCACGGTGTTGACGCGAATACCGCTGTCGGCCAACTGATCGGCGAACGTGACGGTCATTCCGTGCAGGGCGGCCTTCGCCGCGCCGTAAGCGATCTCTCCTGGCAGCGGGCCGAGCGCTTGGCCCGAGGTCATCAACACCGCGGCGCCACCTTCCCGGCCGTCGTGCTGGTTCGCGAACTCCTGCAGCAACAGGATCGACGAGCGCGCGTCCACGGCCCAGTGCCGGTCGAGCTCCGCAGCCGTCAAGGCGCCCAGCGGGCCGTCCTGTCCGGTCAACGCGTGGTTGCAGACGAGGATGTCGACGTGGCCGAACGCGTCCACCGCCGCGTCGACAACCCGCTTCGGCGCATCGGCCTCGGCCAGGTCGGCATCGATGTCGGCGACCCTGCCCGTCACCGCCTTCCCACGGACCCCGGCCAACACCGCATCGAGATCGTCGGCGCCCCATTCCTGTTCCCGGTCATGAACCGCGAAATGGTGCAGGAACACGGCGGCGCCGAGGGATGCCAGTCGGCAGGCGATCGCATACCCAATACCGGCTCGTCTGCTCACGCCCGTGACCACAGCGACGCGGCCTTCGAGGGGATGTGCATCGCTCATGGCGGCAGTGTCACACGGAAGGCCGACCCACTCAACTGGGTTTGCCCACGCTCGTACGCCAGTGGTGGTCGAGTGCCTCGACGAGCTCGGCGGCGTACTCGTCGGGGAAGAACAGGCGTCCACCGGGGATCTCGACGATCTCGCGCGCACCGGGGATGACGTCCCGCAGCCACCGCGCCTGTTCGATATCGAAGAACAGGTCGCCGGTTCCCCAGATCAGTGCGGTCGGCAGCTCGCACTCGGCCAGCCGTGCGCGGTTCTCGGCCAGTTGCCGGGGATGCACCGACGTCAACAGGCGTCCGGTGAACCGCAGCCCTTCGCGATCGTCGACGGTCGGTGCGAGGTAGCTCCGGAACACCTCCCGCGGAACGTCCGCGGGCCGCCGATAGCCCGACCGGAAGACTTCCCGCGCGACGAAGGGGAACCGCAGAACCGGAGCGATCGCCCGCAACACGTTCGCCCGCGCGCCCCACACGAGTGGTTTCAGCAGCCTCGGCGGGAACGCGAGCTCGGTGTCGCAATTGGTCAGTGCCAGCGAGGCCAGGCGGCCGGCCTCCTCCCTCCCGAGCAGCAGTTGCACGACCGCGCCGCCGGTGTCGTTGCCGACCAGGTGCACGTCACGCAGATCCAGTTCCCGCAGCACGGTGGCGACCGCGTCGACCCACCCGTGTACCGACGGCTCCCCGATCGGCGGGGTGCGCCCGTGGCCGGGCAGGTCGACGGCGATACAGCGGCGCGTGCCGGCGAGCTCTCGCACGACGTTCCGCCACAGCAGCGCGTTCGTGAACACGCCGTGCACGAACACCGTCACCGGTCCCTCACCCACGTCGACGTACGAGATGCCGTCCACCGAACGACGGCCCGACTCGAACTCCTCGAACATCGTTCACACCTTTCGTCGCATTGATGCCTCGACGTTCGCAGGCAGCGGTAGGCGCGTCGATTACCTCGTTGGTAATCGCCTCGCGCACCTCCTCGGTCTACGGTCGCCGTATGACCGTGGGCCCACTGATCCGCGAATGGCGGTCGCGAAGGCGGCTCAGCCAGCTCGAGCTGTCGTCCCAGCTCGGCGTGTCCACACGGCATCTGAGCTTCGTGGAGACCGGACGTGGCAAGGCGAGCCGCGCCCTGCTGTTGCGCCTCGCCGAGCATCTCGATCTGCCGCTGCGTGCCCGCGACGAACTGTTGCTGGCAGGTGGGTTCGCCCCGGCGTTCGGCAACCGGAAGCTCGACGACGCGGCGATGGAACCGGTCCGCAGGGCCATCGCGACCCTGCTCGCAGCACACGAACCGAACCCGGCGACCGCGGTCGACGACACGTGGAACGTCGTCGCGGCCAACCGCGGATCTGCCCTGCTGCTCGGCCATGTCGACCCGCAGCTGTTCGACGCCGCGCCGAACGTGATGCGGCTGAGCCTGCACCCCCGCGGCCTCGCACCCCACATCGAGAACCTGACCGAGGTGCGCTCGTCACTGTTGCGGAAGGTCCGGCGAGCAGCGCTGCTGAGCGGCGATCCTCGCCTGGACGCGCTGTACGACGAACTACTGTCCTATGCGGACGGATCAGTCGACGGCACGGGGCCACCCGCCGACGACCGCGTGCTGTTGCCCGTGCGACTGCGCACCCACGACGGTGCGGTGCTGAACCTGCTGAGTACCGTCACGACCTTCGGCACCCCGCTCGACACCACCGTCGCCGGGTTGTCGACGGAGACGTTCCTGCCCGCGGACGAACCGTCTGCCGCCTACCTGGCGACCTGGTTCGACGGCATCGACGCGCGGATCGAGCAGCTCACGACGGGACATCCGCACCTGGCCGCGTACGTCGCAGGGAGCTGAAACCACACGGACGGCGGACGGCTGTTTTCCGTGTGGCGCAAACACCTGAGCCGGCCCCCTCTCGGCCCTACACCTGGCGTATGACGACCACGCAGTACCTCTTTCACCAGGACGAGGCCGAGGACCGGCGGCTCCGCGCCCAGAGCGGCCTGCTGGACGACACGACGGCCGAGCTGTTCGACCACGTCGGCCTCCAGCCCGGTTGGCGCGTGCTCGATCTGGGCAGCGGCGCCGGCAACGTCGCCTACCTCGCCGCCGAACGGGTCGGGCCGAACGGGTCGGTCGTGGGCATCGACCGCGACCGGTCGACCGCCGAACGTGCGCAGGCCGACGCCCGCAGACGTGGCAGGACCAACGTCGAGTTCCGCGTCGGCGACGCCCGGACGTTGGAGGGCGCGACACGTGGGCCCACCCCATGACCCCGCTGTGGCAGCAGGCGCACACATGGCTGCAGGAGACGATGCGACTGGCCGGGGTCAACGCGCGGATGGGGTACGAGCTGTTCGCGACGTTCCGGGCCGCCGGGCTCCCCGACCCGGAGGTCGGTGTCGGGTGGAAGATGCGCGGCGCGGGCGACCTGCCGGACTACACGTGGGCCGACATCGTGTGCGGCGCGCTGCCGCTGATGGAGAAACTCGGCGTCGTCACCCGCGACGAGGTGCAGCCGGATACGCTCGGCGAACGGCTGAAGGCGGACCTGCGCGCCCACGACGGCGTGATGACCATCGGCCCGTGCCTGTACGCATGGACCCGCAAACCGGCGTGAGCAGACCGCGCGCGTGGGGCCCGTGCGCGTGGGGCCCGTGTGCGAAGACTCCACGATAAAAAGAGGAGGTGCCCTCCGCGTTCGCGAAGGGCGCCTCCTCGTCGGTGGGCCCAGGAGGACTTGAACCTCCGACCTCATCGTTATCAGCGATGCGCTCTAACCACCTGAGCTATGGGCCCGTGCAGCGGTGAAAACTCTACCGCACCGCTGCGAAGCGGATTACCCGGGGTCACTCCCGTTCGGAGAGCGTCACCTCCAGGCCGCCGGCGAGGTCGGCCGACACGTTGTAGATGAACGCACTCACCGTGGTCAGCGCCGAGATCAGCACGATGTTGATCGCACCCACGATCGCCGCGATGCCGAACACCCTCGGCGCCGTGATGAACGGATCGCCCGCTCCTTCGCTGACCTCGCCCTGCACCAGCGACGTGTAGGTGCCGTTGATCTGGTCCCACACGCCCATGCCTTCGAGCACGGTGTACAGCACACCGACCGCGACCAGCCAGATGAAGAACAGCGCCACGCCCAGCACGAGCGACAGCTTCAGCACCGACCACGGGTCGAACCGCTTGATCTGCAGGCTCGCCCGCCGCGGTCCACGTCCCGGCCTGCGCAGCGCGCTCACCGGCGTCGAGCGCTTGCCACCCCCACCGGAGCCGGAGCCCTGCGCGGCGCCCACGTTCGACGGCGCCGCCATGTGCTCGGTCGCCTGCTCGGACTGTCCGCCACCGAACAGCCTGCTGGCCGCGGTGCCGCTCACGACCTGCGTGTCGGCGCTGCTGCCCGCGTAATTGCTGCCCGCGTAGTCGCCCGTCGACGCAGCCGTGCCCGCCGACCTCGAACCCGACGCAGCCGAGTACTGCTGCGTGGGCTGGTACGACGTCTCGTCCGCGGGCAGCTGGCCTGCCGACCAGCGTTCGCCGAGCTCGTCGTCACCGTCGGAGTCCGACACGGCGTCGACGTCCTTGGCGACCCGCTGCCACGGGGGCGCGACGTCCTCGTCCGCCCCCGCGCCGCCTGAGCCGCCGCGCCGTTCGGTGTTCTCGGGTGGTGTCACAACCGGTCAGTCCCTCGTCCACATCTGCGTCGTCGGAGTCGCAGTGGTACCTACGTCTTATTCCTGTCCGTTCTGCGAAGAATCGTCGCTCGCGGACTCCGTCTCCGTCGAGACTGCCTCATCCGGTGTAACACCACCATCAGAAGCCTCGCCGTTCTCACCCTCGGGGGTCGGTTCGCCGTCCGCACCATCGCCCTCGGGCACGTCCGACGGCTTGTCGGCGTTCCGGGCGACCGTCAGCAACGTGGTCCCCTCGTCGAGGTTCATCGACCGGACGCCCTTGGTCTGACGGCCGGCCTTGCGCACGTCGTCAGCGGGCGTGCGGATGACGCCACCGCTGGAGGTGATGGCGTACAACTCGTCGTCGGCCTCGACCACGAGCGCCCCTACCAGCCTGCCACGCTTGCGGTCCTGCTGAATGGTGAGCACACCCTTGCCGCCGCGGCCCTGCACCGGGTAGTCCTCGATGGCCGTCCGCTTGGCGTAACCGCCGTCGGTCGCGACCAGCAGGAACGTGTCCGGCTTGACCACGCTGATCTTGAGCAGCTCGTCGCCCTCGTTGAACCGCATGCCCAGCACGCCGGACGTGGCACGGCCCATCGGGCGCAACGTCTCGTCGTTGGCGTGGAAGCGGATGGACTGGCCCTCCGCGGACACGAGCAGCAGGTCGTCGTCGGCCGAGGCCAGCACCGCGCCCACCAGTTCGTCGCCCTCGCGCAGGTTGATGGCGATCAGCCCACCGGAGCGCGCGGAGTCGAAGTCGGTGAGCCTGGACTTCTTGACCAGACCGTTCCTGGTGGCCAGCACCAGGTAGTCGGCGGCCTCGTAGTCCGGGATGTGGATCGCGCCCGCGATCTCCTCGTCCGGCTGGAACGCCAACAGGTTCGCCACGTGCTGACCGCGTGCGCTACGGCTGCCCTCTGGCAGGTCGTAGGCCTTGGTGCGGTACACGCGGCCCTTGTTGGTGAAGAACAGCAACCAGTCGTGCGTCGAGCACACGAAGAAGTGCTGCACGATGTCGTCCTGCTTGAGCGTCGCGCCCTGGACGCCCTTGCCGCCGCGCCGCTGCGAGCGGTACAGGTCGGTCTTGGTGCGCTTCGCGTACCCGGTGCGGGTGATGGTGACGACGACGTCCTCTTCGGCGATGAGGTCCTCGATGGACACGTCACCGTCGTAGGGAATGATCTTCGTGCGGCGCTCGTCGCCCCACTTGTCAACGATCTCGGTGAGCTCGTCCTTGACGATCTGCCGCTGCCGCTCCGGCTTGGCCAGGATGTCCTCGAGGTCGGCGATCTTCGCCTCGATCTCGGCCAACTCGTCGATGATCTTTTGCCGTTCCAGCGCGGCCAGGCGGCGCAGCTGCATGTCGAGGATCGCGGTGGCCTGGATCTCATCCACGTCGAGCAGCTCGATCAGGCCGGTGCGGGCCTCGTCGACCGTCGGCGACCGGCGGATCAACGCGATGACCGCGTCCAGCTGATCGAGCGCCTTGACCAGACCACGCAGGATGTGGGCACGTTCCTCGGCCTTGCGCAGCCGGTACCGGGTGCGCCGGACGATGACGTCGATCTGGTGGTTGGTGTAGTGCCGGATCATCTGGTCGAGCCGCAGCGTGCGCGGCACGCCGTCGACCAGCGCCAGCATGTTGACGCCGAAGTTGTACTGCAGCTGGGTGTGCTTGTAGAGGTTGTTCAGCACCACCTTGGCGACCGCGTCCCGCTTGAGCGTGATCACGATGCGCATGCCGCTGCGGCTGTTGGTCTCGTCCGCGATGTCGGCGATGCCGGTGAGCTTGCCGTCGCGCACCAGCGTGGCGATGTTCTCGACGAGGTTGTCCGGGTTGACCTGGTACGGCAGCTCGGTGCAGACCAGGGTGGTGCGGCCCTTCGTGTCCTCCTCGACCTCGACCACGGCCCGCATGCGGATCGAACCGCGGCCCGTCCGGTACGCCTCGGAGATGCCCTGGGTGCCGAGCACGAGGCCGTGCGTCGGGAAGTCCGGCCCCTTGATGCGCTGCATCAGCGCCGCGAGGGTCTCGTCGTCGTCGGCGTCGGGGTTGTCGAGCGCCCAGACGACGCCGTCGGCGACCTCGCGCAGGTTGTGCGGCGGGATGTTGGTCGCCATGCCGACCGCGATGCCGCCGCCACCGTTGACCAGAAGGTTGGGGATACGGCTCGGCAGGACGTCCGGTTCCTGCGTGCGACCGTCGTAGTTGTCGGAGAAGTCGACGGTCTCTTCCTCGATGTCCCGCAGCATCTCCATGGCGAGCGGGTCGAGGCGCGCTTCGGTGTAGCGCATCGCGGCAGCCGGATCGTTGCCCGGCGAGCCGAAGTTGCCCTGCCCGTCAATGAGCGGGTACCGCATCGACCACGACTGGGCGAGGCGCACCAGTGCGTCGTAGATCGCGGAGTCACCGTGCGGGTGGTAGTTACCCATCACGTCACCGACGACACGCGAGCACTTGTTGTACCCGCGGTCGGGGCGGAAGCCCGAGTCGTACATCGAGTACAGCACGCGCCGGTGCACCGGCTTGAGGCCGTCCCGCACGTCCGGCAGGGCGCGCGAGACGATCACGCTCATCGCGTAGTTGATGTACGAGTTCTGCATCTCCTGCTGGAGATCGACCGGCTCGACACGCCCGTGCTGGCCGTCGGGGGGCAGGGTTTCAGTCACGGCTGGTTGTTCCTTTCACGCCTGATCCGAAGTGCTGGTCCGCGAACCGGGGACCGGTTCGTCCACTTCGGACCTAGATGTCGAGCATCCCGGCGGCCTTGGCGTTGCGAGTGATGAACGATCGGCGCGCGTCGACGTCCTCGCCCATGAGCACGGAGAACAGTTCGTCCGCGGTCGCGGCGTCGTCGAGGGTGACCTGCAGCAGCACGCGGTTCTCCGGGTCCATCGTGGTGTCCCAGAGCTCGTCGGAGTTCATCTCGCCGAGACCCTTGTACCGCTGGATACCGTCCTCCTTGGGCAGCTTCTTGCCCGCCGCGGCGCCTGCTTCGAGGAGTCCGTCGCGCTCGCGGTCGGAGTAGGCGTACTGCGCGTCCCCGCGCGGCCACTTGATCTTGTACAGCGGCGGCTGCGCCAGGTAGACGTAGCCGTGCTCGATCAGCGGGCGCATGAAGCGGAACAGCAGGGTCAGCAGCAGCGTCCGGATGTGCTGGCCGTCGACGTCGGCGTCGGCCATCAGCACGATCTTGTGGTACCGCAGCTTCGAGATGTCGAACTCGTCGTGGATACCGGTGCCGAGTGCCGTGATCAGTGACTGGACCTCGGTGTTCTTGAGGACGCGGTCGATGCGGGCCTTCTCGACGTTGATGATCTTGCCTCGGATCGGCAGGATCGCCTGGAACATCGAGTCCCGGCCCTCCTTGGCCGAACCGCCGGCCGAGTCACCCTCCACGATGTAGAGCTCGCACTGCTCCGGGTCGGTCGATCGGCAGTCCTTGAGCTTGCCGGGAAGGCCACCGATGTCCATGGCGCCCTTACGGCGCACCAGGTCACGGGCCTTGCGGGCCGCATCGCGCGCCTGCGCACTCGAGATGGCCTTGTTGATGATGGTCTTGGCCTCGGTGGGGTTGCGCTGGAACCAGTCGGACAACCACTCGTGGGCGTTGGTCTGGACGAAGGACTTGGCCTCGCTGTTGCCGAGCTTCGTCTTCGTCTGGCCCTCGAACTGCGGCTCGGCGAGCTTGATCGAGATGATCGCGGTCAGACCTTCACGGACGTCGTCCCCGGTGAGGTTGGCGTCCTTCTCCTTGAGCAGGCCCTTTTCGCGGGCGTAGGCGTTGACCACGCGGGTCAGCGCGGCACGGAACCCCTCTTCGTGCGTGCCGCCCTCGTGCGTGTTGATCGTGTTCGCGAACGTGTAGACCGACGGCGTGAAGCCGTTGTTCCACTGCATCGCGACCTCGACCTCGAGGCCCTCACCCTGGGACTCGAAGCTGATGATGCTCGGGTGGATCGGGTCCTTCGTGTTGTTGATGTGCTTGACGAAATCCTCGAGCCCGCCCGGGTAGTGGTAGGTCCGCTCCTTGATGCGGGCGCGCTCGCCCGCGGCGTCCTCACCCTCGCCGTTCTCCTCGGCCACCCGCTCGTCGCGGAGCACGATCGTCAGGCCCTTGTTGAGGAACGCCATCTCCTGGAGCCTGCGCGCCACGGTCTCGGCGTTGTACTCGGTGGTCTCGAAGATCTCGGGGTCGGCCCAGAACGTGACCGACGTGCCGCTGCCCTCCGCGGGCCCGGCGTCGACCAGCTCGCCGGGCTTGGAGTTCTCGTAGTGCTGGGTCCAGCGGCGGCCGTCGCGGTGGATGTCGACGTCGAGCCGGGTCGACAGCGCGTTGACCACGGACACGCCCACGCCGTGCAGACCACCCGACACCGCGTACGAGTCACTGTCGAACTTGCCGCCCGCGTGCAGCACCGTCAGCACGACCTCGACCGTGGGGCGCTGCTCCTTGGGGTGCAGTTCGATGGGGATACCGCGGCCGTCGTCCACGACGCGCACGCCGCCGTCGGCCATGAGCGTGACCTCGACCCTCGTGGCGTACCCGGCCATCGCCTCGTCGACCGAGTTGTCCACGACCTCCTGGATCAGGTGGTGCAGGCCGCGCTCACCGGTGGACCCGATGTACATGCCGGGGCGTTTGCGGACGGCCTCGAGACCCTCGAGGACCGTGATGGAGGACGCACCGTATTCGTTCTCGTTCTCAGCCACCGGCCTGACTTCTCCTCACCTCGTCACACGCGCACGCGCGCGGGACACTTGAGCGCGGGCATTTCCGTCGACCGCGTCCCCGGTTCTTCCGGACGCCGATCCGACCCACCGGTACCAGTTTACTTGCCCAGTCTCGCTCACATGCATCAAGGACACGTCTGATTTCGCCAGAGAGCGACGATCTCGACCACGAATGAGTCCGGGGGCTGGGCCAGGCGGTGACACGTCGTGTTGAAGAAATCGGACGCTCGCGACTCGCCGGGGTTCAGCCGTACGTGTCACGCGGCCCCCTGCCGGGGACGTGGCGTGGGCCTTTTCGCCAGCTCGGCGCGGCAGGCCCCTGGATTCGCATCCGCTTCACGACGCCGTGGCCCACTCCGGCGGCAATCTTCGCCAGCAGCTGACGTTGCAGCAACCGCAGCTGCGTGGCCCACGCCGTCGACGACGCCCTGACCACCAGTTCTCCGTCGGTCAGGCTCACCGGCTGGGCGTGTTCGGCGACGTCTTCACCCACGAGGGTGGCCCACCGGCCGAAGACGTGCCCTCCCGCGAGCCGGTCACTCCAGCCCATCTGCGTCGCCATCCGCGCGGCGATCCGGCCGAGGCTCTGCGGGTCGCGTTCGTCGGCACCCGCCGCCGACCAACGGCGCCTGCGCGGGTTCTGCGACGACTGCTTCGCCGGCCGGTCACTCGGCTTGCGCCTGCCCGGTTCGTGCCCGCGCCCCTTGGCCCGTTCCTGCGCCGCCTTCAACGCCGCGTGCGCGAGGTCCCGGCCGTTCGACTGCTCACCCGGCTGCGAGTTGTCCCCACCGGCAGTACCGGACCCCGCGGCGGCGGATGCTCCATCCGATGAGGTACGTTCACCCTCCGTCGATCGCGCGGGCAATTCACCGCGAAACGCCCCCACCGGGGGAGTATTGACCTTCTGATCAGGCTCTGCGGTTACCCAGTGCGATAACAGGTCGAGGGTGTTATCCACACTGTCCACAGACTTATCCCCAGTTTGGCGACGTTTAGCTGTGTTCGCGGTCACCCCGCGTCGCTGATTCTTCGGATTGCCGCCGCGGTCAGCCACGTGTTACCTCACCCTCCGCGACCGCATAGCGGACGCCGGTCAGCTCAGCGGGCACGTCCTCATCCACAGCCGCGGTCACGAGCACCTGTTCGGCACCCACCGCGACCTCCGCGAGCCGTGCCCTTCTGCGCTTGTCCAACTCGGCGAACACGTCGTCGAGCATCAGCACCGGCTCACCCCCTGCATCACCACGCAGCAACTCGTACGAACCGAGCCGCAACGCCAACGCGAACGACCACGACTCGCCGTGACTCGCGTATCCCTTCGCCGGAGCCTCTCCGAGCACCAGGTCCAACTCGTCGCGATGCGGTCCGACCAGGCTTACCCCACGTTCCAGCTCCGCCGTGCGCGACTCGCCGAGCGCCGTGCGCAGCACCTCGGCGAGCCGTTCCGCGTCGGCCCGGTCACCGTCCAGAACGCCGTAGCCCTCCGGCAACGCCTCGCCCAGGCTCGACCGGTAGGCAATGTGCGCAGGCCGCGAGTCGGGCGCCACGTCCGCGTACGCCCGAGCCGTGTGCGGTGCCAGGTCGGCCACCAGATTCAACCGGGCTGCCAGCAACTGTCCGCCCGCGGTGGCCAGGTGGTCGTCCCACACGTCGAGCGTCGAGGCCGCGTACGGATCGTCCCCCCGCTTCTTGCCAGCCGACTTGAGCAGGGCGTTGCGCTGTTTGAGCACCTTGTCGTAGTCCGAGCGCACCCCGGCGTACCGCGGCGCGCGCTGCACCAACAGTTCGTCGAGGAACTTGCGCCGCTCACTCGGGTCTCCCCGGACGAGCGCGAGATCCTCGGGCGAGAACAACACGGTGCGCAGCACGCCGAGGATGTCGCGCGGCCTGCCCACCGCACCACGGTTGACCCGGGCCCGATTGGCCCTGCCGGCTGCGATCTCCAGCTCGACGGTCAGCTCGCGGTCCTCGTTGACCACCGCTGCCCGCACCAGGGCGCGCTCACACCCGTGCCGCACCAGGGGCGCGTCGGTCGCGACCCGGTGCGACGAGAGCGTCGCGATGTAACCGATCGCCTCGAGGAGGTTCGTCTTCCCACGGCCGTTCTGCCCGACCAGTACGGTCGGGCCCGGCTCCAGCGGCAGGTCGACGTGCTCCCACGAACGGAAATCGGTCACCTGCAGGTGACGGACGTACACGTCGTGTCCGCTACGCCTACTTGGAGACGCTCTTGACGCTGTGCCCGCCGAACTGGTTGCGCAACGCGGCCACGGCACGCATCGCCGACGAGTCCTCCTGCCGCGAGGCGAACCTGGCGAACAGCGCGGCCGAGATCACCGGAGCCGGCACCGAGTTGTTGATCGCCTCCTCGAGGGTCCAGCGGCCCTCGCCCGAATCCTCGACGTAGCCCTCGAGCTCGGACAGCTGCGGGTCCTCCTCGAGTGCGCGGATCAGCAGGTCGAGCAGCCACGAACGCACGACGGTGCCGCGCTGCCACGCCTTGATGACACCGGGCACGTTCTGCACCACATCGGAGGCCTCGAGCAGTTCGAAACCCTCGGCGTAGGCCTGCATCAGGCCGTACTCGATGCCGTTGTGCACCATCTTCGCGTAGTGACCCGCGCCGACACCGCCTGCGTGGGCGAAGCCCTCGTCGCGCGGACCCTCGGGACGCAGCGCGTCGAAGATCGGCATCGCCCGCTCGACGTCGGCCTCCGAGCCGCCGGCCATCAGGCCGTAGCCGTTGTCCTTGCCCCACACACCGCCGGACACGCCGACGTCGAGGTAACCGACCCCGTGCTCGGCGAGCACCGCGGCGTTGTGCGTGTCGTCGGTGAACCGGGAGTTACCACCGTCGATGACGAGGTCCCCCTCCGACATCAGCTCGCCGAGCTCCGCGACCGTCGCCCTCGTCGCCTCGCCCGCGGGAACCATGACCCACACGATGCGCGGCGCCTCGAGCGAGGCGACCAGATCGGCCAGCGTGCCGACGTCGCTGACCTCGGCGTTGCGGTCGTAGCCGACCACCTCGTGCCCGGCGGCACGGAGCCGCTCGCGCATGTTGAACCCCATCTTGCCGAGGCCGACGAGTCCGAGCTGCACCATCGAAATGCTTCCCCTAGTCGTTGCGAATGTGCTCGTTGTGGATTCGGATGTGAATCGCCGTGAGTGGCCGTGGGCGCCGCGGCTCAGCCGGGCAGCCGCACCGGCATGAGCAGGTACAGATAACCGGGCACGACGTCACCGTTCTCGTCGGCCGGCTTGATCAGCGCAGGCCGGTTCGGAGTCGTGAACGTCAGCTCCGCCCGGTCGGCATGGAGCGCGGCCAGCCCGTCGGCCAGGTAACCCGGGTTGAAGGCGATGACCACCGGCTCGCCCTCGAAGTCGACGGGCAGTTCCTCCTCGGCACTGCCTTCGTCGTCCCCACCTGCCGAGAGCCGTAGCGACCCGTCGGCGAACTCGAGCCGTACCTGCGTACCCCGCTCGGCGACCAGGGACACCCGCTTGATCGCCTCGGCGAGCGTGGCGACGTCGATGACCGCCCGGCAGCTGTGCTCGCTGGGCAGCAGCTGGCGGTACGGCGGGAACTCCGCGTCGAGCAGCCGCGTGGTCGTGTACTTGCCGGAACCGGTCAGACCGAGCAGGCCGTCGCCGCTCGCGAGGCCGACCTGAACCGTCGACCCGCTCGTGCCCAGCGACTTCGCGGCGTCGGCGAGCGTGCGGGCGGGAACCAGCACGGAGGCGTCGCCGAGCTCCTCGGCCGGCGCCCAGCTGAACTCCTTCATCGCGAGCCGGAACCGGTCGGTGGCCACGAGCGTGAGGTTCTCCCCGGAGATCTCCACGCGCATGCCGGTCAGCATCGGGAGGGTGTCGTCCTTGCCCGCGGCGACCGCCACCTGCGACACGGCCTGTGCGAACGCCTCGCCCGCGACCTCGCCGGCCAGATCCGGCTGCGCGGGCAGCTGCGGGTAGTCCTCGACGGGCATCGTCGGCAGGGAGAACCGCGCACTGCCGCAGGTGATGGACGCGCGCGCACCGTCGACGGAGATCTCGACCGGCTGCGCGGGCAGCGCCTTGGTGATGTCGGCCAGCAGCCTGCCCGAGACCAGCGTGCGTCCACCGTCGGCGATCGTCGCCGGAACGCCCACGGTCGCGGAGACCTCGTAGTCGAACCCGGAGACGGTCAGCGCATCGGAGCCGCCGGCCGCGCTGTCGCCGCCCGCGTCGAGCAGCACTCCGCCCAGCACCGGAACCGGAGGCCTGGACGGGAGGCTGCGTGCCACCCAGGCGACGGCGTCAGCGAGCCCATCACGCTCGACGCGGATCTTCATGGCGCCCATCCTTTCGACGGCCGAGCCGCCGTAGCTCGAAAGACGACAACGCCCTGCCCGGTTTCCCCCCTGCTTCGGAGCGGGACGCCGGACCTGGCTAGTAGCGGGTCCGCCAACTTACAGCGTGTCGACATGACGACGCATCGACATGGAGACAGGCCGCTACCCGAGCGGACCGGATGTGTGGGTCTCCACGGTAGAGCGTGCGCGGTCGGTCCGTCATATCGGCCCGGGCGCCTCGAGGCCCCTTCGTCCCCAGCTCGCCTCGTTCCCTCTTTTTCTTTTGTTCTTCTAAGAGAGATCTTTTGTCCAGCCGTAGTAGTAAGCGTTGTGAGTTGTGTGGACACGGCTCGTTCTCGCAGGTCGGCAGGCGCGGCGGCGTGTGGAGCACAGGGGGCGGCAACCGGTGGACGGTTCGGGGCCGGTTGTGAGTGGATTCGTCCGTCCTCAACCCGTCCACAGTTGTCCCCAAGGTTGTCCCCAGTTGTGGGGAGGGTTGTGCCCAAGACGTACACGCGCGCCTCGTGACCGAGATCGCCCGCGGGGGTGAAGGACTTCTTGGCACACAAGGATTTCCACACGCTGGGGACATCGTTGCAGGCCAGTGGTGCACAGGTGCGCGGTCGCGCGGCTCGTTGTAGTGCGGCGTTCCGGTCAGGGCCCTCATGGACATCCTGCGGACAAGGTGCGGACAACCCTGTGGATGCTGTGGACATTCGGTGGACAACGGTCCGCGGCAGCGTGGATGAGCGTTTTTCGCGTTGTGGCGCGGAATACGACGAAGGTCGCCCGGCAACGCCTGTGCACAGTGGACGGTGAGCGCCGCGGGGCCGGGAATCGGCCTCCGAGCGGGCTCCGGAGTACGGCGACGGGTGGTTCACCGCTGCCGCTCAGGCGTGTGCCGGGGCGGTTGAGTGCGTCCGGGGCGGATCACGCCGGCTCGGAGCAGGATCGACCGGACCCGGGCAGTGCGGAGCGGGCCGCAGGACGAGACGGCGCGGAGCGGTGCAGAGCGGGTCGCGCGGCTGGACGCGCGCTCGGGACTACTGGCGAGCGCGCTGCTTGATGCGGGAGGTGAGCTCCTGCACCTGGTCGTAGATGCGCCTGCGTTCGGCCATCTCCTTGCGGATCTTCTTGTCCGCGTGCATCACGGTGGTGTGGTCGCGGCCGCCGAACGTCTGGCCGATGCGGGGCAGCGACATGTCGGTCAGCTCCCGGCACAGATACATGGCGATCTGCCTCGCGGTCGCGAGCGCCTTCGTCTTGCCTGGGCCGCAGAGGTCGTCCATCGTCACGTCGAAGAACTCCGCCGTGACCCCCATGATCGTCGGCGCGCTGATCTCCGGCGCCTGCGAATCGGGGATCAGATCGCGCAGCACGATCTCCGCCAACCCGACGTCCACCGGCTGCTGGTTCAGCGACGCGAACGCCGTGACCCGGATGAGCGCACCCTCGAGTTCGCGGATGTTCGCCTCGATGCGCGCGGCGATGAACTCCAGGACGTCGCCGGGGACGTCGAGGCGATCCTGCGCGGCCTTCTTCCGGAGGATCGCGATGCGCGTCTCCAGTTCCGGCGGCTGGATGTCGGTGATCAGGCCCCACTCGAACCGGGTCCGCAGGCGATCCTCGAGCGTTTCGAGTCGCTTCGGCGGCCGGTCGGACGACACCACGATCTGCTTGTTCGCGTTGTGCAGCGTGTTGAAGGTGTGGAAGAACTCCTCCTGAGTACCTTCCTTGCCTTCGAGGAACTGGATGTCGTCGACGAGCAGGATGTCGATGTCGCGGTACCGCCGCTGGAACGCGACCTTGCGGTCGTCACGCAGCGAGTTGATGAAGTCGTTCGTGAACTCCTCGGTGGAGACGTACCGCACGCGCATGCCGGGGAAGAGCCGCTGGGCGTAGTGCCCGACGGCGTGCAACAGGTGCGTCTTGCCGAGTCCGGACTCGCCCCAGATGAACAACGGGTTGTACGCCCGCGACGGCGCCTCGGCCACGGCGACGGCCGCCGCGTGGGCGAACCGGTTCGACGCGCCGATGACGAAGGTGTCGAACGTGTACTTCTCGTTCAGCTTCGTCTTCGACGTCTGGGGCTGGGCAGGCGCGGTGTACGGCTGTCCTGCGGTGGGCTGGCCGGTGAACGTGGGCCAGATCTCGTGCACCGCGGCGAGGGCCTCGCCCTCCTCGTCGACCTCTTCCTCGGAGTCGTCGAGCGCGTCGAGTCGGGACTGTCCCGCCGACCGGCGGGAGTCCGTGGTGCCGTTCGATCCGCCGGACTGCGGTGCGCCAGATTTCGCCGTGCCGGACTTCGCCGTGCCGGACTTCGAGGCCGCCGTGGAGGCGTCCCCGCTCGTCGACGTGCCCTGCGTTCCCGTGGACGCCTGACCGTCCGAGGACGGAGAACCCTGCTGCGTCGCGGCCTGCGTGCCTGCCGGGGGCGGCATGTCGTCGCGGATCGCCGGGATGACCATCGTCTCCTCGGCGGGCGAGTTCGGCGGACCACTCTGCCTGCCCGGCGCGGGACGGCGCTGGGCGGACGAATGGTGCTGGGCGTTCGACTGGTGTTGTCCTGCCGACGGCGACGGTCCCCCGGCGTTGCCAGAGGCGGGGTTGTGCGGAGCCGGGTGCTGTGACGTCGAATACGGCGCCGGGCCAGGTGCCGATGCGTGCTGCGGTGCCGGGTACTGCGGGTTCTGCGGGTTCTGCCCTGGCTGGCCCGGGGCCCGGTGCTGCGGGGCTGCCTGTGTGCCCGCGGACTGCTGGGGCGGCTGGTGCTGGCCGGGCCCGGAAGCGGGCGGGGAGTATCCGCCCTGCCCGTCGGCCGAGGAGGCGAGCGTGCCCTCCATCCGGCCGGCCGAGCCGTACTGCGGAGGCCTGGTCGGCCCGCTCGGCGCGGGGGCGCTGTCGGCTGCGTCCACCTTCACGGCCAGCGAGACCTCGCGGCCCAGCCTGCGCGATAGTGCGGCGGTGATCGGCTCCCGCAGCGCGCGCTCGATCGCTTCCTTCGCGAAGTCGCTCGGCGCGGCGAGCAGTGCGGTGCCGTCGAGAAGGCCGATGGGTCGGGTGACGCGCATCCAGGCGCGCTGCTGAGGGGAGAGCGTGCCGTCCGACAGCTCCTTGACGACCTGCTCCCAGACGGAACCCAGGTTCAGCTGGTGCTCAGACACCCTGCTCTGCTCCCCTCCCCTCGACCTCGTCGGTTCGGCCTGTCATCTCACCCTGCCGACGCCCGAACGGCCCGTACTCCCCTGACGTCCGAGCGGAAGCTGCAGCGCAGGTCGAGCGGAACCGCCACCGAATCTGCGCAGGAGGCATCCACAAGGTTGTCCACAACTGTGCATCAATGTACGGCGGCCCCACGAGCCCTCCTACTCGCGGGTCCGGATGTCGGACACCCAGTCTCCCACTCACCGCCGACGCGACACGTGCCCCTCGTCCGTCGGGTCGAGAAGGGGCACGCTAACAAGGCTGGGTCTGTGCCACAAGCGGTTCATTCAAGCAAGGATTCCATGGTCGACGGCGTGTCGCCATTCGAACCGTGTGCGTGACCAGGCCAGGAGGAACCGGGGGCGGTGTCGGGCTCGCGGCGATGGGTGCGTACCCTTTTAAGGTCTGCCGCTGACAGCGTGCCCGTTCGGGCTGCCCAGCTGACGAGGTCTCGACGGAGACTATCGCGCTGGCACGCCGAGCGTGACTGCCGGTGGCCGGACCCGAGACCCAGACGTCACAGACCAGGAGAATGACGCCGTGAGCAAGGGCAAGCGCACTTTCCAGCCGAACAACCGCCGACGCGCGCGGACCCACGGGTTCCGGCTGCGGATGCGTACCCGGGCCGGTCGCGCCATCGTGGCCGCCCGTCGTCGCAAGGGCCGTCAGCAGCTGTCTGCCTGACCTCGTCTGCTGCCAGGAGGTGAGCGCGCGTGCTTCCCGCCGACGCTCGCCTGCGGCGCAGTGAGGAATTCCGTGCCGTCATGCGCGGCGGCGTCCGAGCCGGGCGCCGCCGCCTTGTGCTGCACGCGCTCGCCGAGTCCGGCGAGCGGACGAAGGCGGGGTTCGTCGTGAGCAAGGCCGTGGGCAATTCCGTGGTGCGGCACCGGGTGACCCGGCGGCTGCGCCACCTCGTCGCGGCTCGACTCGGAACCCTGCCCGACGGTTGCGCGTTGGTCGTACGAGCCCTGCCTCCCGCCGCGAACGCGAGCAGCAGGGAACTGGGTTCGGACCTCGACGCGGCGTTGCGGCGGTTGAAGCTGACCGGTGCCGCACCGGAGGCCTCCCGCGACAGCAATGGATCAGCGGTGTGAGAAACGAGCAGGCGGCTACCGAGCACGGTGACTGTGTCCACGACAGTGCCGGCGGCCACGACGAGACGACCCAAGCGGCTCCGCGACCGACCCCGGTCGCGTGGATCCTGCTCCTGCCGATCCGCTTCTACCGGAAGGCGATCTCGCCTTTCCTGCCCCCGATGTGCCGGTTCTACCCGAGCTGCAGCACGTACGCCGCCGAAGCGCTGACGAAGCACGGCGCGGCGCGGGGCACCTACCTCGCCGTTCGCAGGTTGCTGCGGTGCGGACCGTGGACCCCGCCGGGCCGCGACCCCGTGCCCGAGACGTTCAGCTTCCGGCGCCAAAGCCCTGGTATGTCTACCGAGGAGTAGCTCAGTGCTCGACTTTATCTACTACCCTGTGTCGTTCATCTTGTGGTGCTGGCACAAGGTGTTCGGCTTCGTCTTCGGGCCGGACAATGCCATCGCCTGGATCCTCGGCATTGTCTTCCTGACGTTCACGGTGCGCGGCATCCTCTTCAAGCCGTTCGTGAAGCAGGTGCGGTCGATGAAGAAGATGCAGGACTTCGCCCCCGAGGTGAAGAAGCTGCAGAAGAAGTACGCCAACGACCGGCAGCGCCAGGCCCAGGAGATGCAGAAGCTCCAGCGCGAGCACGGCGTCAACCCGCTCGGCAGCTGCCTGCCGATGCTGCTGCAGATCCCGGTCTTCATCGGTCTGAACTGGGTGCTCCGCAACTTCCAGGAGGGGCGCCCCAACAACTACTTCTTCGACGCGCAGGAAGTCGACTCCTACGTCAACGCCAAGATCTTCGGCGTCAACCTCGGTGACGCGATCAACCTCCTCGGGTTCGGTGGCACGCCCCAGGGTTGGCACTGGGACGTCGCACCCGTCGCGATCCCGCTGATGATCGCCGCCTCGGTCGCCACGCACTTCACCGCGCGGCACTCGGTCGCCCGGCAGAACCCGGCGTCGGCCACCCAGCAGACGGCCATGATGAACAAGCTGACGCTGTACGTCTTCCCCGTCGGTGTCCTCATCTTCGGTGCCTTCTTCCCGATCGGTCTGCTCCTGTACTGGCTCTCCAACAACATGTGGACCCTCGGGCAGCAGCGCTTCGTGTACTCCCGCATCGACCGGGAGGAAGAGGAGAAGAAGGCCGAGGCTCGCGAGAAGCGCGACAACCTCGCCCCCAAGCCGGGTCAGCGCCCGAACAAGCCGCAGCCGGGACAGAAGCCGCAGAACACGCCGAAGCAGGCCGCGAAGAAGCAGGCCTCCGGTGATTCGGAGTCGGCGTCCGCGGGCAACTCCTCCGAACAGTCGTCGCAGAACGCGAACAAGAACGGCTCGTCGCAGAAGAGCACCGGTAGCAGTGCGAAGGGCGGCGCCTGGGCGAAGAACGGCGGTAACCGGCAGCGTCCGGCGAGCCAGGGGAAGAAGAAGTCGAAGGGTGGCAAGCGCCGCTGACGCGACCGGCGCCCACCCGACCACGAACAGACTTGCACGGGGCTGAGAGGAGAGACGACATGTCCGAGACCGCAGAGGTGATCGGCGCGGAAGAGGAGAAGGCCGCGGCCGGCTCGGCCGGGGCCGGGGACGAGGACACGGCCGCCGGGGTGGCCGACTCGGCTCAGGAGGCCGACGAGACCGAGGAGCCGGAAGCCGGTGAGGACCTGCTCGTCCGCGAGGGCGACATCGCGGGTGACTACCTGGAGCGGCTGCTCGACCTGCTCGACTACGACGGCGACATCGACCTGGACGTCGAGGCGGGCCGCGCGGTCGTCAGTATCGACGGTGGCGACGACCTCGAGAAGCTCGTCGGCCCGCGGGGCAACGTCCTCGAGGCACTCCAGGAGCTGACACGGTTGGCGGTTCAGCAGGAAACGGGTTCGCGCAGCAGGCTGATGCTCGACATTGCCGGGTGGCGCGCGGACCGGCGTGAGGAGCTCCGCCGGATCGGGCGCACCGCCGCGGAGAAGGTGGCGAAGTCGGGCGAGAAGGAGAAGCTCCAGCCGATGAGCCCGTTCGAGCGGAAGGTCGTCCACGACGCCGTCGCCGAGGTGGACGGTGTGACGAGCGAGAGCGAGGGCGAGGAGCCCAAGCGTCGCGTGGTCGTCATCCCCGAATAGGCGCACGCCACGGAGACGAATCGAAGCGGCCCACCCGACGCGGGTGGGCCGCTTCTTTTGTGTCCGGGAGCGGTCGCCACTCCCCTGTCGCGGCAGAAGTCGCCGTTTCACGTGAAACGGCGCGTGGAGTTCTCCACATTCGCGGACTGTCGCCATGGAACGGCGACGAGTTCATGGACAATCGAAGGGGCCGTTTCACGTGAAACCTGATGCCCGTGGAACCTGTGAGGAGATGAGTCAGTGGGTCCTGGCGGACTTGAGCCCACCACCCCGACCGCAGCGATCGCTGTCTTCGGCGACCACGCCGATCGGGCCGAGCGCTTCGTGGCGATGTTGCGTGAGGAGGGCGTCCGGCGCGGGCTGATCGGACCGCGTGAGCTGGATCGGCTGTGGGATCGACACGTGCTCAACTCGGCCGTCTTGGGCGAAGAGGTTCCACGTGAAACAACGGTGGTCGATGTGGGGTCCGGAGCGGGCCTTCCTGGAGTACCGTTGGCGATCAGTCGTCCCGACCTGGATATCGTTCTCCTCGAGCCCATGGCGCGTCGCGTGGAGTGGCTCGAGGAAGTCGTCGACGAACTCGATCTCGACGGTGTCACCGTGGTTCGCGGCCGTGCCGAGGAGAAGGCCGTGCGGGCACAGCTGGAACTCGCGGATGTGGTGACGGCCCGTGCGGTCGCTCCGCTCGCCCGTCTCGCCGGCTGGTGTCTGCCCTTGGTCCGCGAGTCCGGAACGCTGGTCGCACTCAAAGGTGCCAGCGCGGCGGACGAGATCGAGCGCGATCGCGCGGCGGTGGCCAAGGCGGGCGGCGGCGAACCACGCATCGCGCAGTGTGGCACGGACATCCTCGACACTCCGACGACCGTGGTCGTGGTCGAGCGCGTGGTGCGTCAGCGGTCGGGTTCGCAGCGGAAGCGGTCGAAGCAGAAGGGTCAGCGGAGCGCATGACGAGCAGTACTGAGCAAGGCATGTTCCACGTGAAACAGAGCGGCCACGGGCGCGCTTCTGAGAAGGGAGAGGCTCGGTGACGACACCAGCTGGACAGACCGAGACCGGTGGATCGACCCCTATCGGCGAGGAAGCGCTGCGTGCCGCGAAGGTGCTGCACCCCGACGAGAACTTCATGCCGCGGCCGACCAAGCGCCGTGTGCTGACCGTCGCGAACCAGAAGGGCGGCGTCGGTAAGACGACGAGCACGGTGAACCTGGCTGCGGGGCTGGCACTGCACGGCGTGAAGACCTTGGTGATCGACCTCGACCCTCAGGGCAACGCCAGCACCGCGGTCGACGTGGATCACCGGTCCGGCACGCCGTCGGTGTACGAGATGCTGATCGGTGAGGTGTCGCTCGTCGACGCCGCGCAGGTGAGCTCGCAGAGCGAGAACCTGTTGTGCGTACCCGCCACGATCGACCTCGCCGGTGCGGAGATCGAGCTCGTGTCGATGCAGTCCCGGGAGTCGCGTCTGAAGGAGGCGCTGTCGGCCGAGGCGCTCGATCAGCTGGGCGTCGACTACGTCTTCATCGACTGCCCGCCGTCGCTCGGCCTGCTCACGGTGAACGCACTCGTGGCCGCCCACGAGGTGCTGATCCCGATCCAGTGCGAGTACTACGCGCTCGAGGGGCTCGGTCAGCTGCTGAGCAACATCGAGTTGGTGCAGAAGCACCTCAACCGCACGCTGTCGGTCTCGACCATCCTGCTGACGATGTACGACGGCCGCACCAAGCTGGCCGACCAGGTCACGCAGGAGGTCAAGAATCACTTCGGGGAGGTCGTACTCAAGACGATCATCCCCCGCAGCGTGAAGGTCTCCGAAGCTCCGGGATACGGCCAGACGGTGCTGGCCTTCGATCCCGGTTCACGTGGCGCCATGAGCTATCTGGACGCCGCACGCGAACTCGCCGAACGCGGTGTGGAGGGGAAGCAGGAATGACCGAACGCAGAGGCGGCCTCGGCCGCGGCCTGGCAGCGCTGATCCCGACGGGACCCGTCGAGGAGGAGGGCGAAGCCCCCTCCGTGCCGATCCCCGAGGTGTCCGAGGTCAAGCCGGCGGGTAGCGACGACAGTGGGTGGTTCGCCGCGAACGGTGCCATCGACGGCTCCCCTGCGGTCAGCGGTCAGGTCGCCGGTGCGGTCTATCGCGAGGTTCCGGTCGAGGCGATCGAGCGGAACCCCAAGCAGCCTCGGCAGGTCTTCGACGAGGAGGCCCTGGCCGAGCTGGAGCACTCGATCCGCGAGTTCGGCCTCATGCAGCCGATCGTCGTGCGGACGCTGGAAGGCGACAAGTTCGAGCTCGTCATGGGCGAGCGCCGACTGCGTGCCTCCCAGCGTGCGGGCCTCGAGTACATCCCGGCGATCGTGCGGCAGACGACCGACGACGCGATGCTCCGGGACGCCCTGCTCGAGAACATCCACCGGGTGCAGCTGAACCCGCTCGAGGAGGCGGCCGCGTACCAGCAGCTGCTCGACGAGTTCGACGTGACGCACGACGAGCTCGCCTCGCGGATCGGGCGCAGCCGTCCGGTCATCACCAACACGATTCGCCTGCTCCGTCTCCCCCTCCCCGTGCAGCGCAGGGTCGCGGCCGGCGTGTTGTCGGCGGGCCATGCGCGGGCGTTGCTGTCCCTCGAGGACGCCGACGCTCAGGAGGAGTTGGCGGGACGGATCGTCGCGGAGGGCCTGTCCGTGCGCGCCACCGAGGAAGCGGTGACGCTCTACAAGAACGGGCCGAAGAAGAAGGAGAAGAAGCAGGCGCGCAAGCCGATGGAGGCGCCCGGTCTCCAGGAGTTGGCGAGTCGCCTGTCGGACAGCTTCGACACGAAGGTGAAGGTGGACCTCGGTCGCCGGAAGGGCCGGATCGTGGTCGAGTTCGGCTCGGTGGACGATCTGGAACGCATCGTCGGGCTGATGGACCCGAATCAGGGCAAAAAGGACACCTGAGAGGACGTCCGGCCACACCAGGCCATTACGTCACGGTGACGATTACGGCCCGTGTCGAAAAGTAGCGCTGCGCAGTACCCATGACGAAGGCGCCCGAGCGGACTCGCTCGGGCGCCGTTCTCGTCGGAATCGGAAGCGGGTTCAGTCGGGGCGCGCCGCGGCGCGCTCGATGAGGTCGCCGAACACGGTCCCCAGTGAGGTGCCCGCTGCTTCGAGTGCCATCGGGACCGTGGAGGTCTCGGTCAGGCCGGGCGAGGAGTTCACCTCGAGGAAGTGGACGGTCCCATCGGAGGCGACGATCGCGTCGGTACGCGAGATGTCCCGCAGCCCGAGCAGCCGGTGTGCCCCCACGGCGAGTTCCGCGACCGCCTTCTCGACGTCGGCCTCCAGCCGTGCGGGCGTGAAGAAGTCGGTGAGGCCTGCGGTGTAGCGGGCCGTGTAGTCGTAGATGCCGCTCTCCGGCACGATCTCGACCGCGGGGAGGGCCTGGGGCCCTTCGGCGCCCTCGATGACCGTCACGGCCACCTCGGTGCCCTCGATGTACTGCTCGGCCAGGACGGTGTCGCCGTAGGCGAAGCAGCCGACCATCGCGGCGGGCAGGTCGGCGGCGTCCCGGACGACCTGGGCGCCCAGCGCGGAACCACCCTGGTCGGGCTTGAGGATGAGCGGCAGGCCGAGACGTTCGACCATCGCGTCGAGCACGGTTTGCGCGCCGAGCTCACGGAAGGTGCTGTGGGGCAGGACGACCCAGTTCGGCGTCGCGAAGTCGGCACCGGCGACGAGCGCCTTGGCGATCGGCTTGTCCCACGCTCGCCTGCATCCCTGCGAATGCGTGCCGACGAACGGGATGCCGAACATCTCCAGCACCGTCTGGACGGACCCGTTCTCACCCTCGCCGCCGTGCAGGGCGACGACGGCGGCGTCGGGGCGTTCGTCGCGGAGCCTGCCGATGAGGCTGGCGTCGGTGTCCCATTCCTGGACGGTCAGGCCGGCGTCGCGCAACGCGACCGACAGCCTGCGGCCAGAGCGCAACGAGACGTCCCGTTCGTGCGAGAGTCCGCCCGCGAGGACGGCGACAGTACGTTCGGCCTTACGTTCGGCCACCCGAAACTCCTTGGGGCTGAAGGGAAAACGTCGCTCTACGCCGTCTCGGGTCCCGGCGTCTGCGGGCCGGAGACGGCGCGGGTGGTGACGCTACCGAACGTCCGCATCAAGTCCATTTCGGACTCGAGAACGCCCGCGAGCCTGCGGACGCCCTCGCGGATCCGTTCGGGCGTCGGGTAGCAATAGGACAGTCGCATCTGCCTGCTGCCCAAGCCGTCGGCGTAGAAGCCGGTACCCGAGGCGTAGGCGACGCGAGCGGTGACGGCGCGGGCCAACATCGCCTTCGCGTCAACCCCTTCGGGGACGGTGAGCCACACGTAGAACCCGCCGTCGGGATGCGTCCAGCTGCAGCCCTCCGGCATGTACTGCTCGAGTGCGCCGATCATGGCGTCGCGGCGTTCGCGGTAGTTCTCGCGGAACGTCTTGATCTGACCCTTCCAGTCGTGCGTGGCGAGGTACTTCGACACCACGAGCTGGTTCAGCGTCGGCGGGCAGAGCGTGGCGGACTCGGAGGCCAGCACGAGCTTCTCGCGCACGGCGTGCGGCGCGAGCACCCAGCCGACCCGCAGTCCCGAGGCGAACGTCTTGGAGAACGACCCGAGGTAGACGACGTTGTCGGGATCCATCGACCGCAGCGCCGGGTAGGTCTGGCCGTCGAAGCCGAGCAGACCGTACGGATTGTCCTCCACCACCAGCACGTCGTACTGGCGGCAGATCTCGAGGATCTCCGCGCGGCGGTCGACGGCGAGCGTCACGCCCGCGGGGTTGTGGAAGTTCGGGATCGTGTACAGCAGCTTGACGCGCTTGCCTGCCTTCTCGCACTGGGCGAGCGCCGTACGCAGGTTCTCGGGCACGAGGCCGTCGTCGTCCATCGCGACGTGCACGACCTCGGCCTGATAGGCGGCGAACGAGCCCAGCGCACCGACATACGACGGGCCCTCGGCGATCACGACGTCGCCGGGGTCGCAGAACAGGCGCGTCACCATGTCGAGGGCCATCTGCGAGCCGACGGTGACGACGATGTCGTCGGGGTGGCCGGTGATGCCCTCCATCGCCATGACGTCGCAGATCTGCTCACGCAGGGCGGGGACGCCGTGGGCGGAGCCGTACTGCAGCGCGGTCAGACCGTCCTCGGCGATCAGCTCGGACATCTGCTGCGACAGCGACTCCAGCGGAAGCGCCGCGAGGTTGGGCATGCCGCCCGCGAGCGACACCACCTCGGGCCTGCTGGCCACGGCGAACAAGGCCCTGATCTCCGACGCCGTCATCCCCGCTGTGCGGGCGGCGTACCGCTCGACGTGCGGGTCGAGGTTGGTACGGCTCCCCGGTTCGGTGCCGGGTCTGTGCTCTGGGAGCTGGGCTTCGCTCATGACTACTTCCGTCTGCTTCGAGGAAAGCTTTCGGCGGCTGGGCAACTACCGGCAGGTAGTCCTGCGAGTGTAACGCCGGCCCGCCCACCCCTCCCGCCGTTGGCGCACTTCTCACATCGGCATATGCTTGCCGGTGTTACCGCCTCGCCGTCGTCGGCGGGCGGCCGCGCGCAGCCTGGGAGGTTCGGTGTCACGTCAGATCGTGGGCGTCACGCTGGACAACCTGGAGGAGCTTCCGCGGCAGTGCAGGCGCTGCGTGTACTGGGAGCTGGCTCCGCACCTCAAGCAGCAGGCCGAGGAGTACGGCGAGACCGAGGTCGAGAAGGAGGCCTGGGTTTCCGGGGTCCTGCTCGAGTGGGGTTCGTGCGGGCGGATCGTCTACAGCGGCAGGCTTCCGGTGGGTTTCGCGCTCTACGCTCCCCCGAGCGCCGTCCCCCGCGCCGATGCGTTCCCGACGTCCCCGCCCAGTCCGGACGCGGTGCTGCTCACGGCGTTCCACGTGGTCCCGGAGTTCCGTGGCGGTGGTCTGGGCCGCATGCTGGTTCAGGCCGTGGCGAAGGACCTCACCCGCCGGGGTGTGAAGGCGATCGAGGCGTTCGGTGACGCCGATCCGGACCAGTCCGACGATGACGCCCACTCGTGCGTCGTGCCCGCGGCGTTCCTGCGGAGTGTCGGGTTCAAGACCGTCCGGCCGCATCCGCGTTGGCCGCGGCTGCGCCTCGAGCTGCGGTCGTCGATCACGTGGAAGGAAGACGTCGAGGCGGCGCTGGAGAAGCTGCTCGGCGAGGTCACGATGACCACGGCCACGTCGTCCGGCACGCGCGCCTGACCGACGAGTTATCCACAGAACTGTGCACAACTACTGAGGTTGTCCACAGATTCGATGCTGCTTGTGCACACCTGTCCCCATCGACAACCACTGTCCGTCGATGGAGG
>Ga0079224_100001328_pt1 | contig 28103 bp, 25 predicted proteins | sample Stecom2015_FD_80414 | JGI IMG/M metagenome (GOLD analysis project Ga0079224, IMG submission 80414) | Agricultural soil microbial communities from Utah to study Nitrogen management - Steer compost 2015 | ecosystem: Environmental > Terrestrial > Soil > Agricultural land | place: USA: Utah... | reverse complement strand
GGATCTGATCGTGACGGCCGGCGGCAAGAACATCGCGCCGCAGCCGATCGAGAATCAGCTCAAGACGAGCCGTTACATCTCGGAGGCCGTCGTCCTGGGCGACCGTCGTCCGTACCCGATCGTGCTGATCATCCCGAACTTCGAGCAACTCGCGCCGTGGGCCCGCGGCGAGGGCATCACGGACACGTCGGCGAGCGCGCTGATCCGGGATCCGCGTGTCCAGGAGAAGATCGAGCAGGAGGTCGAGTACCGGCTGAAGGACTTCGCACGGTACGAGCTCCCGAAGAAGATCGGGCTGATCGAGCACGAGTTCACGATCGAGCGCGGCGAGCTGACGCCGACGCTGAAGGTCCGTCGCCGGGTCGTCCAGGAACGTTACGCGGAGCTGATCGAGGCGCTGTACGGCGGGACCGAACCGCTGGCGGTGGGTTGAGATGGCGGTGGAAGAGAAGCTGGTGCTCGTGACCGTGCCGAGCGAGGCCGAGGCCGAGTCGATGGTGTCGATGCTCGTCGACGAACGGATCGTCGCGTGCGGGAACATCGTGCCGGGCCTCACCTCCATCTACCGGTGGCGGGGGAAGGTGGAGCGTGCGGCCGAGGTGCTGGTGATCCTGAAGACGACCGCGGCCGAGGTGCCGCGGCTGCTGGAACGGGTGCCGGCGCTGCACCCGTATGACGTGCCCGAGGTCCTCGTCGTCCCGATCGAGGCCGGGCACGGCCCGTACCTGGATTGGGTGCGGGCCAGCGTAGGAGTAGAAGCGCAGGAAGGCGAGTAGCAACCATGACGACGAAGAAGGCGCGGGCCAAGGCGGTGCGGGCCGAAGGGCCGGGCACGGATCCGAAGGATCAGCCCGAGGCCGAGGCCACGGAGGCCCGCGAGGAGTTCGCGTCGGGTGACGGTGCGGTGGGGGCCGCGGCTGCCGCGGACGCCCGGGACGCCGCGGACAACGCAGACGAGTCCGGGAGCGGAGGGGCCGCCGCGGAAGACAGCGGCGATCTGCTGGCGCGCGCCGATGCGTTCGAAGCGATCGGCGATGCGATGGCCGCCGCCGATATCTATCGCCGGATCCTGGCCGCGGAGCCGGGGAACGTCGAGATCCGGCTCCGTCTGGGCCGGCTGCTCGAGCGGAGCGAGTTGCCGGAGCGTGCGCTCGAGCAGTACGAGGCGGCGAGGATCGTGGATCCGGACAACGCGGAGGTCCTGGCCCGGATCGGCGGCGTCCTGGTCACGCTGCGTCGCTACGAGGAGGCCGAGTGCGAGCTCCGGCGCGCTCACCGTCTGGATCCGGAGCATGCCGAGGTCTACGCGCAGCTCGGGATCATCTATTACCGTCGCGGGCTCTACGCCCAGGCGGAGGCCGAGTTGAAGCGTGCGATCGCGCTGGACCCGGACCACGCCGCGGCGTTCTATTACCGTGGCGAAGCGTTGAACCAGCTCAACCGCGTGGACGAGGCGCTCGGCATGTTGATGCGTGCCGTCGAGCTCGATCCGACGAACGCGCGGGCCTACTATACGATGGGCATCCTCTACGACCGCAAGCATCTCCGCGAGGAGGCCACCGCGATGTACCGCAGGGCGCGGGAGGTCTCGGCCGGATGATCGAGGTCCGGACCGGTGAGCTGACCGATGCCGAGGTCTCGGCGTTGCTGCGGCCGGTCTGTGCCGATTGGTCGGCGGTCACGCCTTCGATGCGGCGGCTGGAGCTGGCGGCGGGCGCGGAGCTGGCGGAGCAGTGCAGGCGGCTGGGCGAGCTCCCGGTCGGGTCCGCCGTGATCACCGGCGGGGGCGATCTGAGCGCGGAGTTCATGGTGCACGTCGTCGTCCGGTCCCGCGAGGAGCCCGTCTCGCCGGCGACGGTCCGGCGTGCGCTGGAGAACGGACTCCGCCGGCTCGAGGAGTGGGGGATCGAGAGCGTCGCGCTGCCGCCGCTCGGGACGGGCGCGGGGAACCTGGACGCGGAGGAGTCGGCGAGCGTCGTCGCCCCGATCCTGCTCGATCACCTGCGTACGGCCGGCCGGCCGCTGCGGGTCCTGATCGTCTGTGAGAACGAATACGAGCGTGATGTCTTCGAGCGAGCCCTCTCCGTGGCGGCGTCGCAAGGATAGCGCGCCCGCCGCCCTCCTGCCCCCAGTCGTCGGCCGATGCGAGTGACGAGGCGCCGCCTGCTGGCGGTCGCCATCCTGGTCGTCTGGGCCGGGGTCGTGGCGACGCAGGTCCGGCTGGAGTATTTCCGGCCTCTGTCCGAGAGGCTGGAGATCGGGGCCGCGATGCTCGCGCCGGGCACGGTCTTCTATCTGGCCCGGATGGGCGATGCGCCGGTCGGGCTGGCGACCTCGCGGCTGGACACGGTCCCGGACGGCTTCGTCGCGGAGGACCGGCTCATCCTGGACGTCCCGGTCCAGGGCGGCGCGCAGCGCGCCGTCGCGCACACGCGTGTAGAGCTCACCCGCGCGCTCGGGTTGAGGGAGTTCCTCTTCGACCTGGATTCCGACGCCGGCCGATTCGCGGTGACGGGCGAGGCGCGGGGCGATACGATCCTCGAAGTCGCGGTCTCCGCAGGGAGCGGGGCGGAACGCTCGACGCTCCGGCTGGACGACGGGCTGGTCCTGCCGACGGTGCTCCCGCTCCGGCTCGCGGCCGGCGGCGGGCTCCGGGTCGGCGAGTCGAGGCGGCTCCGGCTCTTCGACCCGTCGACGCTCTCGGGTCGGGAGATCGAGCTCCGCGTCGCGGCGCACGACACGCTTCTCGTCGCCGACACCGCGACGTGGGACGGCGCGAGGCGCGAATGGGTCCCGGTCCCGGACACGCTCGCTGCGTGGCAGCTCGAGGAGCGGTTCGGCGGCATCGTCGTCACGAGCTGGGTCGATCGGGACGGCCGGCTGATCCGTGCCGAGAGCCCGCTCGGGATCACGCTGGAGCGGGTGCCGTACGAAGTCGTGCGGGCCGAGTGGGACCGGGCGAGGAGCCAGCCGCAGGCGGCGAGCGGGTACGGCGCGATCATCGAGTCGACGGCGATCGCGAGCAACGTCCGGCTGGACGGCGTGGGGACGACCGACAGGCTACGGGTCCGCCTCGCCGGTGTCTCGCTCGAGGGGTTCGACCTCGCGGGCGGGCGGCAGTCCGTCCGCGGCGACACGTTGGTGGTCGAGCGCGAGGATCCGGCCGCGCTCGACGCGGGGTATCTGCTGCCGTACGGCCCGGCCCCGGACGGCCGGAGCGGAGCGGGTCGTGGAGCGGGCGTCGGTGGGCCTCCGACGGCGCTCGAGTCCGCGCTCGAGTCGACGCCGCTGATCCAGGCCGGCGATCCCCGGATCATCGAGGCCGCGCGCCGGGTCGCGGGCGGGGAGCGCGACCCGGTCGTCGTCGCGCGGCTCCTGAACGACTGGGTCCATCGGACGCTGAGGAAGGATCTGGTCCCGAGCGTTCCAAGCGCGGTCCAGGTCCTCGAGGCCGGGCGTGGCGACTGTAACGAGCACACGGTGCTCTACGTCGCGCTCGCGCGGTCGCTCGGCCTGCCGGCGAGGACCGCCGCGGGCCTGGTCCATCTCGACGGGCGTTTCTATTACCATGCGTGGCCGGAGGTCTGGCTCGGCGAGTGGGTCGCGGTCGACCCGACGCTCGGGCAGTTCCCGGCCGATGCATCGCACCTCCGCTTCGTTGTCGGCGGGCTCGCCCGCCAGGTCGAGTTGATCCGTCTGATCGGGCAGCTTCGCGTCGAGGTCCTATGATCCGCCTGGAAGGTCTGACGAAGCGGTACGGCCGTTTCACGGCGTTGCACCCGACCGACCTGCACGTGCGGGCCGGCGAACTCTTCGGGTTCCTCGGCCCGAACGGCGCGGGGAAGACGACGACGATCCGGATGATCGCCGGCGTGCTCCGCCCGTCCGGCGGCCGTGTCCTGGTCTCCGGCCACGACCTGGTCCGCGAGCCGATCGAGGCGCGGCGCCGGATCGGCTACATCCCCGACCGTCCGTTCCTGTACGACAAGCTGACCGGCCTGGAGTTCCTGCGCTTCGTGGCGGGCCTCTGGGGAGAGGACGGCGACCAGGTCGAGGCGCGTGCCCGTGAGCTGCTCGATCTCTTCGAGCTCGGCGACTGGCGTGACGCGCTCGTCGAGAGCTACAGCCACGGGATGCGGCAGAAGCTGCTGATCGCATCCGCGCTGGTGCACCGGCCGGATGTGATCGTGGTCGATGAGCCGATGGTCGGGCTTGACCCGAAGGCCGCGCGGTTGATCAAGGAGCTGCTGAGGGCGTTCGTCGAGGGCGGCGGCACCGTCTTCCTCTCGACGCACACGCTGGAGGTCGCGGAGGCGCTCTGCGACCGGATCGCGATCCTGGCCGGCGGCCGGATCCGCGCGCTCGGGACGATGGAGGAATTGAGGCGAGAGGCGGAGGCCGGGGCCGCGGGGCTGGAGGAGATCTTCCTGAAGCTGACGGGCGGGAGCGAGGTCGCGGAGCTGGTCGCGGCGCTCCGGGAGACGACGAGCTGATGGGAGGCGGATGAGGCGAGTGGGAGTGGCGAGGACCACGGCCGGGGTCGGGCAGGGGGGCGGGGGCGCGGCCGGCGCCGGGGTCCTGCACCTCCTCTCCCCCGGGTTGAGGGCGTCGGCGAGGCGGTTGTCCGGCTCCTCGAGCATCGCGCGAGGCCTCGCGCTCGGCGTGATCGGGCTGCTCTTCTGGGTCCTGCTCTTCGGCGTGCTCTACCGGGTCCTGGTCCATTTCCGGGGCGCGGACGGGATCGGCGAGGTGCTGGCCGCCAAGTTGCTCGGCCTGATCCTGCTCGCGTTCCTCGCGATCCTCTTCCTGTCGAACCTGATCACGGCGCTCTCGTCGTTCTATCTCGCGCGGGACCTGGAGCTGCTCCTCGCCTCGCCGATCGACGGCGTTCGCCTCTACCTCGCGCGGCTCCTGACGACGCTCGCCCAATCCTCGTGGATGGTCGGGCTCGTGATGCTGCCGATCCTGGCGGCGTACGGATGGGTCTACGAGGGCGGCTGGCGGTTCGTCGGGATCGCGGCGCTCGCGCTGGGCGGGTACCTGGTCCTGCCCGCGGTCGTCGGCTCGGCGGTCACGCTCGTCCTGGTCAACATCTTCCCTGCGCGTCGGGCCCGCGACTTGCTGGCGCTCGTCACGCTCTTCGGCGTCGCCGCGCTCGTGCTCCTGATCCGGCTGCTCCGGCCCGAGCAGCTCGCGAAGCCGGAGGGGTTCCGGAGCCTGGTCGAGTTCGTGGCCGTGCTCCGGACGCCGAGCTCGCCGTGGCTGCCGAGCGAGTGGGCGGCGAATGCAATGATGGCCGCGCTCGGCGGCGGCGGCGGATATTTCCCGCTGGCGCTTCTGCTGAGCACGGCCGCCGCGTTCGTCGTACTCGGCGCATGGCTGCACGAGCGGCTCTACCGTGACGGGTTCAGCCGAGCCCAGGAGGGCGCCGAGCTGAGGGCCGGCCGGTCGCGCCGTCGTCTGCTGGAACGGATGCTGCAGCCGGCGCCGCCGCCGGTCCGGGCGCTGATCGCGAAGGAGATCCGGGTCTTCTTCCGGGACACGACGCAGTGGTCGCAGCTCGTGCTGCTCGCGGTGCTTCTGGTCGTCTATGTCTACAACGTGAAGGTGCTCCCGCTCCGGACCGGCGAGGAAGTCGGCTTCTTCCTGGTGAACGTGGTCACCTTCCTGAATCTCGGGCTCGCGGGCTTCGTGCTCGCGGCGATCACGGCGCGGTTCATCTTCCCGACCGTGAGCCTGGAGGGCAGGGCGTTCTGGCTGCTGTGCTCCTCGCCGCTGGAGCTGAGGCGGCTGCTCTGGATCAAGTACGGGATCGGCGTCGTCCCGCTCCTCGTGCTGGCGCTGGTGCTGACGGCCGCGACGAACTTTATCCTCGAGGTGGGTACCTTCATGATGGCGCTCTCGCTCGGGACGATCGTGGTCGTCACCCTCGCGATGGCCTCGATGGCGATCGCGTTCGGGACGTTCTTCCCACGTTTCGAGGCCGACAACGCGGCGCAGGTCTCGACCGGGTTCGGCGGCCTGCTCTTCATGATGGCGGCAACGGCGTACCTCGCCGTGGTCATCGTGCTGGAGGCGTGGCCGGTCTACACGTTCCTGCAGGGGCGCATGCGTGGGGAGCCGATCGGGTCCGGCGAGATCGGCGCGCTGGTCGCCGGGATCGCGCTCGCGCTCGCGATCTCGGCCGTCGCGATCGTCTGGCCGTTGCGCCTCGCGGCGAGACGCGTGGGCGAACTCGAGTATTGAGCCCGCCGCGGGGGCCCGGCCCGACCGGGCCGGCGCGGCGGGTGGCACGGGGCGCCCCTTGCGGACGGGACACTCATCACTGACGGTCGCTCATCGCATAGGGAGGGAAGGATGGCGGATTACGAACGGTTGCGGGCCCAGCTCGTCGCGGCCTGGTCCTCGGCGCGGGAGGGCGTGATCGCGGAGCTGGAGCAGTTCACGGAAGAGCAGATCGCCCGGCCGTCGGCCGAGGGCGGGCGCTCGCCGCTCGAGATCGGACACCACCTCGCCCAGGCCGGACTGGGGATGGCCGCGCACGGCGTCGGCGCCGAGGGCGAAGCCGGCGAGGCGGCGAAACGGGAGCTGCCGATGCCCGGGGACAAGGCCGAGCTCCTCGAGCTGCTCCGGACGTCGGGGATGGAGGTCGAATCGCTCCTGAGTGGGCTCCCGGCCGACCGCCTCGGCGAGTCGATCCAGGGGCTCATGGGCGAGGAGACGTCGCGTCTCTCGTTCCTGCACTTCGTGATCGGCCACGAGATGTACCATCGTGGTCAGATCGCGCTCATCGCCCGGCTCACGGGGTTGACGCCGGTCCTGACGCAGCGGATCGCGGCCGCGACCGGAGGTTGAGCGACACGGCGCTCGCGGGTGCCGGCCTCGACGCCGACCTGAGGCTGGCGCTCCGGGCCGCGTGGGCGGCGGGGATCGCGGTCATGCGCGACTTCGGCGGCGAGCACGTCGTCGTCGAAAAGGCGCCGGACCAGCCGCTCACGGCCGCGGACCTGGAGGCGGACCGGATCCTGCGGATGATGCTGGTCGGCGCACGGCCCGGCTACGGCTGGCTCTCCGAAGAGACGCGGGACCGGCCGGATCGGCTGGACGCGAGCCGGGTATGGATCGTGGACCCGATCGACGGGACCCGGTCGTACATTGCCGGGCGCCCGGAGTTCGGGATCTCGATCGGGCTCGCGGAGCAGGGGCGCGCGGTCCTCGGCATCATCTACAATCCCGCGACCGCGGAGGTCTACTGGGCGATCCGCGGCGGAGGCGCGTGGACCGCGTCGCTCGAGTCGGAGTTGGGGCCCGGCCCGGCGAGCCGGCTCGCGGTCAGCGCGTGGTCCGTCGAGGACCAGGCCGTGCTCCTGGCGTCGCGGAGCGAGATCGCGGCGGGCGAGTTCGACCCGTTCCACGGCGGGTGGCGGATACGGCCGACGGGGAGCACGGCCTACAAGCTCGCGAAGATCGCGGCGGGCGAGGGCGATGTCTTCCTGAGCCGCGGCCCGAAGAGCGAGTGGGACGTGTGTGCGGGCGCGCTCCTCGTCGAGGAGGCGGGGGGACGGGTCACGGATCTGAACGGCGAGGCGCTCGGCTACAACCGTCCGGATCCGTACGTGCACGGGATCCTGGCGACGAACGGGCGGTTGCACGATTATGTACTCGGCGTCGTTCGCACGCTCCCGCCGGCGCCCCGGCTGAGGGGCAAGGGGCGGGACCCGCTCCATCCGGGGTTTCAACAGGAGGAATGAAGGTGTTCATCGTGCTCATGGTCCTCACCTTCGCGATCGGGATCTATATCGGGCTGGGTTTCCCCGGCCTGCCCGGCAGGGAGGACCGCGTCACCCACAAGCGTCGGCGGGTCCACCACTTCACGCCGCTCGACCTGCTGCGGCCCCGGCGGCGATAGCGTGCGGCCGGTCCGCACGGACGCGGCCTCACCTCGTCGCGAGGAGCGCCGCCGCCTCTTCCCTGAGTCCTCCCAGCAGCCTTTCCAGGTGTTCGGCACGGGTGCGTGGGTTGATGAGCGTGACCCGGAGCGCTCGCCTGCCGTCCAGCGTGGTCGCGGTGATCCAGCCGCGGCCGGACGCGTTGTACCGGGCGCGGAGCCGGTCCTGGAACGCCTCCAGCGCGGCCGCGTCCAATCCACGGGCCCGGTATCGGAAGCAGAGGATGTTGCACTCCGGCTCGTGGAGCGCTTCGAAGTCCTCCGTCTCGAGGATCCGGCGGTACAATTCGCGTGTGATGTCGACGGCGCGGTCGAAGAGCTCGGCCAGGACGTCGGTCCCGTAGTACTCGAGCGCGATCCAGAACCGTAACGCGTCGGCGCGGCGGGAGCACTGGATCGTCCACGCGCCCGGGTCGGCGGGCGCGTCGTCGAGGTCCTGGTCCATGGCCGCTGCCGTCACCCGTTTCCCATCCCCTGTCGCTCTGTTGTGGAAGAGGTAGGGCGCGTCCTGCCGGAACGCGTTCTCGAGATCGCGCCGGTCGCGGACGAGGACGACCGCGGTCGAGAGCGGCTGGTAGAGCATCTTGTGCGGGTCCCAGGCCAGGGAGTCCGTGCGTTCGAGGCCGCGCAGGCGATCGCGGTGCCGGTCCGAGAGGAGCGCGGATGCGCCGTGCGCGCCGTCGACGTGGAGCCAGACGCCGGTCTCGGCGGCGACTCCGGCGAGTGCGTCGAGGTCGTCGAACGCGCCGGTCGGCGTCGAGCCCGCGGTCGCGGCGATGGCGAGTACGGTCCTGCCTTCGGCCCGGAGTGCGTTGATCGCGTCGCGCACGCCGCGCGGGTCGGTCGCGCCGGCGGGCGTCGTCGGTACGGTGACGACGGCGTCCGCGCCGAGCCCCAGGATCCCGGCCGCGCGGGCGATGCTGTAGTGCGACTGCGCGCCGGTCACGATCGCGAGGCCGGGCGGGTTGCCCTTCGCCCACGCGTCGGGGAAGCGTCTCGCGCGTGCGGCGAGGAGCGCGGTCAGGTTCCCGACGCTCCCGCCGGACACGAAGGAGCCGCCGGCCTCGGGGCCGAAGCCGGCGAGCCCGGCGAGCCAGCGTATGAGTCGGTCTTCGAGGAGCGCGGCCGCGGGCGCCATCTCCCAGACGGCGAGCGACTGGTTCAGCATCGAGACGACGACGTCGGCGAGGGCCGCGACCGGGAGCGGTGGGCAGACCTGGTGCCCCATGTACATCGGGTTCGCCAGGCGGATGCTCTGCTCCGTGACGTCGGCCCGCAGCCGGGCCAGGACGTCGTGGAGCGGCCGGCCCCTGGCGGGCGGTCCGTCCCCGAAGGCGCGGGCGAGTTCGCGCGCGGGCCGGAGCGTCGTGGCCGGGTCTGCCGGCGTGACGTCCAGGTGGTCTATGGCCAGGTCGACCAGCGCGTGTCCGGCGGCGCGGATCGACTCGAAGTCGTCGTAGAAGCGGTTCATCGCACGATCAGGTTCACGGTCGCGGAGAGGAGCCCTATGAAACCGCCGAGCAGGTAGCCGAGCCGGACGATGATGACCAGCTCGCGCTCGGTCACGCTGCGGATTAGCTCCTCGACGCGCTCCATCGGGAAGTCCAGGATCTTGCGTTCGATCTGGCCGGCGATGTCGATCCTGCGTGCGATGTCGGGGGCCTGGTCCTGGATCCAGCGCCAGAGCGGCTCGGCGATGGCGGCCTCGATCCGCGTCACGGTGTCCGGCGGGAGGTGGTCCGCGATCCGGCCGATCGGGCGTTCGAGGATCGCGGACGTGAGGCGGCCGGCGCCGTCGCGGTAGAGGTCGCGGGCGCGGTCGCTGCGGGCGGCGGCGATCAGCGCGTCGGCGATCCGCTCGGGCGGCAGGTGGCGGAAGACGTCGCCCCAGCTGCGGCGCTCGGCCGCACGCAGCGTGTCCCGGAGCTTCTCGACGAGGAAGGCGCGGGTCTGCGGGTCGCGCGCGATCCCGAGGACCCACCCGGCGACCGTCGCCTTCGCCGCCTCGACGCTCGGCTCGCCCGGCCGGCCCAGGACCGAGGTGACGGGCCGGCGGAGGAAGTCGACGACCGCGTCGTTGACGCCCTTCGCCATCGCGTCCCGGACCGCCGGCTCGTGCAGAACCTCGGCGAGCTTCTCGGCGCCTTCGTCACGGACCGCCTCGAGGACCCGGTTCACGGCGTCCGGCGTGATCAGGAGCGACGCGATCAGCCGCTGGTGGAACTTGAGATCGCGCATGAAGCGGTCGAGCAGCTCGTGCAGGACCCGCTCGACCCGGGCGCGTGCGGCCGGGTCATCGAGGAGCCCGCCGAGCCGTTCGAGCGCAAGGGGGAGGTAGCCGGCGATCGCCTTCTCGAGCGCGGCGACGAGGCCGACCGGGAGCAGGTCCTGGAAGGTCCGGCCGGGCTCGAGGATCCGGGCCGCGGTCCGGTCCAGGTAATCGACGACGGCGGCCTCGAAGCCGGCACCGTCGACCGCGTCGTGGATCCAGCGCTCGGCCGTCGCGGTCAGCGCGGCCTCCCGCTCGGGCGTCAGCAGAGCGCCGATCGGTTGGTCCTCGAGCTCGCGGGCGAGCGCTTCGGCCCAGCGGCGCACGGTCTCGCGGAACTCGTCGCCGGCCAGGTACGTGTCGAGTCGGTCGAGCAAGCGGTCGCCGGCCTCCGCGAGGATCGACCGGAACTCGGCGGCGAGCGGCGGCGGCAGCTCCTCGGCCAGCGAGCCGCGCGGCTCGTCGAGCACGCCGGCGAGGAAACGGGAGAGCCGGTCGTCGAAGGCTTCGCGGAACGCGGGCTCGGACGCGATCCGGGCAAGGTCTTCGGCGGTCAGGAGACGGGTGCCGACGGCACGGCCAACAGCCGCGGCGAGGCGAGCCTTGTTCTTCGGGATGGCGCCCTGGAACGCGGTCAGGCGCCGCCGGAAGAGCCGGGGCGGCTCGTAGGGGTGGAAGAGCATCCAGATGGCGAGCGAGTTCGTGAGCCCGCCGGCCATCGCGCCGAAGAGGACGGTCAGCGCCGCCTGCGCACCCGCGCCGATCACTCTTCCCCGTGCCTCACGACCCCGAAGACCCGTTGCCGTTCGCCGCCCCTCACCTCGAGCCACCCGTCGACGAGCGAGACCCGGGCCGTCGGCGCGAGCGCTTCATCCGGGTACGTGAGGACGAGTTCGGACCCTACGACCCGGAGCTCGCCCGTGAGCTCGTCCCGCGGCTCGGTGATCCGCCAGCCGGGCCCCGCGGTATCTGCGGCGAGCGTCGAGATCTCGACCGCGTCCCAGCTCACGTTCTCCGCGCCCTGCCAGAGCCAGGCGGGTGCGTGGATGCTTGAATCCCGCGCGATGACGAGGTGCAGCCCCACGCCGTCGGTCAGGAAGGCGAGGCCGAGGGCGCCGTCGTACCGGTCCGGGACCGCGGTCTGGAGGTCCAGCAGGATCCCCGTGATCCGGGCGTCGCCGAGGAGGAGTTCGGCGTGCCGGAGCCGGAGCTGGGCGCCGTCGTTCATCGACCATTCGGCGAGGGGGCCGGACGGCGAGAGGCGGAACGCACCGGGTTCCGCACGGTGTACGAGCGTCTCGATCTCTTCACCGTCGCCGACGATGAGGCGGATCGGCCCGTAGGGCACGAGACGCCATGGTTCGCGGATCGGCTCCGTCGTCCAGGCGTGCTGGAAGAGCCGGGTCCACTCGGCGCCGCGTGCGTACCACGCGCCTGCGCCGCGGCGGATCTCGTTCGGGCCGTCGAGCGCGGAGAAGTCGAAGACCGCGGTGAACGGGGCCTCCCGGTCGCCGGAGAGGAGGAGGAACCGGCGCCCGTACGCCGCGGCCGGCCGGTGCTCGCCGCCCCGCTCGCCGCGCCCCGAATCGCGCGCCGCGTCCCCACCGCCGCACGCGGTCAGGAGGGCCAGCGTCAGGATGTAAGTCAACCGTCGCATGGAGGTAAAGATAGCGGTTGCGGACGTGGTTATCGAGTCCGGGCGTCGCGGACGCGATCGGCACCGGCCGGGCGTCGGCGGAAGGTACGTAGGAGAGGGATCTCTCGCGTGCATACGACTTTGCGGTTGCGTGGCCACGGCTGTCGCTCTATGTTTGCGGCATCACCCACAACGAGCCCGATGGTCCCGACTCGCGGGGGTTGAAGTCTGATGCAGCTTTATACGAAGATCCTGATCGGCCTGATCCTTGGTGTCGTCCTGGGCCTCGTGGCGAACGTCCTGGAGCTGGAGTGGCTCCGTTCGGTCCTGGTCGCGCTCGAGCCGGTCGGCACGGGGTTCATCCGGCTGATCACGATGGTCGTGATCCCGCTCATCGTCGCGAGTCTGATGATCGGCACGGCCTCGCTCGGCGATCTCCGCAAGCTCGGGCGTATCGGGGGCAAGACAGTCATCGCCTACCTTGCGACGACGGCGATCGCGGTGATGATCGGGCTCCTGCTCTCGAACGTGATCAAGCCCGGCTCGCGGATCGATGGTGCGACGCGTGATCGCCTGGCCGAGGCGTTCGCGGGGGAGGCGGCCGAGCGGGTCGCGCTCGCGGCGGACAAGCCGAGCATCGCCGACATGCTCCTGAGCATGATTCCGTCGAACCCGATCCAGGCGGCGGCGCAGGGCGATCTCCTGCCGCTGATCATCTTCACACTCCTCTTCGGCGCGGCCGTCAGCATGATCGCGCCGGAGCGGCGCCGGAACGTGCTCGGCTTCTTCGAGGGCGTGAACGACGCAGTCATGATCCTGATCGATTGGATCATGAAGCTCGCGCCGTACGCCGTTTTCGCGCTGATCGGCGCAGTCGTCGCACGGTTCGGACTGGACCTGCTCGGCTCGCTCATGGTCTACGCGGTCACGGTCGCGGCCGGGCTGCTGCTGCACGCGCTCGGGACGTACGGGCTGATCGCGAAGTTCTCGACGGGCCTGAATCCGCTCAGGTTCTTCCGCCGGATCGCGCAGGCGCCGCTCGTCGCGTTGTCGACCTCGAGCTCGAGCGCGACGTTGCCGGTCACGATGGAGACGGCAGAGGAGGAGCTCGGAGTCTCGAAGGAGGTCTCGTCCTTCGTGCTCCCGCTCGGCGCGACGATCAACATGGACGGGACGGCGCTCTACCAGGCCGTCGCGGTCATGTTCATCGCTCAGATCTACGGGATCCCGATGGGGCCGGCCGAGCAGCTTACGATCGTGCTGACGGCGACGCTCGCGAGCATCGGCGCGGCGGGTGTTCCGAGCGCGGGGATCATCACGCTGATCCTGGTCCTGCAGTCCGTCGGGCTCGGTGCGCAGGCCGCGGCGGGGATCGCGTTGATCCTCGGCGTCGACCGGATCCTGGACATGATGCGGAGCGCGATCAACGTAACCGGCGACATCTCGGTCGCGACGCTGATCGCGCGGACCGAGGGTGAGACGCTCGGGTCCCGGCCGACGGTGCGCCCGGCGCCCGCCACGGCCGAGGCCACGACCGATGGCGCTTCGCCCGTGCCCGTCGCCCACGACGGGGCCGCGTCCGCCGACTGAGCCCGGCTCGGGGCCCGGCGGGCGCCGGCCGGCCGCGGCGCTGGGCGCGGCGCGCTACTTTCGCTTCGCCGCCTCGGGCCTCCGCTTCGCGGCCCGGGGCGGCTTCTCCTCCGCGCTCCCGGCGTCAGCCCCCTTCTTCCTGGCCGGCGCCCGGCGGGTCCGCTTCCCGGCCGCGCGTTCCGGCGCCTCGTGGTCCAGGAGCGCGAGCTCCATGACCTCTTCCATCCGCTCCACGAAGTGAAAGGTCGTCGCCTCGCGCGCGTCCTCGGGCACGTCGCGGAGGTCGCGCTCGTTGCCGCGCGGCAGGATCACCTCGCGCACGCCCGCGCGGTGTGCGGCGAGGACCTTCTCCTTGACGCCGCCGATCTCGAGGACCTTCCCCCGTAGCGTGACCTCGCCCGTCATGGCGATGTCGTGGCGGACGGGCCGGTCGGCGAGCGAGGACGCGATCGCGAGCGTGACGGCGATCCCGGCCGAGGGCCCGTCCTTCGGGATCGCGCCGACTGGGAAGTGGACGTGGACGTCGTAGTCCTTGAACGCGCGCGCATCGATCCCGAGCTCGTCGCCGCGGCTGCGCACGTAGGAATAGGCTGCGTTGACCGACTCGCGCATGACGTCGCCGAGGAGCCCGGTGATGATGAGCCGTCCGGATCCGGGCATCTTGAGCGCCTCGATGAACATGAGTTCGCCGCCCGCTGCGGTCCAGGCGAGGCCGGTCACGACGCCGACCTCCGGCGCGACCTCGGCCGGTGTCGCGATGTAGCGGGGCAGGCCGAGGATGCGCTCGATTCGCTCGTTCGTGAAGGTCCACCGCGTGTCGTCGCCCTGCGCCTTGGCGCGGGCGCGGGTCCGGAGCAGCGTCGCGAGTGCGCGGCGCATGAGCCCGAGCCCCGCGTCGCGGGCGTAGCCGCGGGCGAGGTAGAAGAGTGCGTCGTCGTCGAAGTCGACGTCGTCCGGCTCGAGGCCGTGCTCCTCGGTCATCCGCGGGAGCAGCCGTTCGCGCACGATGTCGACCTTCTCTTCGGGCGTGTAGCCGGCGATCCTGATCTCGACCATCAGGTCGCGGAGGTCGCGGGGGATGCGAAAGAACTCCTGCGCGGTCGCGATGAAGAGCGCCTCGGTCAGGTCGAACGGGAAGTCGAGGTACCGGTCGATGAACTCGTGCCGGTTCTCCCAGGTCAGCACATGCTCCATGGCCTCGATCGGGTCGCCCTCGACCTTGCCGAGTCCGATCAGGTCCATCTCCTCGAGGAGGAAGATGGGGTCGCGGACGCCGACGTCGCGGAGCTCGGCCACGATCTTGCCCGGCTCGGCGGTCGACCGGGGGCGCCGCGATCCGATGATCTGGGCCTCGCCCCTCCCGCCGAGTTCGAGCCGTGCGATCGGCCGGCCGACGCCGCGGGCGAGGGCCTCGACGAGGACCGTCTTGCCGACGCCGGCCGGGCCGACGATGCAGGGGATCGGTCCGCGCAGGTCGCCGCGGAGCTTGGCGACGGCGAGGTAGTCGAGGAGTCGTTCCTTGGGCTCCTCGAGTCCGAGGATCGCGTCGTCCATCGCGCGCTGTACGGCGGCGAGGTCGAGGGCCGCGGGCCCGGCCGTCGCGCGGCGGTTCCACGGCATGCCGAGCAGCCAGTCGAGGTAGCTGCGGATCTCGCCCGCCTCGGTCGAGGCCGGGTTGATGGTCCGGAGCCGCTCGACCTCGGTCCGGGCGCGGGCCGCGACCTGGGGCGGCAGCTCCGTCGCCTCGATGCGGCGGTTGAGCTCGACCGCCTCACGCTCGATGGGGTCGATCTCGCCGAGCTCGGACTGGAGCACCTTGATCTGGTGCCGGAGCTTGGCCGCGCGCTCGGTCGCCTCGTCGGCGGTCTCGGGCGCTCTCCTGCGGGCCCGGGCCGGCGCGGGCGGCGCCTCCTCGAGCGTTCGCGCGCGACGGATCTGCTGGTCGAGCTCGTCCAGGATGTATTCGAGCCGCTTGCGGATGTCGAGCCGCTGGAGGACCTGGTCCCGGCTCTGGACGCTGAAGTTCGCGAGCGTCGCGACCAGGTCGGCGAACCGGCTGGCGTCGGCGACGTTCATCCGGAGGATGCGGGGCACCTCCTTGGGGATGCGTTCGACCTCCTCGGCCAGCGCTTCGAGGGCGACGAGGGTCCGGGCGATGAGCTCCTGCGTCTCGTCCGCGCCGGCGCCGATCTCGCGCACACGTCGCGTCCGTGCGAGGAAGTAGCCGTCGACCTGCTCCACGTCGGTCAGCCGGATCCGGCGCAGCCCCTGGACGGTGGCCTGGATCGAGCCGCCGGGCAGGTTCAGCCGATCGGAGATCCGCGACAGGGTCGCGACCTTGCGCAGCTTCTTCGGCTCGATCGGCTCGTCCGGCTCGCCGGGCGCGGGGACGACCGCGGCGAGGAGCACCGGATCGGGGAACGCGGCCAGCAGCTCGAGGGTCGACGGCATCCCGATCTGGATCCCGAGCACGCCGGAGGGGAAGATGACGGTGCTGCGGAGCGGGATGACGGGGACCCGCTCCGGGATCTCGAGGTTGGTGCCTGGTGGCGTCATCGGATCGTGGACTCGTGTCGTGGTGCGGCGCCGGCCCGTCGCGGTCCGGCAGCATCTCGTCCGCGGGACCGCACACGCGCGAAGCGTGCCGGGGCCACGGCGTCCGGCGCGGCAGCCCGGCCGCGCGTCGGTGCATCCGCTCGTCGTCCCGGGCCGTCCCGGGCCGACGCGGGCCGGCTCAGTCGGGTCGGGCGTCCGTCGTGGCTCCGAGCCCGAGCAGCCTGGCCGCGTTGCGGCGGAAGATCTTCTCGAGCGCCTCGTCCGAGAGCCCGAGCCCGGCGATCGCGCGTACGTTGTGCGCGACGCTCTTCGGCATCGCCGGCCAGTCGCTGCCGAAGACGACGCGGTCGGCCAGCCGTTCGAGGTTCGGGAAGTGTTCGAGCAGCCTGGACGGGACGAGGCCGGTCACGTCGATGTAGACGTTCTCGTGCAACGCCGCGAGCGTCGCGCACGCCTGGTACCAGAACCCGCGGCCGCCGTGCGCCATGACGATCGCGAGGTCGGGGAAGTCGACCGCGACGTCGTCGAGGTGGACGGGATCGCAGTACTTGAGCCGCGTGCCGGGGATGACCGAGGTCCCGATGTGGAAGAGGACCGGGACCCGGTGCTCGGCGCAGAGCTCGTAGAGGGGGTAGACCCGGCGCTCGTTCGGGTAGAAGAACTGGTACGACGGGTACAGCTTGAGCCCCCGGACCCCGCCGTCCTCGAGGTAGCGTCGCAGCAGCGCGGCCGGCTCGGCATCCGTGTTCGGGTCGATGGACGCGAAGGGGATGAAGAAGTCCGGGACCGCGCTGCAGAGCTCGATGACCGTCTCGGTCCGCACGTTCCCGGAGCTGCCGGGGCAGTGCTCCGCGAGGACGACGGCGTGCTCGACGCCTTCGCCGCGGAGGAGGGCCGCGACGTAGTGCGGGTCGGCGAGCCGGTCGCCGTGCTCGCGGACGGCCGGCGAGATCGACTCGACGAACCGCCTTGTGCCGGGCGCGAGGTCCTCGGGCCGGTACGGGTGCGTGTGGAAATCGATGACCGGCCGCGGCGGCGAGTCCACGGCGCCGCTAGCCCGAACCGGCCGCGACCGGGGCGGGTGCGGCCGCGGTGACCGCGCGGTCCAGAGCGCGGAAGAAGCGGTCGAGGTGGCGCACGCTCGCGCCCAGGTCGCCGCGCCGGACGCGGGAGACGGCGCGGGCGTCGACACGGGTCTGGGCGTTCATGTCCAGCACGATGTGGATTGTGATGTCGGTGACGATGTTGAACCTCTTCCACGTCACGCTGGCCCGGATCAGCCCCTCCCGGTCGTCGGCCAGGAGGAGGTTCCATTCCGGGAGGCGGGCGGTCGCGAGGGCCACCGCCTCGCGCCACACGGTATCGAACGGGATCGCGTACGTCCGGCCCCGGAGCCGCGGGTCGTCGGCGTCGGGCGTCGTCGCGGCCTCGCTCTCCGTCAGCGCACGTCGGATACGATCGATCAAGCTCATGATGCCGGCTCGAGACGGTAGACGACGAGGACGGTTGCTTGGATATCGAGCGTGCCGGGCTCGATCGGCGTCGGCGCCGCCGCGACCGCGGCGTCGGCACGCATCGCGAACGGCTGCGGCGGCGGGACGTATGCGCCGGTCGTCGTGACCTGGAGCGCGGGGCCGAGCTGCCGGCCGAGGGCGCTCGCGATGGCCTCCGCCTCCGCCCTCGCTTTGGAAATCGCCTGGCGGATCGCGTCGTGGCGCGCGGCGTCGGGGTCGCGGAGCTGGAACGAGAGACCGGTGACGCGGTTCGCGCCCGCGCCGATCGCGGCGTCGATGATCGGCCCGACCCGCGGGACGTCGTCGATCGTGACCTGGACCATGTTCACGGCGCGGTAGCCGACGATGTTCGGCTCGCCCGGCACCCGGGGCCGATCGGGTCGGTAGTCGTACTCCGGGTTCAACTGGTAGGAGACCGTCCGGATCCTGCCCTCATCGATCCCCGATCGCCGTAGCGCGGCGAGGAGCGCGTCCATCTTGCGCGCGTTCTCGGCGGCCGCCTCCTGGGCCGTCGCCGCGAAGCTCTCGACGGCGAGGAGCAGGACGGCGCGATCCGGCTCCCGCGTGACCTTGCCGGTCGCACTGACCGTGACCGTATGCTCCGTGGCCTGTGCTTCGCGCACCGCCTGCGCTCGGGCCGGGGCCGGCGCCGCGGCGTGGATCGCGATGGCCGCGAGCGCGGCCACGACCGCCGCGACAGGCACGCCCGACCGCCTCACGACCCGGCCCTGCCTCATGGGTTCGTCCTTCATCCCGTTCATCCTCACTCTCTCGGGCGCCGCGTCGTCACGCGCTCCCGATCGGAATCCTCCCGCTCCTGGCGTAGCTCGGCGCGCTCCAGATCCCTGCCGGCGCCGACCGCCTGCCCATAATTGACGAGCGCAACGAAGACGACGCCACCGATGAGGTTGCCCAGCGTGACCGGAACCTGGAAATCCCGGAACCAGTCAAGATAGGAGATCGTTCCGGTGTGCGCGAGATAGAGGACCTCCGTCGCGCCCGCGACGCTGTGGCTGAACCCCGCGGCCTGGATCAGGAACGCGATCAGCCAGACGAGCACGATCTGGCCGACGAGCCCGGCGCCCGCGTGCAGGACCCAGACGATCAGCGCGATCAGCCACCCTCCGAGTACACCGCGGACCAGGAGTCCGTGCCAGGTGCCCTCGTACGCCGCGGTCGCGACGTCCAGCAGCGTGGCGGGATCGAGGAGCCGCGAGATGTTGAGCTCCGTCATCCCGAGCGAGAAGAGGAAGGCGCCCGCCAGGTTCGCGGCGAGGACGACGGCCCAGAGCCGGAGCGTATTCACGATGTTCGCGCGTGTCGGCCGGGAGAGGACCAGGATGACCGGCGTCAACGAGTTCTCCGTGAAGAGCTGGGCACGCGCCGTGATGACGAGGATGAAGCCGATCGGATAGCCGACCGCGCCCCAGAGGTGGGCGTGGGCCGGATCGTCGCTCAGCGTCTGGAAGAGCGCGGCGGCGACGAAGCTGAAGCTGAGGTTCAGGCCGGCGGATAGGCCGGAGAAGGCGAGGCCGACCGAGGAGCGTTCGAGTTCGCCCTCCGCGGTGGCCTGCACGTTCCGGTACATTTCGTGCGCGCCGACCCGTCCAGCCATGCTCCTCGGGGTTGCGGTCCGGTGCCGACCGGAAGCGGTCGTCGTGCTCCTGGAAATTGCGTCGCGGCCGGCCGGGGCCTATCTTCGCGCAAGCTGCGGGCCGGCGACGTCGGGTTACCGTGCCCGCCTCGCCATCGGCCCATTCGTCTAGCCATCCGCCACCGTCTCATCCGGAGGAGATCGATATGAAGGTCGTGATCCCCCTCGCGGGGAAGGGGACGCGGCTCCGGCCGCATACGTACGTGACGCCGAAGCCGCTGGTGAAGGTCGGCGACAAGCCGGTCATGAGCTACATCCTGGACGATCTCCAGGCGTTGGGCGTCGAGGAGATCGTTTTCATCACGGGCTACCTGAAGGAAGCGGTCGAGGCGTACGTCACGGAGACGTACCCGAACTTCCGGTCGCACTTCGTCGAGCAGGCCGTCCAGGACGGGACCGCGGGCGCGGTCAAGCTGGCTGAGCCGTTCATCGATCAGGACGTTCTGATCATCTTCGTGGACACGCTCTTCGACGCGGACCTCTCGGTCGTGCGTGATCTCGCCGAGGGCGAGGCGGGCGTGATCTGGGTCAAGGAGGTCGAGGACTATCAGCGGTTCGGCGTCGTCGTGACCGACGCGGATGGGTACATGAAACGGATCGTGGAGAAGCCGCGCGACCCGATCTCGAAGCTGGCGAACATCGGGCTCTACTACATCCGCGACTGGGAGCTGCTCTTCGAGGGGATCGACCACACGATGCAAGCGGCCCGCGGCCCGGGCGAGGAGTACTACCTGACGGACGCGTTCCAGTACATGATCGACCGCGGCGCGAAGCTGCGCACGATCCCGGTCGAGGGGTGGTACGACTGCGGCAAGCCGGAGACGCTGATCGAGACGAACCGTTACGTCCTGGAGAGCGGTCGGGCGCTGCGCCCGGCCGGCGGCACCGGCGTGCGGATCCACGATCCGGTCCGGGTCGAGGAAGGCGTCGAGCTCGTGGATGTCGAGCTCGGCCCGAACGTCACGATCGGGGCCGGATCCAGGCTGCACGGCGTCAAGGTCCGGGACTCGATCATCGGCGAGCGGACGACGATCCAGGACGCGGAGCTGCACGACTCGCTGATCGGCGACCGCGTCGTCGTGCGCGGCGTCCGGGGCCGGCTGAACGTGGCCGACGATTCGATGGTCGAAGGCGCCGGCTGAGGCCGGGTCGCCGCGACGGGTCCGGGCCGGCGGGCCGGTCTACCCGGTTCCGTCGCCGGTCGATCGGATGCCCGCGGCGCCGAGCACGGTCAGGAGGACGCGTTCCGCGCCGTCCGGGCCGCCGCGGTTGTCGTACCACTCGTGGAGCGTGTGCGTCCCGGCCGACACGCCGCCGGCGCCGAGCGTGATCGAGGGGATCCCGAGCGCCATCGGGATGTTCGCGTCGGTCGATGACGCGACGAGTTCGGGCGTCTCGCCGATCGACCGGGTCGCGGCGCGGGCGATCGCGACGAGCGGTGCTGTGGCCGGCATCTCGGCGGATGGACGATCCCCGATCACCTCGATCCTCAGCTCGAGCGCCGGCGTCGACCGGCGCCGCCGTGCGTTGACCTCACGCGTCGCGGCGCGGATCGTGTCGCGGATGCGCCGCTCGAGTTCGGCGAGCGCGGCGGCGCCTTCGCTCCGGATGTCGATCTCGAGCCAGGCCTCGGCCGGGATCGCGTTGACGCTCGTCCCGCCGGCGATCCGGCCGACGCTGAACGTCGTCCGCGGCTCCCGCGGCGGCGTGTGACGCGCGATCTCGGCGACCGCGATGCCGAGCGCGTGGATCGGGTTGGCCCGCCCCCAGTCGGCCCAGGAGTGGCCGCCTCTGCCGGTCACGACGGCGCGGAGCCGGCGAGAGCCGATCGCGCGGTTGATGATCCGGCGCCGCCCGGTCCCGTCCAGCGCGATGAACGCGGCCGCGCGCCGCCAGGGCGAGCCCTCGCGGAAGAGGTGCTTCACGCCGCGCAGGTCGCCGGCGCCCTCCTCGCCGACGGTCGCGGCGAGGACGATCGGGCGGCGCGGGACGATCCCGGCCGCCGTGAGCGCGCGGGCGAGGGCGAGGAGGACGGCGAGGCCGCGGCCGTTGTCCGCGATCCCGGGCCCGCAGAGCCGGCCATCCCGGCGCCGGACCGTCACGTCGGTTTCCGCTGGGAAGACCGTGTCCAGGTGCGCGGCAACGAGGACGGGCGCGGCTTCGTCGACAGGTGGATCGGATCCGGCCGGGCCGGATCCGCCGGCCCCATCCGGCGCGGCCGCCGGGTCGGGCAGCCGCGCGAGCACGTTCCCGACCTCGTCGATCGTGACGTCTCGGACCCCGAGCTCGAGGAACCGTTCCCGTATCCGCCGAGCGCGGGCGGCTTCGCCGAAGGGCGGCGACGGGATCTCGGTCAGCTCGATCATGTCGGCGATCGTCTCCGGGTCGCTCTCGCGAAGGATGCGTCGAGCCCGACGGACTTCCGGGAGTCGGGCGAGTTCGGGCATGTCCATCCAATCGTCCGGTCGTCGTGGTTCCTGGCCCGGTCGCGGGCGGCCGGGCGGCGGCAAATCTGTTGACAATTCTAGCGGCGGCGGAGCATCTTGGCACCAGCGCCATCCTCCCCTTTCCCGAGGAGTTCCAGCGTGAAAGAACAGGACCTCATCTTCGACTGGAACGTCGCGCCCCTCCACCCCGAGTTGCCCGCACTCCACCCCGTTGAGCTGGACGATGAGACGCTGCGCGACGGCCTCCAATCACCCTCGGTTCTGGATCCCGCGATCGAAGAGAAGCTCGAGATCCTGCACCTGATGGTCGAACTCGGGATCCACGCCGCGAACATCGGGCTGCCGGGTGCGGGGCCGCGGGCGGTCGCGGACGTGTCGGCGCTCGCCCGCGAGATCGCGGACGGGCGGCTGCCGATCTCGCCGAACTGCGCGGCACGCACGCATCGGGCCGATATCGAGCCGATCGTCCGGATCTCGCAGGCGACCGGGCTGCCGATCGAGGCGGCGACGTTCCTGGGCTCGTCGCCGATCCGCCAGTACGCCGAGGACTGGACGCTGGACCGGATGCTGCGCGCGACGGAGGACGCGGTCAGCTTCGCCGTCGCCGAAGGCCTGCCCGTCATGTTCGTGACGGAGGACACGACGCGTGCGCGGCCGGAGGTCCTGAAGGCGCTGTATTCGACGGCGATCTCGTGCGGCGCACGGCGGATCTGCCTGGCGGACACGGTCGGACACGCGACGCCGCACGGGGTCCGGCGCCTGGTCCATTTCATCCGCGAGGAGGTCGTTCGCCCGTCGGGCGAGGACGTGAAGATCGACTGGCACGGGCACCGTGATCGGGGGCTCGGGCTCGCGAACGTCTTCGCCGCGATCGAGGTCGGCGTCGACCGGGTCCACGGCTCCGCGATCGGGATCGGCGAACGCGTCGGGAACGTCGAGATGGACCTGCTCCTCGTCAACCTGAAGCTGTTCGGGCTGTACGACGGCGACCTCTCCCGCCTCGGCGAGTACTGCGAGCGCGTCGCGTCGGCCACGGGCGCGCCGCTCCCGTGCAACTACCCGGTCTTCGGGGCGGACGCGTTCCGGACCGGGACCGGCGTGCACGCGGCGGCGATCGTCAAGGCGAAGCGGAAGGGCGACGACTGGCTGGCCGACCGCGTCTACTCGAGCGTCCCCGCCGCGCTCTTCGGGCGGCGGCAGGTCATCGAGATCAGCCACGTCAGCGGGATGTCGAACGTCAAGCACTGGCTCGCCGAGAACGGCTACGACCCGGAGGACGAGGCGCTCTGTGAGCGGGTCTTCGAACTCGCGAAGCGAACGGACCGCGTGCTCAGCGACGCCGAGATCCACGCCTGCTGCCGGGCCCACCGCGACGCACAGCCCGCCTGATGGCCGCGCTCGACCCGCTCCTCGACGAGTTCTTCGCGTACTGGTGGAGCACGCACCCCACGCACGCGACGGCGGCCGGGGTGCACGCGTACGATGCCGAGCTGGAACGCCACGACGCCGCGTCGCTCGCCGAGCGCGCGCGCCGGCACCGGGAGTATCTGGGCGCGTTCGAACGGATCGATCCGGCCGACGTCGGCGAGCGGATCGACGTCGAACTCGTCGCGGACCGGCTCCACTGGGAGCTGTACGAGCTGGAGGAGGTCCGGTCCCACCGTCGCAATCCGTTCCACTACCTGGACGCCCCGCTCGGCGCGCTCTACCTCATGGCGATCCGGGACTACGCGCCGGCCGAGACGCGTGCGCGGGAGGCGGCGCGGCGGCTCGGCGAACTGCGCCGCGTCCTGGACGAGGCGAAGGAGAATCTGACCGAGGCCTCGCCGGTCCTCGTCGAAGCCGGCGAGGCCCTCGCCCGGAGCGGGCTGTCGCTGATCGAGTACGTCCTGCCGGTCCACCTCGGGACGGCGCTCGAGGACGACCCGGCCGAGTTCGCGCGCTGGGAGAACGCGCTACGCGGCGCCGAGTCCGCGCTCCTCGACTTCTCGCGCTGGCTCCGGGAAGAGCTCGCGCCTCGAGCGACGGACACGTTCGCGATCGGGAGGGAGGCCTTCGAGGTCCGACTCCGCTACGAGCACGGGCTCTTTTATTCGGCGGACGAACTGCTGAACTTCGGCGAGTCGCTGAAGCGGCGGACGGAGGCGATGCTCTCCGGAGTCGCGCGCGAGATCGCAGGGCACGGCGACTGGCGCGCGGTCGTCGAGTCGCTCAAAGACGAGCACCCGCCGGCCGAGGGGCTGGTCGACGCGTACGCCGATGCGATGGCCGAGGCCCGGGCCTTCGTCGAGGAACGCGACCTGGTCACGATCCCGGCGGGCGAGTCGCTCGAGGTCACGGCGACGCCCGAGTTCCTGCGGCCGCTCATCCCGTACGCCGCGTACCAGGCGCCCGCGGTCCACGAGACGGAGCAGAAGGGGCTCTTCTTCGTGACGCCGCCGGCCGACGGCGCGGCTGGGGAGGCGCTGCGGGACCACTCGGTCCATGGGCTGCCGGTCACGGCGCTGCACGAGGCGTACCCGGGGCACCATCTGCAGCTCACGCGGTCGAACCGGGCCGGGAGCGAGCCCCGCCGGATCTTCCGGACCCCGGTCTTCGCAGAGGGATGGGCGCTCTACTGCGAAGAGATGATGTGGGAGCAAGGGTTCTACACCGATCCGAGGGTGAGGCTGCTCCAGCTCAAGGATCTGCTCTGGCGGGCGTGCAGGGTCGTCGTCGATGTCGGGCTGCACGTCCACGGCTGGACGCGGGACCGTGCGGTCGAGTACATGGTCCGTGAGGCCGGGCTCGAGCGCCCGAACGTGGAGGTCGAGGTCCGACGGTACTGCACCGACCCGACGCAGCCGCTCAGCTACGCCGTCGGGATGCGCGAGATCCTGAGGCTGCGCGAACGCTACCTCGCCCGGACCGGCGGCCGGTTCCGGCTCCGCGAGTTCCACGACCGGCTCCTCGACTGGGGCACGATCCCGCCATCGCTGGCCGCGCGCGGGATGGGGCTCGTCTGACCCGGCCGCGAGAGGGACGTGCCGCCCCGACCGCGCTCCCGGTCGACCCGCTCGCGGCGTCGCGCGAGCGGCTCATCGCCTCGACCGCCACAGGCCGTCCAGGAATCGCGGGAGGTCGAGGACGTCGATCGGCATCTGGAGGAACGCGTCCGCGCCGACGCCCTGCCAATCCACGTCCGAAGCGTTGGCCGAGCCGTAGAGGACGATGGGAGCCTCGTGGAACCCCTCCACGTGCCGGAGTCGCCGGCAGAGCTCGGGACCCTCGAACCCGGGGATCGCGATGTTGATGAGGAACGCGTCCGGCCGCTCGCGCTGTGCGAGCGCGAGCGCCTCCCGCCCGTCCGGGGCGTGGGTCGTCGCATGGCCGACGTGGCGCAGGATCAGCGCCAGGAGTTCGGCGATATGCGCGTCCTCATCGACGATCAGGATCTTTCTCGACATCGACCTCGACTTCGAGCCCCGGTCGCCGGGCCGGCGGGTCCGCAGGTCCGGGGGGGGTATTCTCAATACCTCATCATAGTATCGGAGGATCCTGACGGCGGATGAGGACGGAGCGGCCGGGGGCGGGAAGGCGAGAAGAAACAACGGGCCCGGCGACCTGGATCGGTCGCCGGGCCCGTGGACGTCAGCCGCCGGCGGGGCGGCGCCCGCTCACTCGTAGCGGAGCGCGACGATCGGGTCGAGCCGGGCCGCGCGTCGCGCGGGCCAGAGGCCGAAGAAGAGGCCGACGGCGGCGGAGAAGGCCACGGCGATGACGACGGCCTGCGGCGCGACGGCCGTGTTCCACTGCGCGAGGCGCTGCATCGCGTAGGCGCCGCCGGCGCCGACGGCGAGGCCGACGATCCCGCCGGCGAGGCAGAGGACGAGCGCCTCGATCAGGAACTGGAGCAGGATGTCCCGGCGCCGGGCGCCGAGCGCCTTCCGGATCCCGATCTCGCGGGTTCGCTCGGTGACGGAGACGAGCATGATGTTCATGATCCCGATCCCGCCGACGACGAGCGAGACGAAGGCGATCCCCGCGAGGAGGTAGGAGAAGGTCTTCGTCGTCTCCTCGACGGTCGTGAGCAGGCTCGCCTGGTTCCGAACGTTGAAGTCGCTCGGCTCGCCGGGCCGGATCCGGTGCTCGCGGCGGAGCACGCGGTCGATCTCCGCGATCGCCGCGTCCATCGTCGACGCGTCGGTCGCCTGGACCGAGATGGAGCGGACCCACTCGGTGCCGAAGACCCGGAACTGCGCCGTCGCGAGCGGGATGTAGACGACCTCGTCCGGGCTCTGCCAGCCCTGGTCACCCTTCTCGGCGAGGACGCCGATGACCTCGAACGGGATCCCGCGGATCCGGATCGTCTCGCCGATGAGCGCCGGGGTCGGCACACCGCCGAGCCGTTCGCCGACGTGCGCGCCGAGGACGGCGACCCGGCGCCGGCCTCGGTCCTCGCCGTCCGTGAAAAGGCGCCCGTGCGTGAGGTGATGGTTCTGCATGGGGAAGTAGCTGGGCCACGTCCCCATGACCGAGAGGTTCGCGTTCGCGCCGGAGTAGCTGACCTGCTGGCGCCGCTCCATCTCGGGCGCGACGGCGAGGATCGCCTGCGGATCGACGAGAAGGGCCTGCGCGTCGCGTGAGGTCAGGCGGGCGGCGCCGCGGTCGATCCCGCCGAAGAAGGCCTGGCCGGGTCGCACGGTCAGGACGTTCGAGCCCATTGACTCGAGCCTTGCCTTGACGACCCGCTGCGCGCCTTCGCCCATCGCGACCATCGTGATGACGGCCGCGATGCCGATGATGATCCCGAGCATGGTCAGGAACGCGCGCATCTTGTTGGCCAAGATCGCGCCGAACGCGACGCGCAGGATCTCGAAGAAGAGCATGGCCGCCTCCTCAGCGCCCGCGCGCCCCGGGGAAGGGACCGCTGTTCCGCTCCCGCAGCCGGTCGAGGAACTGCTGCTGTTGCTGCTGCAGGCGCGCGACCGAGATCAGGATGACCTCCTCGCCGGGCTCGAGCCCGTTGATGACTTCCGTGTAATCCCAATCGTTGAGTCCGAGGATCACGGGCCGTGGTTCGGGGCCGGAGGCCGTCCGTACGAAGACGACGCCGGGCCGGATGTCGCCGGACCGGGCCGGACCGAACCCGCCGCCCGGTCCGCCGCCGGGCCGGCCGCCCATGCCGGGCCCGCCGGCCCGCCCGCCTGCGGGCCGGGCACGGCCCGCGCGGCCCTCCCGTGCGTTGCCCTCGGCCGACTCGGAGTCGCCGCCCTCGGCCTCGCCCGCATCGCTGGCCTGGGCCCGGCGGCCGCGCTGGAGCGCGCTACGCATCGCGTCCTCGCTGAGCCCGAGGACCGCGCCGGCCGCCATGGCGTCGCGCATCGCGACGACCGCGGCGTTCGGGACGGTGACCGCGTCGTCGCGGCGCGCGATCTCGATGCGGACCTCGGCGTTCATCCCCGGCTTCAGCAGGCCTTCGCGGTTGTCGAGCCGGACCAGGACGGGGAACATCGTGACGTTCTGTTCGACGACGGCCTGCGGCTCGATCTTGAGGACTTCGCCGGCGAAGATCCGGCCGGGGAACGCCTCGACGGTGACCTGTGCGGGGAGCCCGGCGGCGATCCGGCCGATGTCCGTCTCGTCGACGAGGGTGCGGACCTGCATCTCGGAGAGGTCGGCCATCAGGAAGAGCGTCGTGCCGCCCGAGATGTTCTGGCTCGCCGACGCGATGATCTGGCCGACCTCGACGTCCTTCTGGATGATGGTCCCGTCGATGGGCGCGCGGATGATGACGTCGCCGAGCCGTTCCCGGGCGAGTTCGAGGTTCGTCTCCGCCTTGATGAGCTGGGCGCGGGCGTTGGCGACGTCGAGGACCGCGGCCTCGAACTCCTGCTCCGTGATGACGTTCGCCTTGCGGAGCTCCTCGGCCCGTGTGCGCTGGGCCTCGGACGTGCTGAGTCGTGCGCGCGCGACCTCGAGGTCGGCTTCGGCCTGGGAGAAGGCGTTGCGCACGTCGCGCGGATCGATCTCGGCGAGGAACGCGCCGCGCTCGACGCGGTCGCCCGTCTCGACGCCGAGGCGGAGGATCTCGCCCGATGCCTTGGACTTGACCTCGACGACGCGTATCGGCTCGACCAGCCCGGCGGCCTCGGCCCGGATCTCGAGCGTCCGTCGTTCGACGGGCGCGATCTCGAGGTGGCTGTTGGGCTCGCCCGCGTCCGAGCGGGAGCAGGCGGTCACCGAGAGCGCGCCGGCCAGCGCGAGGGCCAGCGCGAGGATCACTTTCATTCTTCCGACCAAGGGACACCTCCAGGATGCGTATGCGCCGGCCCGCCGGTCGCGCGTTCGTCGCGTTCGATCAGGCCATCCCTGAGATAGATCTGGCGCCGTGCGTGTGCGGCGATGTCGTTTTCGTGGGTGACCAGGATGATGGTCTGCCCGTCGTTGTGGAGCTCCTCGAAGAGGGCCATGACCTCGTGGCTCGTCTTCGTGTCGAGGTTGCCGGTC
>Ga0079224_100001327_pt1 | contig 28113 bp, 24 predicted proteins | sample Stecom2015_FD_80414 | JGI IMG/M metagenome (GOLD analysis project Ga0079224, IMG submission 80414) | Agricultural soil microbial communities from Utah to study Nitrogen management - Steer compost 2015 | ecosystem: Environmental > Terrestrial > Soil > Agricultural land | place: USA: Utah... | reverse complement strand
CTGCCGCTGCCCTCGGGCGGCGTCGTCCTGCACGAGCGGCTGACCGTCACCGTGGCCGGCGACGAGGGCGCTGGAACCGACGAGCCCGACGAGACCGACGAGTCCGGTGAGACCGACAGGACCGGTGAGCGGGCCGATGTGCCCGTGCAGTGGTGGTGCGACCGGGCGCTGCACGCGGCCGACACGTCCGAGGGGCTGGCGCGTGCGTTCGCCTGGGCCGCGGACAGCTGGGCCCGCCGCCGTGACATCGAGGCCCTCCTCGACGACCCGGCCCCGGAGACGCTGCTCAACTGACCCCGGCCGCTGAATCAACTCGGCCGCTCGACCCGCCCGCTGTCGGCCTCGCGGGATCGCTGCCGGGGTTCAGAGGTCGCGCTGGGCTCCTCGGGAGCCGCGGCGGGACGCGGCCGTCTGCCATGCGATGATGCCGAAGCCGACGCATCCGAGTACCCCGCCGGCCAGCGCTGTCCACGTCCAGGTGCTGTCGGCACCGGTGACGAGCAGGACGACCAGCGCGCCGAACCACAGCGCGGTGCCCACCGAGACCGGTGCCCACAGTCCGACGACGGACTTGGGCAGTGTGGGGACCGGTCGAAACGGCCCCGTAACGCCATGGGTGTTGCCGGGTTCGTCCACGTGGGACAGGCTACCGCTGCCGGTTGCGAAAGAGGTGGGTGACAAGTGGCTCAGGAGAGCACCGAGAAGGACCAGAGCACGCCCCGAGGCGGGCTCGACCGGTTCTTCAAGATCAGCGAGCGCGGCTCCACCGTCGGCCGTGAGGTGCGCGGCGGCCTGGTCACGTTCGTCGCGATGGCCTACATCATCGTCCTGAACCCGCTGATCCTCGGCAGCTTCTCGCCCGACGACCCGGCCGCCAAGACCGACGCCACGGGCGCGATCCTCGGCGTGCCGCAGGTCGCGGCGGTCACGGCGCTCGTCGCGGGCGTGCTGACGATCGTCATGGGCCTGGTCGCCAACTTCCCGTTCGCGCTCGCCGCGGGCCTCGGCATCAACGCGCTCGTCGCCTACACGATCGCCCCGCAGATGAGCTGGGGCGCCGCGATGGGCCTCGTGGTCGTCAACGGCATCATCGTGCTGATCCTCGTCGTCACCGGCGTGCGCACGATCATCTTCAAGGCGGTGCCGGGCCCGCTGAAGGCGGCGATCGCCGTCGGCATCGGCCTGTTCATCTCGCTCATCGGCCTTGTCGACGCCGGGTTCGTCACGCCGGGCGACGGCACGCTGGTGCAGCTGGGCATCGACGGGTCGATCGCCTCGTGGCCGACGGCCGTGTTCGTCGTGACGCTGATCGTGATGGCGATCCTCGTCGCCCGCGGCGTCAAGGCGGGCATCCTCATCGGTGTCGTGATCGGCACGGTGCTGGCGATCGTGGTCGAGGCGGTCGCGGGCGCGGGCAGGCTCGGTGACGACAACCCCACCGGCTGGAACTACGGCTACCCGGCGCTGCCGGACAACATGTTCGGCGTGCCCGACCTCTCGCTCCTGGGCAAGGTCAACTTCGACGCCTGGGTGCAGGTGCCCGCGATCTCGGCGGCGCTGTTGGTGTTCAGCCTCGTGCTCACCGACTTCTTCGACACGATCGGCACCATGACCGGCCTCGGCAGGCAGGCGCGCCTCGAGCAGAAGGACGGCACCCTGCCGAACACGGGCAAGGGCCTGTTCGTCGACTCGCTCGGCGCGATCGCCGGTGGTGTCGGCTCGGCCAGTTCCAACACCGTCTACGTCGAGTCGGCTGCGGGTATCGCCGAAGGTGCGCGCACGGGTCTGGCGAACATGGTCACCGGTGGCCTGTTCCTCGTGGCCATGTTCTTCACGCCGCTGTACGAGATCGTGCCGATCGAGGCCGCCGCGCCAGCGTTGGTGATCGTCGGAGCGCTGATGATCCGCCAGGTCGCCGACATCGACTTCTCGGACCTGACGATGGCGCTGCCCGCGTTCCTGACGATGGTCGTCATGCCGTTCACGTACTCGATCACCAACGGCATCGGTGCGGGTTTCGTCAGCTACGTCGTGCTGGCGGCCGCGACCGGCAAGGCGCGCAAGGTGCACCCGCTGATGTGGGTGGTCGCGGTCGCGTTCGTGATCTACTTCGCGATCGGTCCCATCCAGGCGCTGCTGGGCTGAGCCGCCGCATCGGGCAGTGCTGCAGTGCTGCGGACCCGGCGCCTGCGGTGGTCAGCGGCCGCCCGGACGACGGGTTAACCGGTTCGGGTGTCGCGTTGCGCACCATCTGTGTTGGTCGCGCGGATCGTAAGCTAGACTAAGGAAGTGTCCGAGTCCGCGGAGGGCCTGACCGTGGCCGCTGCCAGCGGTGGCGACGAGGCCGAACAGCAGTCGTCACTGGCGAGTCGTCTGCGGCTCGCGGTCGTGCGGCTCAACCGCAGACTACGGGCGCAGCGGGTCGGCACCGATCTGTCGCTGACCCAGGTCGCCGCGCTGTCGACGCTGCACCAGCACGGCGCGATGACACCGGGCAAGCTCGCCGCGCACGAGGGTGTTCAGCCGCCCTCGATGACGCGGGTGATCGCCGCCCTCGAAGCGGTGGGGTACGTCGAACGCACGCCGCATCCCACCGACGGCAGGCAGGCGATCGTGACGATCACCGACGCGGGGCTGGCGTACGTGCACGAAAGCATCTCCGTGCGCGAGGCGTGGCTGGACCGGCGACTGCACGAACTGAGCGGCGAGGAGCGCGAGGTGCTCGACCGCGCCGCCACCATCATCCAACGAATGGCGAGCAACAGCTGAGGCCCGCCCGCTGAGGAGGCGACAACCCGGCGTGACGGTCACGGGGAGCGACGGCAGAACCTCATCGACGACTACCGCTGTACCGCGACCCCTCCTGTCACGATTCCCCGTACCGCGCTTGCGCCGGGGGTCCGCTCCCGGCATGTTCGCCTCCCTCGGCGTGCGCAACTACCGGCTGTTCTTCTCCGGTCAGATCGTGTCGAACATCGGCACCTGGATGCAGCGCACCGCCCAGGACTGGCTCGTGTTCACCCTCAGTGGCAACGACCCGGTGGCCCTCGGTGTGGCCGTGGCGCTGCAGTTCCTGCCCACGCTGCTGTTGTCGTTGTGGGCGGGTGTGCTGGCCGACCGCATCGACAAGCGCAAACTGCTGATCGCCATCCAGTCGGGCACGCTCGTGCAGGCCGCCGTGCTGGGCGGGCTCACGATCACCGGCGCGGCCGAGCTGTGGCACGTGTACCTGCTGTGTTTCGTCCTCGGGACGTTGTCGGCGCTCGAGGTGCCCACGCGGCAGTCGTTCGTGGCCGAGATGGTCGGCAAGGACCAGGTCGCCAACGCCGTCGCGCTCAACTCGTCGATCTTCAACCTGGCTCGGATCGCGGGCCCCGCCATCGCCGGGCTGGCGATCGTCGCGGTCGGCGAGGGGTGGCTGTTCATCGGCAACGCCGTGTCGACGCTGGCGGTACTCGCGGGCCTGGCGGCGATGCGGCCGGGTGAGCTCTACCGCGACCGGACGGTCGACCGGGCCAAGGGGCAGCTGCGCGAGGGCCTGCGGTACGTGCGCGGCAGGCCCGATCTGGTGGCGATCATGCTGCTCATGCTGTTCGTGAGCACGTTCGGCATCACGTTCTTCACCTCGCTCGCGGTCGTCGCGGGCAACGTGTTCGGCACCGACGCCGACGGCTACGGGCTGCTCTCGACGCTGTTGGCCGTCGGGACGTTCACCGGGGCGCTGCTGTCGGCGCGGCGGGGCAGTAGGGGCAAGCCGACGATGCGGTTGCTGCTCGGCGCGTCGATGGCGCTGGGCGTGCTGGAGTTCGCGACGGCGTTCATGCCCACCTATCTGGCGTTCGGGCTGGCGCTCGTGCCGCTCGGGCTGGCGACGATCACGTTCCTCAACACCGCCAACATTTTGGTGCAGACGTCGGTGAGTCCGCAGATGCGCGGCCGCGTGATGGGCCTGTACGTGCTGATGGTGATGGGTGGCAATCCGGTGGGCGGGTTGATGACCGGGTGGATGGCCGAGACGTTCGGCGGCCGCTCGCCGTTCTACATCGGCGGTGCCGTCGCGATGATCGCCACGGTGATCTGTGTGCTCGCACTGCGATCGGCGAGCGCGCGGCGCGCCGCGGCGGGCGCCTCCGCAGCGGACGAGGAGGCCGAGATGGGTGGGTCCGCCGAACACGTGGAGGCGGGGTCGGCGCCGAAGAACTGAAGCGGTGGGGCGGCCGAGCAGGGTTCGAAAACGCGTCGAACCGACCCCTTGCGTGCCGAGTTGAGGTTAGGCTAACCTCAGACACGTCGCTTCGTGGTGGGAGCGGCAGTCAGTTCGGGAACGGACGAGGCAGTCTACGTCGCCCGGGCCGCCGAACTCAGTGGTCGTGCGGAACATCCGAACGTGTCGGTGGTCACCGCTACGGTCTGCGGTGTGCCAGCTCCTGGATCTCCCGAAGCCGATCGCCTGTCCGACGTCGCCGTGATCGCGGCGCCGAGCAATCTGGGCTTGCGCCCGCCGGGGCCCGGGCGCGTACCCGGCTGTGCGAAGGCGCCGGAGGCATTGCGCAGGGCGGGGCTGCACGATCGGCTCGGCCGGTTCGGAGCGTTCGACGCGGGGTCGGTGCTCCCGGCCCGGTACGTCGACGACGGCGAGTCGGCCGCGGGCACCCGGGTGCGCAACCAGGACGCGCTGATCGACCACGCGCGCAGGCTGGCCGAGCGTCTCACGGGGTTGCTCGACGATGGCCGTGTCCCTCTCGTCCTCGGCGGCGACTGCAGCCTGCTCGTCGGTGCGGGCCTCGCACTCGCCCGGCGCGGTGGACACGGCCTCGTCCACATCGACGGCCACTCCGACTTCCGGCATCCCGGCAACAGCGACGCGTGCATGAACCTGGCGGGAGAGGAACTCGCCGCGGTCGTCGGCAGGCATTGGCCCGCGGTGTCCGACATCGACGGGCGTGGGCCGTACTTCGACGCCCAGCGCGTCGCGCACCTCGGATGCCGCGGCGACGACGAACACCTCGGCGAGATCCGCGAGGTCCTCGGTGCGACGGTCCGCGCCGACGAGATCCGCGCCGACGTCGACGCCGCTGCGGAGCGGGCCAGGGACGTCGCGGGCGACGGCTACTGGCTGCACCTCGACGTCGATGTCCTCGACCCGGCGGGACTACCGGCCGTCGACAGTCCTGCCGCCGGCGGTCTGGACCTCGGCGAGTTGACCCGGCTGCTGGCGGCACTCGTGCCCGGTGCCGTCGGGGTGCAGGTCACGGTCTTCGACCCCGACCTCGATCCCGACGGCCGATACGCACGGCTGCTCGCCGGCATCCTCGAGGCGGCTCTGGTCCCGGTATGACACGGGCCCGCGCATGACGAAGGCCCCGCACCGGAGCGGATCCGGTGCGGGGCCCACGCGAAGCTTCTCGAGCTGACCTCAGGCGAACCTCAGGGCAGGAGCAGGCCGTTGCGGCCGGCCTTGGCGTCCTCGAAGCGCTTGCCGATCTCGGCCCAGTCGAACACGTTCCACAGGGCGTTGATGTAGTCCGGCTTGACGTTCTTGTACTGCAGGTAGAAGGCGTGCTCCCACACGTCGACCAGCAGGATCGGCACGGTCGGCAGGATCAGGTTGTTGTGGTGGTCGCGCAGCTGCTGGGTGATCAGCGTCTTGCCGATCGGGTCCCACGACAGCGCGCCCCAGCCGTTGCCCTGGATGGTGGTGCAGACCGCGGTGAACTGTGCCTTGAACTTGTCGAACGAGCCGAAGGCGTCGTCGATCGCGGCGGCCAGCTCGCCGGTCGGCTTGTCGCCGCCGTTCGGGGACAGGATCTTCCACCACACGACGTGGTTGGCGTGCCCGGCCAGGTTGAAGGCCAGGGTGGTCTCGAGACCGACGATGGAGCCGAAGTCATCGGCCTCGCGAGCGGCGGCGAGCTTCTCCAACGTCTGGTTCGCACCGTTGACGTAGGTCTGGTGGTGCTTGCTGTGGTGCAGCTCGTTGATCTCGCCCGAGATGTGCGGCTCGAGTGCGCCGTAGTCGTAGTCGAGGTCGGGAAGCTCGTACGTGGGCATGAGCCCTCCTTCGTCGTTGAGGTCGCTTGCGCTGTTCGTCTCGTGTGCCAACCTAGTCGCCGTCCTGGCGTTCTGCTAACCGGGTCGACCCGAGTTGACCTTGCTCCTTCGACCTAAGTGGAGGTCAACGACGTGTCGCGCGGGTCACGTCGTCGATCTTGTGCACGAAGCGGCTCGGGCCGCTGCGATCAGGCCGCGCGGTGGGTGTCGATGGCGTCGGCGAGATCGTCGAGGACGGCGATGTTGAGTTCGAACGCCGCCACCGTCTCGGCCATGATCCGGGAGCGTTCGGCCTCGTCCCACGGTGCCTCGTCGAGCAGCGCGCGATACCGGGTGCGGAACGCCGAGGGGCTGCCGAGTGAGCCGAAGTCGTAGAAGCGCGTGCCGGGGCCCGCGATGCCGTACTCGCGTTCGAGCAGCTTGCCGATGACCTGGCCGCCAGCCAGATCTCCGAGGTAGCGCGTGTAGTGGTGCGCGACGAATCCGCCCGCCCAGGTGAACGCGACCTCGCGCATGCGCTCGACGTACGCGCGCGTGGCGGGCGTCGGTTCGATGCGTTCCCGCCAGCCCGGCCCTGCCAGCCGGTCGAGATCGGTGACCAGTGCCGACGTGCGGTGCAGTTCCGGGATCACGAACGGTGCGCCGACGGGGTCGCCGGTCATCGCCTCCGCCGCCTCCTCCAGCGTCGCGTAGACGAAGTAGTACTGCTCGGCCAGCGCCGTGTAGCCGGCGAGTGTGAGGTGTCCGTCGAGCAGCGCGCTCATGTAGCTCGACCGGTGGGCGCGATCGTGCACCTCGCGGGTCGATTCGCGCAGGCGCCGGGAGAACGGTTCGGTGGGCTGTGCCGCGTTCGGTGCCGTCGGGGGTCCCGTGGTTCCTCCGGTCATGACGCCTCCCTGGGTCCGGCCGCTGGAACGCGGCGGCACACGTTCTGACGCGCTGTCAGAAACGACCCTAGTGGTGGCGAGCGGCCGCCCGCGAGTCCTCGGCGGGAATTACTCCGACCGCGCGCAGGACGAACGCCACGGCCAGGTCGATCGCCCGCGGCAGTTCCTCGGGAGGGACGTCGACGACCTGTCTGGCGCCGAGCGCGGCCGTCACCATCGGGGCGAGCACCGCCGGATCCTGCTCCGGCCAGCTGCCGCGGCGCATGCCCTCGCGCAGGATGGCGTCGAGCGTTTCGCCGATCGGATCGGCGTGGGCGGCGATGCGCCGGTACGCCGACGGGGCCAACGTCCGAGCCAACGTCGTGCCGGGCGGAATGTGGTACTCGGCCAGTGTCGTCAGCTGCAGCCGGGCGAACGCGGCCAGCTTGTCGGCCGGATCGTCCACGGCGTCGACGGCCTCGGTGAGGCGGGCGACGTAGCGGACGGCCTCGTCCTCGACGAACGCGACCAGCAGGTGCTCCCGGTCGGGGAAGTGGTTGTACATCGCGGTGCGGCCGACTCCGGCCTCGGCGGCGACGCCCGCCAGCGTGATCGCCTCGAAGCCGCGCTCGTAGAGCTGGTTGCGCAGGGCATCGAAGACCCTGGCGCGTACCTGCTCGCGGTGCTCGCCGAGCGAGTTGCCGATGATCTTGGGCATCGGGAGGCCTTCCGTTCGAGCTCGGGTGCCTGCCCTCGTCAGCCTACCGGCCAGTCGTGCACGGGCTCGCCCGCGCGCGTGAGGTCGAGGTAGGTACCGAGCATCGCCGCCAGCGCCGAGTCCCGGTCGAGGCCGCGTCGTTCGGCGGCCTCGACGGCGCTGCGCTGCCACGTACTCCCGTTGCGTTTGGTGACGCACCGGCGTTCGATCACCCCGAGGTAGCGGTCGGCCACCGTCGCCGACACCCCGGAGCTGCGCAGGCCCTCGTGAGCCAGCGGCAACAGCACGCGCAACACCAACTCGTCCGGTGGCACCGTGCCGATCCCCGGCCAGTAGAACTGCGCGTCGAACCCGTGCCGCGCCCCCGCGTGCAGATTCTGCTCGGCGGCCTGGAACGACATCCGTGTCCACACGGGACGCTCCTCCTCCGCCAGCGCACGCTGCGCCCCGTAGAAGAAGGCCGCGTTGGCCATCATGTCCAGCACGGTCGGACCGGCGGGCAGCACGCGGTTCTCGACGCGCAGATGAGGTGTTCCGTCGACGACGTCGTACACCGGGCGGTTCCACCGCCACACCGTGCCGTTGTGCAGCCGCAGCTCCGTCAGCTTCGGTGCCCTGCCGTCGTCGAGGGCGTCCATCGGATCCTCGTCGTCGGTCTCGGGCAGCAATCCGGGGAAATAGCGGACGTTCTCCTCGAACAGGTCGAAGATGGACGTGATCCACCGTTCGCCGAACCACACCCTCGGCCGCACGCCCTGGTTCTTCAGTTCCTCGGGCCGGGTGTCGGTGGCCTGCAGGAACAGCGGGATCCGCGTCTCGGCCCACAGCGCCTTTCCGAGCAGGAACGGCGAGTTCGCGCCGAGCGCGACCTGCGGGCCGGCCAGACACTGCGCTGCGTTCCAGTGCGCCGCGAAGTCGTCCGGCGCCACCTGCAGATGCAGCTGTACCGACGTGCACGCGGCCTCGGGCAGGATCGAATCGGCGTAGGTGTGCAGCCCCTCGAGTCCTCCGTCCCGCGGCGAGCGGCCCTCCAGCGACAGCAACGGACATTCCCCGCGGGTCGCCAGAATCCGGTCGTTGAGCAACGCGTAGCGCGGATTGTTGGTGATCCACTTCTGGTCGAAGTGCTCGGCGCCGATGGTGGGCAGGATCCCGATCATCGCGACGTGCGCGCCCGCCTCGCTCGCGGTGGTGTCCGCGCGGCCGAGGTGGGCGTGCAGATCGTCCTCGAGTTTCAGCGCCGACTCGCCATCGAGCGGCCGTGGCGGCACGTTCAGCTCGATGTTGTGCTGCGACAGCTCGGTGGTGAACAGTTCGTCGTCCATCGAGGAGAGCACCGCGGCGTTCGACATCGAGGGGCGCATGGTGCTGTCGACGAGGTTCAGTTCCACCTCGAGTCCGATGTGCTTGCGCGGGAACGTGAACCGCTCCTCGGCGAGCATCCTCGCGAACGTGTCGAGGCAGCGCTGCATCTTCTGCCGGTACTGCCCGCGATCGTGTGGGGGACGGCTTCTCGGCGAGACGTCCTTACCCATCGGTGCTTCCTCCCGAGATCCCGCCACGCTCTCTGCCGCGCGCGTTTTCCGTGGCAGAAGGCGACGTTGGCACACCGCGTCGACGCCGGGCCAGCGGCCAAACCGGTGCTCTGGCCCGGTTTTCGCCTCACACTCCGCGAGGCACCGTCGTTCGCACGAAGGGGCTACCCGGCGTTCGGAGCACCGATACCGGGGCAACGGGTGGAATGGGACACTCTGCGGGTGGCCGGGCCAGCACAGTTGATCTACACCGAGGACGTCTCCGACCCGCGGCTCGACGATTTCCGCGACCTGACGACCGCCGACCGCAGGCCGGACCGGCCCGGTGGCCGCGGTCTCGTCATCGCCGAGGGCACGGTCGTCGTGCGCAGACTCGTCGAATCGCCCTATCCGGTGCGGGCGCTGCTCGGCGTGCAGCGGCGCATCGACGAACTCTCCGATGCACTCTCCGGTCTCGACGTGCCCGCCTACGTCACGTCGGCGGACGTCATGGCCGAGGTCGTCGGGTTCCACCTCAACCGTGGTGTCCTCGCCACCGCGGACCGGGCGCCGCGGCCGTCGGTGGCCGAACTCGTCGAAGGGGCGCGCGTGCTCGCGGTGCTCGAGGGGGTCGGCGATCACGAGAACCTCGGCGCCTTGTTCCGCAACGCCGCGGCCCTGGGCATCGACGGCGTGCTGCTGGGGCCGGGCTGTTCGGACCCGCTGTACCGGCGCAGCGTGCGGGTGTCGATGGGGCACGTGCTGCGGGTGCCGTTCGCGGTGGCGTCCACCCCGGACGAATGGCAGGCGGCCCTGGCCACGTTGCGGACGTCCGGGTTCCTGCTCGCCGCGCTCACCCCGCGTCCCGACGCGGTTCCGCTGTGGGCGGCCGCGGGATCGGGCAAGGTGGCGTTGATGCTCGGTTCGGAGGGCCACGGACTGTCGGAGGCGGCGCTCGAGGCCGCCGACGTCGCGGTGTCGATCCCGATGGCCGACGGTGTCGACTCGCTCAACGTCGCGACGACCGGTGCCGTGGCGTTCTACGAGCTGACGGTCCGCAGGGAAGGTGCTGGAGACCATGCGGGGAGCTGAGCTGGCGCTCGATGTCAGGGGCGATCGCGCCGTGCTCACCGGTGCCAACGGGCGGGAGGCCGATCCGCAGGCGATGGCACTCGGCGACGAGCTCACCGACGCGCTGCACGAGTGGGCGCGGGTGTCGGCCGTCGTCAACGCCTCGTCGGGCCGCACTCCCGACCGGGAGACGGGAGACGTCGAGGATCCCGGCGGCGGGGAGGGCCCGGGCGGCTCGGGAGGCGGTGCGGGTGTGGACGGCGCCGCGGTCGTGGCGCGCAGGGGACGGCAGTTGGCCGGACGCGTCGCCGAGACCCTGGGCGTCGCGGTCAGCTTCCACGACCCGGTCGAAGGCCGCACCTTCGTGCTGACCCCGCCTGCCGGTCACGGGCACCCCGAGGACGACTCGCACGCCGCCGAGACCGGGCCGGCGTGGGACCAGCCGCACCACGCGCCACCACGACGGCACGCCGGCCCCGCCTACTGGCGGGCGCGGGCAGCCAGGGAACCGGGGCCCACGCCGTGGGGAACCGGTCTGCTGGCCGCGGGGTTCTTCGCCGCCGTGATGATCGTGGCGATGCTGGCGTTGGCCGGCGCGCTGGCCTCGGCCACCCACGGGCTCGTGGCCGTCGCGGCCTGTCTCGTGGTGACCGCCGGGTTGGCCCCTTCGCTGTGGCTCGGCAGGCACGTACCCGTGGTCCGCTGGATCGTCGGCGGCACCGCGGCGGGCATCGCACTCTCGTGGATCGGCGTCCTCGTGATCGCACTCTGAGGCCCCGATTGCGACTCGGTTGCGCTATCGGTTGCGACTCGGTTGCGCCACCGACACCCGAAAGCTATGACGCCGAGCACATGTACCCCTTGTGAGAACGGACATACACACCAGGCCGGACGTCGATTCGGCCCAGGTCAGCGGGCCTACCGGGGAGTCGGAGGGGTCTCACAGGTCGGTAACGACCAGGTCGGAGCCTTGCCGAGGGGCACGCGACGGAGTATTGGGCCGGTCGGCGACAGCGTCCGTTCGGGGACCGGTACTTTACGCCTCATGGCTTCGTCTAACGCTCACGACGTGTGCAACGTCGTCGTCACCGGTGGTAGCGGCTTCATCGGGCGCGCGGTCGTCGCGAAGTTCCGGGAGCGCGGCGCCCAGGTCACCGTCATCGACAGGGAGCCGTCGCCGTACCCGGACGACGAAGGCGTCATCCATGTCCAGGGTGACCTGAAGGACGCCGCCGTGCGCGAACAGGCGACCAAGCCCGGCGTCGACGGCATCATCCACCTCGCCGCGATCACCTCGGTGCTGAAGTCGGTCGAGATGCCCGCCGAGACCTACACCGAGAACGTGAACATCACCCACGAGCTGCTCGAGCTGGCTCGGATCCACGAGGTGCCGCGGTTCATCCTCGCCTCGACGAACGCCGTGGTCGGTGACGTCGGTACGGCCACGATCACCCCGGACCTGCCGCTGGCTCCGCTCACGCCCTACGGCGCGACGAAGGCCGCCTGCGAGATGCTGATGTCCGGGTACGCGGGCGCCTACGGCGTCAAGACCACGGCGCTGCGCTTCACCAACGTCTACGGGCCCGGCATGTCGCACAAGGACAGCTTCATCCCGCGGCTCATGCGCGCCGCGCTCGCGGGTGAGGGCGTCAAGGTCTACGGCGACGGCCAGCAGAAGCGTGACCTGGTCTTCCTCGACGACATCGTCACCGGCATCACGTGCGCATGGGACACGCAGTACGTCGGCCGCGCGATCCTCGGCGGCGGCAAGTCGGTGTCGGTGCTGGACATGATCGAGGGCGTGCGTGCCGTGACCGGCGCCGAGATCCCCGTCGAGCACGTGCCCGCGCCGGGCGGTGAGATGCCCGCGGTGATCGTCGACATCTCCGGCAGCGCGGAGACCATCGGCTACAAGCCGTCCTTCGACCTCAAGGGTGGGCTGGCCGCGACCTGGGAATACTTCCAGAAGGCCGCTGCGGCCGCGGGCTGAACCGCCGAAGGCCCGGCTCGACCGAGAAGAAAGTGCACGGAGTGTCCTCCTTTCTCCGCCGTCACTGGCTCATGGTGCTGCTGCTGGCCGGAGGCATCGCCCTGCGGATCGTGGCGTGGCTGGCCTACCAGCCCGCGCTGCTGTACATCGACACGTTCCGCTACCTGGGCAACCTCACCGAGCTGCGTCCCACGGACCTGAACCCGCTCGGCTACACGCTGTTCCTGAAGGGACTGCTGGCCTTCGGCGGGTTCGCCTGGGTGCAGGCGGTGCAGCACCTCATCGGGGTGCTGATGGCGCTCGCGCTGTACCGCCTGGCACTGCGGTACACCGACCGTGGCTGGCTGGCCGCGCTGGCCGCCGCGCCGGTGCTGCTCGACGCCTACCAGCTCCAGATCGAAGCGACGCTGATGTCGGAGATCCCGTTCCAGGCGCTGCTGGTCGGGATGGTGTGGGCGCTGCTGTCCCGCGGGGAGGCGACGTGGCAGCGGTCGGCGCTGGCCGGCGCGCTGCTGGCGGCGGCGGTCCTGACGCGCACGATCGGAATGGCCATCGCGGTGCCGTTCGTGCTGTTCCTGTTGCTGGCCTACGGCGGCTGGAAGCTGTGGACCACCCGGCAGGGCAGGCGCCGCGTGCTCGGCAGGACGCTCGCGGGCGTGGCCGGGCTGGCGCTGGTGCTGTTCGGCTACATGTCGTACTACTACACACAGGCCGGTCAGTTCGGCCTGACCGGCGCGTCGAACAACGTGCTGTACGGGCGCATGGCCACCATCGCCGAATGCGACAAGCTGCCCGACGACCAGGGCCTGCGCATCATGTGCCCGGACGAACCACTCGGCGAGCGCAAGTCGGTCGACTTCTACACGCACTTCCAGTACGGCTCGGCCGACTGGCCCGAGGAGCCGTTGCCCGACGACCGGGACAAGGCGACGTTGGCCAGGCAGTTCGCCTACCGGGTGATGCTCAACCAGCCGCTCGACGTCGCGGGCGCCGTGCTCTACGACTTCGGCAAGAACTTCTCGCCGTTCAAGGAGACGTTCTACAACGACGTCCCCGTCGAGCGGTGGCAGTTCCAGACGCACTATCCGTACCACGATGTGGGGACCGAGACCCCCCAGACGTACCACGCGTGGACGCTGGCCTACGACGACCAGCTGCCCCACGCCGACCGCGACCTGGCCACATTTCTGCGGTCCTACCAGATGAACGGTGGGTACACATGGGGGCCGCTGCTGGCCGCCTACGCCCTGTTCGGCATTCTGGGTGCGGTCGGTGTAGAAAAGGCACGCAGATCACCGCTCAGGTCGGGCGCTTTCCTGGCGACCGGCAGTGCTCTCATCATCCTGGCAGGTTCCGCCGCGTTCGAGTTCTCCTGGAGGTATCAGTTGCCTGCGCTCGTCCTGCTGCCGATCGGCGGCGTGTTGGGTCTGGCCGCGATGTTCGGAATGGGAAAGAAGCCCGCGAAGGGCGGACGTCGTCCGAAGATGGACGACTATCCCGACGACGTCGACACCGCGGCGGTCTCCGAGTTCCGCAGTCGCTACGGTGACGCGCCGTTGAGCCCCCTGGTCGTGGTCATCGCGGCCTACAACGAGGCCAAGGGCATCACCCCGGTGCTGCAGAACATGCCCACCCACTGCGGGGACATCCCGGTGTCCACCCTCGTCGTCGTGGACGGCGCCACCGACGGCACGGCCGAGGTGGCCCGCGCGGCGGGCGCCTACGTGTGCGAGGCGCCGAAGAACCGTGGACAGGGCGGTGCGCTGCGGCTCGGCTATCACCTGGCCGCCGAGTGCGGCGCCGACTGGGTGGTGACCACCGACGCCGACGGTCAGTACGACAACAACGAGCTGCCGATGCTCATGAAGCCGCTGCTCGACGGCACCGCCGACTTCGTGACCGGCTCGCGCAGGCTGGGCTCGGGCAAGTACGACAGCAGCGTCCGGTGGCTCGGGGTGCGGGTGTTCGCCTGGCTGGCCTCGATCCTCACGATGCAGAAGATCACCGACACCTCGTTCGGCTTCCGCGCCATGCCCGCCGACCTCGCCTCGTCGGTGACCCTGCGCGAGCCGCAGTACCAGGCCTCCGAGCTGCTGCTCGGTGTCATGGCCAAGGGTGCGCGAGTGCTCGAGGTGCCGATGACGATGGAGCTGCGCAACAACGGCGCCAGCAAGAAGGGCGGCAGCATCAAGTACGGCGCGAACTACTCGCGCGTGATGCTGGGTACGTGGCTGCGCGAGTACGTCTTCCGCGGCGGCAAGGGCAAGCCGTACGTGCGCAGGAGCGAGACGTCGGCGGCGGACGAGCGCAAGCTGGCCTGAGCGCCTCGCTGACGCGACGAGAGCCTGCAGGCGGCCCTCCGCCCCGTGAAGGGGTGGAGGGCCGCTCTCGTTTTTGTGAGCCCTTTTCGGATCGAGTCCACATTGTGCCGGTTTGCGGGAATTCCGCCGAGAGTATTGACGCGGTATCCGAATTGCGTGGACCGTCCGCCCGTGTTAGTCGGGTGTGGATTGTCCACATTCTTCCGTGTGGCGCCGGCGTGAAAAGTGGCGAAGTCGATCTTTCTCCGGCGGAGGACGAGTGTTGCGGGTTCTGCGGTGCACCTGGAAAAGGTCACCATTTCCGCCGGCCGAATAAGGACATATCGGGTGCCGTCGGTAGGCCCTCGTACGGCGCGCGGTAGCCGAGGGGGTAGGCCGGTCTCCCGGTGAGGTGGGCACTGACCAGCGCATACGGCTCGCGAGCGACCTCGGAAGGTGGCCGGAACGCCCCCACGTAGACGTCGTCGGTGGGGCGCATACGAAGAGGGCCCGTCCACCGCGGTGGTGGACGGCCCTCTTCGAAGCCGTGGCCCGCGCCCGTGCGGGCGCGTCGGCGCAGGTTACGCGGCCGCCGAGGCCTGCGGCTGCGCCGCGCGCTCGGCGATCTTCTGCATGTTGGACCCGCTGTAGACGAAGCGGTCCAGCAGCAGGAACTTGATCAGGAACACCAGCGCGTAGCTGCTCAGGAAGGCCACGTCGAGCACGATGACGCGCACGAAGCCCTCGATGCGCAGCGGCTCGGTGATCCAGCCGGCCACGGTCGTCAACGTCATCGACGCGAGACCGCCGAGTGCGATCACGCTCAGGTACGGCAGGAGCTCCCGCTTGAAGTCGGGCTTGCCCTTGCGGTTCCACGCCCAGCGACGTGCGACGAAGTAGTTGGGGATAGCCCCCGCCACGAACGCTGCGGCGCTCGCGACCGTTGGGTTGACGTCCATCGTGAGGAGCACGATCAACGTCACCTGGCTCATACCGGTGGCCAGGCCCGAGCTCATCAGCGCGCGGACCATGCGAGCGAAGAACGTCGGCTGGTCCGGACGGTTGTCCGGGTCATCAGCCGATTCCTGCTGGTCGGCGGCGTTTTGCCCTGCGGAAACGGTCGTCACATCTACCATTGTGCCAACCGCCTTTCTCGTTCGTGCGGCGACATCCCTATTCTTTGCACGGGGTTGAGATCGACCCGTTACTAAGACAAGGTGAACCGGCTAGTTCGGGCGCAGAGCCGGGCCGCGTGGCTCAGGCGATCAGGAGGAACGAAACACATGCGAGTACTGGTTCTTGGCGGCGACGGCTTCTGCGGATGGCCGACCTCCCTGCACCTGTCCGCGCAGGGGCACGAGGTCGCCATCGTCGACAACCTCTCGCGGCGCAAGATCGACATCGAGCTCGAGGCCGAGTCGTTGACGCCGATCCGGCCGATGGGCGAGCGGCTGCGGGCGTGGAAGGAAGCCACGGGCAAGGACATCGCCTTCCACAACCTCGACGTGTCGCAGAACTACCAGCGGCTGCTGGACCTGCTCCTGGAGTTCCGGCCCGACGCGATCGTGCACTTCGCCGAGCAGCGTGCCGCGCCGTACTCGATGAAGAGCAGCTGGCACAAGCGCTACACGGTGGACAACAACATGGGCGCGACCAACAACGTGCTGGCGGCGGTCGTCGAGAGTGGCCTGGACATCCACATCGCGCACCTCGGCACGATGGGCGTGTACGGCTACGGCACGGCGGGCATGAAGATCCCGGAGGGCTACCTCAAGGTCAAGGTCGAGGTCGGCGACGGCGAGCTGGTCGACCAGGAGATCCTGTACCCGGCCAACCCGGGCAGCATCTACCACATGACGAAGACGCAGGACCAGCTGCTCTTCTACTTCTACAACAAGAACGACAAGCTCCGGGTCACCGACCTGCACCAGGGCATCGTCTGGGGCACGCAGACCAAGGACACCCAGCTCGACGAGCGCCTCATCAACCGGTTCGACTACGACGGTGACTACGGCACCGTGCTGAACCGCTTCCTGATGCAGGCCGGTGTCGACTACCCGCTGACCGTCCACGGCACGGGTGGCCAGACGCGTGCGTTCATCCACATCCAGGACACGGTCAAGTGCATCGAGCTGGCCATCACCAACCCGCCCGCCAAGGGTGACCGGGTGCAGATCCTGAACCAGATGACGGAGACGCACCGGGTTCGCGACCTCGCTCAGATGATCGCCGACAAGACCGGCGCGAAGATCGAGAACGTCGAGAACCCGCGCAACGAGGCCGACGAGAACGAGCTGCACGTGGTCAACGACCGGTTCCTGCACCTCGGACTCAACCCGATCACCCTCGACGAGGGCCTGATGGCCGAGGTCACGGAGATCACGAAGAAGTACGCCGACCGCTGCGACACGGCGAAGATCCCGTGCGTGTCGACGTGGACGTCGGACAAGTCGGACAAGGTCGGTACCCCGTCCAACGTGTGACGGTCCGGTACTGACGACGAGTGGGCGGCTCCCGATGGGGGCCGCCCACTCCTCGTTTCGGTGGCTGCGCTCGACGGTGGGGCTGTGCTTCTCGGTGGCTGCGCCCGACGCGTGGGGCCGTGGTCAGCCGCGTTGGCTGCGCACGCCGAGCAGGACGTCCTCCCACGCCGGCACTGGTGTGTGGCCCTTGCGCTTCTTCTGGCCGGGCTGCGCGCGGTTCGGGGCGTGGCCCGCGGCCTGCTGCCCCGGTTCGCCGTGCTCCCGGTGGTCCCGGCGGTCACCGTGGTCACCGTGCTCGACGGTCTCCGGGGCCCCGGCGGCGTCCATCTCGGGTTCGTCGGCTGGCAGCGGCGCCTCGATGACGTTGCTGGCCGTGTCGTCGTGTTCGTCGGGCTCGTCGAACTCCGGGCAGTCGAACAGCACCGGTTCCTGCTCGTCGGCCGTGCCGCCGGCGGATTCGGCGGTGCGGGCGGCACGCTCACCGAGATCGGTGACGGCGCGCGGCGTGCGGAACGACGTCGGGTCGAGCAGTGACGCCGCCAGGTCGTCCAGGGCCGTCACCGTGCCACCGTGGGCGCCGGGGGTGAAGGTCCAGTGGGCGCGGTTGGACGAGCGGCCCGCCGACCAGCGCAGGCAGACGACCCACTTCGCGTCGTCACCGCGCCAGGCATCCCATTCGGCCTGGGAGAAGTCGTGGCCGCGCACGCCGAACGCGTACGCGACGACCTCGGCGAGGGTCTGCACGTCGGGGCCGTCCTCTCGCACCGGGTGCGCGTGCTGGGCGAGTTCGGCGTGTCGCGAGCGTTCGAGGAGCACGGGGTAGGCGAACCGTTCGACGCGTTCGGCGGGCACCCCGGAGGCTGCCGCGACCTGTTCGACCGATTCGCCCGCGCGGATCCGGGCCTGGATTTCGCGTGGTCGCATCTGGGCCTCCAGCTCGATCTCGATCTGGCCGAGACGGGTGATGTCTCCGCGGGCGGCCGCGCGCAGGCGTTCGTCCGCGGGCAGGAGGAAGCGCTCGCGGCGCTCGGGGTCCTCGCACACGATGGACTCCCCGTCCTCGTGTAGCCCGACCACCCGTAGCGTTCGCATTCCCGCCTCCCATGCGCGTTCACGTTGCTCGTCGTTCACGTTAGGGCGGCGCGTCGCCTTGACGTGGCAGGCGCGCCGAGTCGTGCGTACATCACGTCGGGCGACATCGAGTGGCCACGGACCCGGCGGCACGAACTTGACAAACCCGACTTTCCCCCGATCGGATGACACTGGATCAGACCAGTGGCCGCCGGCGCGTGTACAGGCGGTGGTGGGGAAGGGACAGGGACGAACACGATGAGCCGCAACGAGCTCAGCAGGCGGCGGTTCTTCAAGGGTGCAGGCGTCGCGGGCACCGTCGCGGCGGTGCCGTTGGTCAGCGGATACGTCGGGTACCGCATTCCACAGACGCGACCCGAACCGGAGGTGCTGCCGCCGCCGAAGGCCGAGGACGTCCACACCTTCTACTCCCGGCCCGATCTGCGTCCGCCGCGCCTCGACCTGGCCGACGCGGACCCGGACACCGCGCCGCCCGCGAGTCCGCGGCATCTGTTCCTCGGCGTCAAGGAGTACCAGGGCGACGGTGCCGGCCAGGTCGGCCTGCTCATCGCGAACCGCAGGGGACAGCCCGTGTGGTTCCTCCCGCGCGAGGGCGAGCAGGAGATGCCGATGGACTTCCGCACCCAGACCTACCGCGGGCAACGGGTCCTGACCACGTGGGAGGGCGTGGCACCGAGCGGATACGGCCTCGGCAAGTGCGTGATCTACAGCGCGTCCTACGAGCGCATCGCGGAGGTGAACACGGGCAACGGCGTGGCGGACGCGGACCTGCACGAGTTCCTCATCACCGACGACGACACCGCGCTGATCATGGCCTACAACCCGGTGCGCACCGACCTGAGCGCGATCGGCGGTCCGCGCGACGGCTGGGTGCTGGACGGGGTGATCCAGGAGGTCGACGTCGAGACCGGTGAGGTGCTGTTCGACTGGCGCAGCCTCGACCACGTCGACGTCGCCGAGACCAGGAAGGAGCTGGGCGAGACGGGAACGAGGGATGTGCCGTTCGACTACTTCCACCCCAACTCCATCGAGGTCGACGACGACGGCGACCTGCTCGTCTCGGCACGCAACACCTGGGCGGTCTACAAGATCTCCCGCAGCACCGGGGACGTCACGTGGCGGCTCGGCGGCACGAAATCGGACTTCGCGCTGGGCGACGGCGTCGAGTTCTTCTGGCAGCACGACGCGCGCAGACAGCCGGACGGCACGGTGTCGCTGTTCGACAACGCCGCGGCCCCACCTCAGGCGCAGCGTTCGCGCGGCATGGTCCTCGAACTCGACACCGATGCGATGCGGGCCGAGCTCGTCGCCGAGTACGTGCACCCGGCGGGCCTGCTGTCGGACAACCAGGGCAGCATGCAGGTCCTCGACGACGGCCGCGTGCTCATCGGGTGGGGCAGTCAGCCGTTCACCTCGGAGTTCGACGCCGACGGCGAATGGATCACGGACTGGCGCACGCCCGAGGCGGTGCAGAGCTACCGCGCCTACCTCGACGACTGGGTCGGCAGGCCCGACGAGCGGCCCGCCCTCGCCGTGCGGCCCAACAGCGCGCGTGGCGTGCTGGTCTACGCCAGCTGGAACGGGGCCACCGAGGTCAAGCGCTGGCGCGTGCTGGCGGGCCAGCGCGCCAACGATCTGTCCGAGGTGGTCACGGTGCCGCGCGGCGGATTCGAGACCGCCATCTCGTGCGATGCGAAGGGTCCGTTCTTCGCTGTCGCCGGACTCGACCGGGACGGCAACGAACTGGGCAGGTCCGAGCCGATCCGCGGCCGCTGAGCGGAGACAGAAAGTGCCCCCGAGGGCCCTTTGGTTGCGTTCAGTGCAACCAAGGGGCCCTCGGGGGCATGTGGCCGGTGCGGCTTACTTGCCGATCCGCTCGACGACGTACTCGATGCACGCCGTCAACGCGGTGATGTCGTCCGGCTCGATGGCGGGGAACATGCCCACCCGCAGCTGGTTGCGGCCCAGCTTGCGGTACGGCTCGGTGTCGACGATGCCGTTGGCACGCAGCGCCTTGGCCACGGCGGAGGCGTCGATGGAGTCATCGAAGTCGATCGTGCCGACGACCTGCGAACGCAACGCCGGGTCGGTGACGAACGGCGTGGTGTATGAGGTCTTCTCGGCCCACTCGTACAGGCGGCTCGAGGAGTCCTTCGTGCGCGCCGTCGTCCAGTCGAGACCGCCCGCGGAGTTCATCCAGTCGATCTGGTCGGCGAGCATCAGCAGCGTCGCCACGGCCGGAGTGTTGTACGTCTGGTCCTTGCGCGAGTTGTCGAGCGCGGTCGGCAGCGACAGGAACTCGGGGACCCAGCGGTCACCGCCGCCGAGCTCCTCGACGCGCTGCACGGCCTTGGGCGACATGAGCGCGATCCACAGGCCGCCGTCGGAGGCGAACGACTTCTGCGGGGCGAAGTAGTAGACGTCGAAGTCCTCGGCCTTCACGGGCAGGCCGCCCGCGCCGGACGTGGCGTCGATGGCCACGAGCGCGTCGTCGCTGCCCGCCGGGCGCCGCACGGGCACGGCGACACCGGTGGACGTCTCGTTGTGCGCCCAGCCGACCAGGTCGCAGCCGGACTGGTAGGCGATCTCGGGGGCGCTCCCGGGCTCCCCCTCGACGATGACGGACTTGTCCAGGAACGGAGCCTTGTCGGTGACCTTCGCGAACTTGGACGAGAACTCGCCGTAGGTGAAGTGCTGTGCCCGCTCGCGGACCAGGCCGAACGCGGCCGCGTCCCAGAACGCCGTCGTGCCACCGTTGCCGAGCACGACCTCGTAGCCGTCCGGCAGGGAGAACAGGTCGGACAGCCCGGAGCGCACACGGCCCACGAGGGACTTCACCGGCTTCTGGCGGTGCGACGTGCCCAGCACGTTCGCGCCCTCCGAGGCGAGATGGGCCAGCTGTTCGGGCCGCACCTTGGAGGGACCGCACCCGAACCGGCCGTCGGAGGGCTTGAGTTCTGCAGGAATCGTCAACTCAGCGGCTTCGGTCATGACCGCAGTGTTTCACGCCCTCCAGCCTTCGGGGTCCACTCCGCCGGGTACGGGGGCCGCCGGGTCGTAGGGAGTGCGGGTGAAAACAAAGGTCGCAAGGTTGAGGTACGCCGGTGTGCCATCGCTCACGCGACCCAGGGTGAGCGTTTCTCCCGCGTAGTAACCGTCGAGGCCGAGCCACCTGTCGTCGCCGAGCGGGCGGAACCGCGACGCCCGTCCGGACCCGTCCGCGGGCACCAAGTTGAACCAGCCGTCGGCCATGGCGTGCAGGTGGTACGGCTTCGGGCCCCAGTGCCACAGTCCGGTCAGTTCCAGCATGCCCGGCTCGACGGGGGACGGCGCCCACTCGGCCGGCAGCGGCGGCTCGTGGTCGTCGGCCATCGCGATCAGATCGGCGGCCAGGCCCGCGATGGCCACGCCCGAGGTGGTGTTGGCGTAGGTGACGGCGCCCGTCTGCGTCGCCGGGTCGATCAGCGAGCAGGCGAGGAACCCCGGCATCGAGCCGGTGTGGCCCGCGAGCCGCTTGCCGCGGGCCTGCATCAACTGGAAGCCGAGGCCGTATCCGGCGGTCCAGGCGCCTGCACTGTCGTCGACGGTCGCGGCCTCCCGCATCTCCGCGACGGTCTCGGGGCTGAGCACGTCGCGGGTGCGCCCGCCCACGAAGGCGGTCCAGCTGCACAGGTCGTCGAGCGTGGACCACAGCTGTCCAGCCGGTGCCATCGCGCCCGCGTCGTGGGCGGGCTCGGGCAGGAGGACGTCGGCGAACGGATGCACCGCGTACCCCGTGGCGTGCGGGAGCCCGCCCTCGCCAGGCGAGGCGGTGGTGTGGCGCATGTCGAGCGGTTCGAGGATCTCCTCGCGCACCACGTCGAGCCAGTGGGCGCCGCGGATGCGGGCGACGAGCTCGCCGAGGACGCCGTAGCCGACGTTGGAGTAGTGGAAAAGGCGCCCAGGGCGGTGCTTGGTCTCACCGGGCGTGAGGCTGGCCGACAGATCGTTCCAGTCGCCTCCCTGGCTGCGTTCCCACCACGCGCCGGGCGACTCCGACGTCAGGCCGCTCGTGTGCGACAACAGCCAGGCGATCGTGGTGCCCGAGCCGAAGCTCGTGCCGGGGACGTGCTTGTCGAGCGGGTCGTTCAGGTCGAGCCTGCCCTCGTCGCGCAGGCGCAGAACGGCGGCCGCGACGATCGACTTGGTGATCGATCCGATGCGATACTGCGTGCCGCGGTGCGGGCGTGCTCCGTCGACCGTGCCGCGCGAACCCCACCAGACGATCTCACCGTCGCGGACGACGGCCGCGGCCAGCGACGGTGCACGTCCCGCGACCTGTTCGGTGGCGATCCTGCGGTTCAGCACGAGCTCGGTGGTAGGCAGCATGCCGAAGATCGTAGACAGGCGGTGGGGCGTCGGCCTTTACCTGCGTCACGAAAGGTCCGGTTCCGGCGCCGGTCCGGACTAGGGTGCTCGGCATGGCGATGCAGCGAGTGCGGGTCGACGACGGCGTCGAACTCGCGGTACGCGTGTACGAACCGTCCGAGCACCCCGGCCGCGAGGCGGGCGATCCGGTACCGACGCTAGTGTGCGTCCACGGCTACCCGGACAACGCATCGTTGTGGGACGGCGTGGTCGCCGAGCTCGCGGGCCGCTTCCGGCTCGTGACCTACGACGTCCGCGGTGCGGGTGCCTCCGGCAAACCCCGGGAACGCGAGGCCTACGTGCTCGACCGCCTCGCCGCCGACCTGGCCGCGGTGATCGACGCCGTCAGCCCGGACCGGCCGGTGCACCTGCTCGCCCACGACTGGGGCTCCATCCAGACGTGGCACGCGGTGACGGGCGAGCGTCTCCGTGGCCGCGTCGCCTCGTTCACGTCCGTGTCGGGCCCGTGCCTCGACCACGCCGGGCAGTGGTTCCGCGACGGCCTGCGCTCACCGTCGCGGTGGCGCGAGCTGGCCCGCCAGGCGATGCACTCGACCTACATCGGGTTCTTCCAGCTTCCGCTCCTGCCGGAGTTGGCGATCCGCACCGGGCTGCTCGCCCGCATCGTGCGCGGCACCGACCCGGCCGAGCCGGCGCCGTCGGTGTCGGACGCCGAGCACGGACTGAACCTCTACCGGGCCAACATCTTCCGCAGGCTGAGCGCGCCGGGTGAGCGCCGCGCCGACGTGCCCGTGCAGGTGCTCGCGCCGACCGGCGACGCCTACGTGACGCCGCCCATGCAGACCGCCGTCGAACGATGGGCACCGGATCTTCGCGTGCGCCGCATCACGGGAGGGCACTGGGTTCCCCGTGCCGCGCCGGAACGCATCGCCCGCGCGGCCGCCGAACTCGTCGACCACGTGGAGGGCGGTAGGCAGGCGCGCTCGCTGCGGCGTGCCCGCGTCAGTCCGGCGCCGGCCGGGCGGTTCGCGGGCAGGTTGGCGCTCGTCACGGGGGCTGCGAGCGGCATCGGCAGGGCCACGGCGCTGGCCTTCGCCGCCGAGGGTGCGGACGTGGTGCTCGCCGATGTGGCCCCGGTGGACGGGGTCGCCGACGAGGTGCGTGCTCGTGGCGGTGCGGCCTATCCGTACCCCGTGGACGTCGCCGACGCCGAGGCGATGGCCGAGTTCGCCGCGCAGGTGGCCGCCGAAGTCGGGGTCGCCGACATCGTCGTCAACAACGCGGGCGTCGGGGTCGCGGGGTCCTTTCTGGACACCTCGCTGGAGGACTGGCAGCACGCCGTCGACGTCAACCTGTGGGGCGTGATCCACGGCAGCAGGCTGTTCGGCAGGCAGTTGGCCGAGCTCGGCGAGGGCGGGCACATCGTGAACGTCGCCTCGATGGCGGCCTACCTGCCCAGCGCGATGCTGCCCGCGTACTCGACGACGAAGGCGGCGGTGCTGCACCTGACCGAGTGCCTCCGTGCCGAGCTGGCCGCCCACGGTGTCGGCGTGAGCGCGGTCTGCCCCGGAATCGTGCGGACCGCGATCGCCGCGACCACGACGTTCTCGGGCGCCGACGAGTCCGAACAGGACAGCAGGCGCCTGCGTGGCGACCGCCTGTTCGCACGCCGCAACTTCGCACCGGAGAAGGTCGCGGCCGACATCCTGCGCGCGGTCGAGAAGGACCGGCCCGTGGTGCGGCCGACGGTCGAGGCGAAGGTCGCCGGAGTGGCGGCCCGGTTCACCCCGTCCCTGCTCCGAGCCGCCTCCCGCCGCGTCTGACATGCGCCCGAGGGCCCTTTAGTTGCGTTCAACGCGACCATGGGGCCCTCGGGGGCAGGGAACCCTCAGACGAGGGGGGTGAGGGTGGACCAGCCTGCGACCTCCTGCGGGTCGCGGGGGCCCGGGCCGACGTACTTCGCCGACGGGCGCACGAGCCGTCCGGTGCGCTTCTGCTCCAGGATGTGGGCTGCCCACCCCGCGGTCCGTGCCGAGGTGAACATCGCGGGCATCATCGACGGCGGCACCTGCGCGAAGTCCAGGATGACCGCGGCCCAGAACTCGACGTTCGTCTCGATCGGACGGTCGGGCCTGCGTTCCCGCAGCTCGGCGAGTGCGGCCTGCTCGAGCGCGGAGGCGACCTCGTACCGCTCGGCACCGAGTTCCTGACACGTGCGGCGCAGCACGCGAGCCCGTGGGTCCTCGGCGCGGTACACGCGGTGGCCGAAGCCCATCAGCCGCTCCTTGCGGTCGAGCAGGCCCTTCACATAGGCGCGTGCGTCACCGGTGCGCTCGACCTCCTCCAGCATCGGCAGCACGCGGGCGGGCGCGCCGCCGTGCAGCGGGCCGGACATGGCGCCCATGGCGCCGGACAGCGCGGCTGCGACGTCGGCGCCGGTCGAGGCGATGACGCGCGCGGTGAAGGTGGAGGCGTTCAGTCCGTGTTCGGCGGCCGAGGCCCAGTAGGCGTCGATGGCCTTGACGTGTGCCGGGTCGGGCTCGCCGCGCCAGCGGATCATGAACCGTTCCGGAATGGTGCGTCCCTCGTCCACACGCGACTGCGGCACCGCGGGCAGACCGCTGCCGCGCGCCGACTGGGCGATGTAGGACAGTGCCGTCACCGACGCGGAGGCCAGCTGGTCGCGGGCCTCGTCGTCGGAGATGTCGAGCAGTGGGGCGAAACCCCAGATGGGTGCCAGCATCGCCACGGACGCCTGCGCGTCGACGCGGACGTCGCCGGTGTGGACCGGAACGGGGAACGGCTCGGCGGGCGGGAGACCACGTTCGAACCCGCCGTCCACCAGCAGGCCCCACACGTCTCCGAAGCTGACCTTGCCTGCGAGGTCCTCGATGTCTACGCCGCGGTAGCGCAGCGAGCCACCGTCCTTGTCCGGTTCGGCGATCTCGGTGCGGAAGGCGACGACGCCTTCGAGTCCGGGGACGAATCCGTCCGAGTCGTCGGCCGGGGTGTTGGGGGAAGTGGGTGCGGCGGTCACGTCAAGCTGCCTTTCGACGGGGCTCTTCGGGTGCGGTCGAGCCTGCTGATCGTGTTCGGCGGTGCAGATTCGGTGGTGGAGATTGGGTGGTGGAGATCCGGCGGTGTGGATTCGGCGGTGCGGTTTCGTCGATTCGGGTGCGCGGTTCGTGCGTGGCGATTCGGGTGTGGTGATTCAGGTGTGGTGCGCGCTGGTCGCCCTGGTGCGGACGGCGACACGAGTGCTGCGGGCCACACCCGGCTTATTGCGGAAGACTCTCCTCCACGCGCGCCCGCGTATCAATCGAAGAAACCGGTGGTTTCGGTCACGATCACGGGAACGATTCAGTGCGAAACCTGTCGTTGACGAAAGATCCACGCAATATCGGTGTTACGGCTACGTTGCCTGTCGGGCCGGAGCCCGAAACCGGTGATAGACACGGTTCATGCACCTGAGTCCGCAGGAACGGGACAAGCTTCTCGTCCACGTCGCCGCCGATGTCGCTCGCCGCAGACTGGAGCGCGGGCTGCGGCTGAACCATCCCGAAGCGGTCGCGCTCATCACCGATCACGTGGTGGAGGGGGCGCGGGACGGCAGGACCGTCAGTGAGCTGATGTCGTCGGGCCGTGAGGTGCTGTCGCGGGCGCAGGTGCTCGACGGCGTCCCCGAGATGCTCGATTCGGTGCAGGTGGAGGCCACCTTTCCCGACGGCACCAAGCTCGTCACCGTTCACAACCCGGTCGTATGAGGACTGGAGTGCCGGTGCGGGCGGAACCTCGGGCGGCGGTGCAGGTTGCGTTGGCGGTCGCAGCGGCGGCTCGCCTTGATCGGGTGGCCGGTTCGGAAGGGATGCGGTGATGAGGCCTGGTGAGATCGTTCCGGCAGGCGAGCCGGTGGTGCTGAATCCCGGGCGGGAGCGCACGACGCTGCGCGTACGTAACACCGGGGACCGGCCCGTGCAGGTGGGTTCGCACTTCGAGTTCGCCCAGGTGAACAGTGCACTCGAGTTCGAGAGGGCGGCGGCGGAGGGCAAGCGGCTCGACATCGCCGCCGGCACCGCCGTCCGCTTCGAACCCGGCGTCGACCGCGAGGTCGACCTGGTGCCGTTGGCCGGTGCGCGCACGGTTCCCGGACTTCAACGGAGGTCGATGTGACGGAGCTGAGCCGGGAGCGGTACGCGGAGCTGTTCGGCCCGACGGTGGGTGACCGGGTGCGGCTGGCCGACACCGATCTGCTGATCGAGATCACCGAGGACCGCAGCATGGGCGCGGCGGGCGCGGGCGACGAGGTGATGTTCGGCGGCGGGAAGGTGATCCGCGAGTCGATGGGGCAGGCCGCGGTCACGCGTGCCGAGGGGGCGCCGGACCTGATCATCACGGGCGCGGTGATCCTCGACCACTGGGGTGTCGTGAAGGCCGACGTCGGGGTGCGCGACGGGCGGATCGTCGGCATCGGCAAGGCGGGCAACCCGGACACGATGGACGGTGTCGACCCCGCGCTCGTCATCGGACCGTCCACGGAGGTCATCGCCGGTAACGGACGGATCCTCACGGCGGGCGGCATCGACTGCCACGTCCACTTCATCTGTCCACAGTTGACCGACACGGCCTTGGCCTCCGGTGTGACGACCCTGATCGGCGGTGGCACCGGCCCTGCCGAGGGCAGCAAGGCCACCACGGTCACACCGGGTGCGTGGAATCTGGGCCGCATGTTGCAGGCGATGGACGACCAGCCGGTGAACGTGCTGCTGCTGGGCAAGGGCAACACCGTGCGGGCCGAGGCGGTGCGGGAACAACTCGCCGCGGGTGCGGCCGGGTTCAAGCTGCACGAGGACTGGGGGACGACGCCCGCGGCGATCGATGCGTGCCTGTCGGTGGCGGACGAGTCGGGTGTGCAGGTGGCGATCCACACCGACACGCTCAACGAGGCGGGTTTCGTCGAGTCCACGATCGACGCGATCGGCGGCAGGTCGATCAACGCCTACCACACGGAGGGCGCCGGTGGCGGGCACGCGCCGGACATCATCACGGTGGCGGGGTTGCCGAACGTGCTGCCGTCGTCGACGAATCCGACCCGTCCGCACACCGTGAACACGGTCGACGAACACCTCGACATGTTGATCGTCTGCCACCACCTCAACCCGTCGGTGCCGGAGGATCTGGCGTTCGCCGAGAGCCGGATCAGGCCGAGCACGATCGCGGCCGAGGACGTGCTGCACGACGTGGGTGCGATCTCGATGATCGGCTCGGATTCGCAGGCGATGGGCCGGGTCGGTGAGGTGGTGATCCGCACGTGGCAGACGGCGCACGTGATGAAGCGGCGCCGCGGTGCGATGCCGGGTGAGGCCGCGCACGCCGACGCCGACAATCTGCGGGCGCGTCGTTACGTCGCGAAGTACACGATCAACCCGGCGATCGCCCACGGCCTCGAAGGGCAGATCGGGTCGGTGGAGGTCGGCAAGCTGGCGGATCTGGTGCTGTGGGAGCCGAGGTTCTTCGGTGTCCGCCCGCACGCGGTGCTCAAGGGCGGGTTCATCGCGTGGGCGCAGATGGGCGATGCGAACGCCTCGATCCCCACTCCGCAGCCGTACCACGCGCGGCCGATGTACGGAGCGTCCGGCGCGGTGGCCGCGGAGTCGAGCCTG
>Ga0079224_100001326_pt1 | contig 28140 bp, 20 predicted proteins | sample Stecom2015_FD_80414 | JGI IMG/M metagenome (GOLD analysis project Ga0079224, IMG submission 80414) | Agricultural soil microbial communities from Utah to study Nitrogen management - Steer compost 2015 | ecosystem: Environmental > Terrestrial > Soil > Agricultural land | place: USA: Utah... | reverse complement strand
CGGCGACGAGGCTCGTGTAGCGGCTGACGAGGTGATGCGCCAGGGCCGTCTCGACGACCTGCGCGCGGATGGCTTGTGCGTCCTCGCCGCGCCGCTCCCGGTCGAGCAGCGCCGCGATGCGCGCGCGGGCCCAGTGCGTGCCGATCCCGGCGTGGCGTTCGCCGGCCGCGAGCGGCAGGGCTTCGCGCCATTCCCCCGCCGGGGAGCGTCCCGACACCTGCACCAGGTCGCCGGCGCGGGCGCCCGCGGGCAGCCGCGCGGCGACCACCACCGGCTCGCCCGCGTACAGGTCGGGCACGTTCGCCGGGTACGCTTCCGCGTCCGGCACCGGCCAGCTCACGCGGATGTCCGTCACCTGGGGCAGGCGCAGCTTCTCGAACAGCCGGGCCATTTTCCCGTTCACCTCGTGCAGCGCGCCGACGAACGTGAAGCTGCCGCGCCCGGCCTCCGCCGCCTTGCGCATGAACCAGGCGTTCGGCGCGGAGCCGATCCCGACCGTGAACAGCCGCGCGGCGCCGAGCCGCTCCTCGATGAGCGAGAACAACCCGGCTTCGTTGCCGACGCTGCCGTCGGTGATGAACACGACCTGCTTCAGGTGCGTTTCCGGCGCCGCCGCGGCAAGCGCCCGCTCGAGGGCGGCGCGCATCTCGGTGCCGCCGTTCGCGGTGAGCCGCGCGACCCAGTCGCGGGCCCGCGCGACGTTCTCCGGCGTCGCGGCGACGCTCGTGTCGAACAGCGCTTCCGCGTACGAGTTGAACTGGATGACGTTGAACCGGTCCTCGGGCCGCAGGTCGCCGAGCGCGAGCAGCAGGGCTTGCTTCGCCTGCTCGATGGACACCCCGTGCATCGAGCCGGAGGTGTCGATGACGAGCACCATCTCGCGCGGCACGGGCGTGACGGCAGTGCCGTCCGTCGGCGGCAGCACCATCAGCAGGTAGTGCTCACGGCCGTCGATCGTCTCCACGAACAGGCCCGAGCGCGGGAAATCACTCGGCTCGGGACGCCACGTGAGCTCGAGGTCGTGATCCATGGGCACGTCGCCGTCTGCCAGATCGACGACGTAGCGGGTGCCGGCATCGGCGCGGACGGCGATGGGGTGGTAGCGGCTGGCGACCTCCTGCAGCGGCACGCCGGCGTCGATCACGGCGTGCAGCGTCAGCCGGTGGGCGGCGGAGCGCACCGTCACCGGCGGCGTGATGCGCGAGGCGTCGGGCACGCGATCCGTATCCGGCGACCAGCCCGAGCCCCGGCGGTCGGGCAGCGGCGTGCCCGGAACGTAGCGCGGCGTGAGCGTGGTCGGCACCCGCAAGCGGAACGTGCCGTCCTCGAATGCCACGGTCTCCTGGTATTCGAGCTCGATCACGATCGTGGCACCGGGCGCCACGTTCGCGAGCCCGGTCGTGAACAGGTTCGCGCGTTCCTGCTCGACGAGCCCGGCACGCTGCCCGGCGGCCTTCGCCGCCTCGTACTCCTGCCTGGCCTGCTCCCGTTCCCGGATCTCGCCTTCCACGAGGCGCTCGCCGATGCGCATGCGCAGCCGGTCGACCGCGGCCGTCTCCGGCAGCGGGAACACGTACACCGCTTCCACCCACTCGGAGCCGCCGTTGCGGAAGGTCTGGCGCACGGTGCTGCGGGCGACCGGGCCGCTGACCGCGATCTCCACGCTCGTGTCGAGGCGGGTGGCGACCTCCCAACCCGCCTGGCGCTTCAGGAGCAGGCTGCCGGCCTGCATCTGCTCCGGCGAGGCGATCTCGAGGACCGTTTCCTGCCCGAGCGCGGGCGAGAAAGCACAGGCGAGCAGCACCGCGAGCAGCGCCGCCGATTGCAGCCAGCGCCGGGCGGCGGGAAACCTGCGTACCGGCAGCAGCGCGTACACGGCGGTGCCTGCGTTGCGGTTCATGGTCGGCGTCATCGTTCTCCTCCCGTTTGCCGGGATTCGAACATCGCAAGCAGGCTGCCCCGGGGCGCGGACGTGGCGAACCGGCGGCGCAATGTGGCACATTGTGGCGCGTATCCTTCCGGGGAGATTCGAGTTGCCCAGGCGCATCGCGATCGTCGAGGACGAGGCCGCCATCCGCGAGAACTACGCGGCGGCGTTCCGCCGGGAGGGTTACGCGGTAGAGCTGTACGCGGCCCGCCGTCCGGCCATCGACGCGTTCGCGGCGCGGCTGCCGGATCTCGTCGTGATCGACGTGAGCCTAGAGGACGAGGTCGAGGGCGGATTCGAGCTGTGTCGCGAGCTGCGCGCCATGTCGACCGACCTGCCGATCATCTTCCTCACCGCGCGCGACAGTGAATTCGACGCCGTGTCGGGCCTGCGGCTCGGCGCCGACGATTACCTGACCAAGGACATCAGCCTGCCGCACCTGATGGCGCGCGTCGCCGCCCTGTTCCGCCGGCTGGACGCGCTGCGCAATCCCGATTCCGGGACACAGCGCCTGACCCGCGGCCACCTCGAGATCGACACCGAGCGCATGGTGATGCGCTGGCGGGACCGGACGGTGGGGCTCACGCTGACGGAGTTCTGGATCGTGCACGCGCTCGCGCGCTACCCCGGCCACGTGAAGAACCGGCAGCAGCTCATGGACGCGGCGCGAGCCGTGCTCGACGACAACACGATCACTTCGCACGTGAAGCGCATCCGCCGCAAGTTCACCGCCATCGACCCGGACTTCGACGCCATCGAGACGGTCTACGGCATGGGTTACCGCTGGCGCGGCGACTGAGCCGCAGGCGATGACGCTCCGCCGCCAGTTGCTGCTCGTCAGCCTGCTCACGCTGGTGCTGCCCTGGGCCGGCATCCAGTTCGTGCGGGAAACGGAGAGCGCGCTGCGGGAAGGCCAGCAGCGCATGCTCGCCGGTACCGCGCAGGCGATCGCCGATGCGCTGGCGCAGTTCCCGCGCGAATTCCTGGTCGACCGGCGGCCGGCGGCGTGGCAGCAAGGCCAGCTTTACGCGCACGCGCTCGAAGCGGCGCCGCTCCTGGACGGCTACTTCGACGACTGGCTGCTGCCCCGCGAGTCCCTCGTGCCGCTCGGCGAGGAGGGGTTCGCGCGCTTCGCGCTCGGCAGCCATCGCCAGTACCTCTACCTGTACGTCGCGGTCCAGGACGATTCGGTCGTGTACGCGCTGCCGGGAGCGGCGGACACGCTGCACGCCGACCGCGTCGAGGTGGTCAGCGTGACGGGGGAGGCGACGGTGCGGTACGTGTTCGCGCCCGAGGCGCCGGGCTCGCTGATCGCGCGCCGCGACGATGGCGCGGTGTCCGCCGACGAAACCCGTATTGCGGCCCACTGGCAGGACATCCCGGGCGGGCAGGGCAGGCGGGGCGGCTACCGCCTGGAGGCACGGCTGCCGCGCGAGCTCGCCGGCGACGCGCTCGGCATCGTCGTCACGAACACCGACCGGCCGGACGCCCCGGGAACGCAGGGCGCGAGCTTCCCCGGCGAGCGGCCGCCGCGACTCGTCACTCCCTCGGTGCTGCTGCAGAGCGTGATCGCCGGCTATCTCCAGCCCGGGCTCAGGCTGCTCGTCACCGACGCGGCCGGCTGGCGCCTCGCGGCAGGCGGCAGCCTGTCGCCGCCCGCGAGCCCCGGTGCGAACGCCGAAGTCTCCGGCTGGACCCGGCGGATCTACGACCTGCTGCTCGACACGGGCGACGCCCCGGCGCTCGAAGAGCCCGACCCCGGCGGGCGCGAGCAGCAGGATTTCGTCGCGCAGGCGCTGGAGGGCCGGGCGGCAAGCGGCTGGTTCCTCGCACCGGGCACCGGCCGCGCGGTCGCCGTCGTCGCGCAGCCGGTCTGGGCCGGCACGGTGCAGAGCGGCGCCGTCGTGCTGCAGCAGGGCACCGACGCGATCCTGAGCCTCACGCACCGCGCGCTCGGGCGGCTGATGAACTTCACTCTGGTGGCCTCCCTCGTGGTGGCGGCGGGCCTGCTCGGTTACGCGAGCTGGCTGTCGCTGCGCATCCGCGCCCTGAGCCATGCCGCGCTGCACGCGCTGGACCGCGAGGCAGTGCGCACCGAGCTGCCGAGCAGCGGCGCCCGCGACGAGGTCGGCGATCTCTCGCGGAGCTTCTCCCGCGTGCTGCGGCAGCTCGGCGAGTACAACGCCTACCTGCGCTCGCTTGCCTCCAAGCTGTCGCACGAGATGCGGACGCCGCTCACGATCGTCACCTCGTCGCTCGAGAACCTGGAGCACGAGCGGCTGACCGGGGACGCGGCGGTGTACACGGCGCGCGCGAAGGAAGGCGCATTGCGCCTGCAGAAGATTCTCGCGGCGATGAGCGAGGCGAGCCGGGTCGAGGAGCTGATCGAGCACGCCGAGCTCGAGACCTTCGACCTGGCGCGGGTGCTCGCGTCGGCCGTCGACGCCTACGCGGGTGCGTGGCCCGCCCGGCGCTTCCGCTTCGACTGCGCAGCCGGCGAAGCGCCGTTCCACGGCTCACCCGAGCTCATCGTGCAGATGCTCGACAAGCTCGTGGACAACGCCGTCGGCTTCAGCGCCGAGGGTGACGAGATCCGCATCGCGCTCGTACGCCGCGACTCCGACTACTTGGTGACCGTGACCAACCCGGGACCGCCGCTGCCCGAGCGCATGCGCGAGCAGCTCTTCGATTCCATGGTGTCGGTGCGTCCCGAGGGCGACGGCCGGCATCTCGGGCTCGGCCTCTTCATCGCCCGCCTGATCGCGGTCGGTCACGGCGGCTCGATACGGGGGTCCAACGTGGACGGCGGCGTGAGCTTCGAGATCCGCCTGCCCGCCTAGGAGCTCCTACACGCCGAGATACGCGGCGATGCTCTTCGCGGCCTCGCGACCCTCGAACACGGCGGTGACGACGAGATCGGCGCCGCGCACCATGTCGCCGCCGGCGAAGACCTTGGGATGCGTGGTCTGGAACGGGTACGGCCCGTGCGTCGCGACCCGCACGCGGCGGCTCGGCAGAAGCTCGATGCCGAAGTCGCCGAACCACGCCGGCGGATTCGGGCGGAAGCCGAACGCCACCAGCACGGCGTCGGCGGGCAGCACCTCCTCGGTGCCGGGCACGGGCTCCGGCCGGCGGCGCCCGCTCGCGTCGGGGGCACCGAGACGCGTTTCCATCACCACCACGCCTTCCACGCGGTCGCGGCCCGTGATCGCCACCGGCTGGCGGTTGAACAGGAAGCGGACGCCTTCCTCGCGGCTGTTCTCGAACTCGCGGCGCGAGCCGGGCATGTTCTCGGCGTCGCGCCGGTACGCGCAGGTGACGCTCGCCGCGCCCTGCCGGATCGCGGTGCGGTTGCAGTCCATGCCGGTGTCGCCGCCGCCGAGCACCACGACATGCTTGCCGGCAAGATCGATCCAGGGCCGCTCCTCGCCGTCCATGCCGAGCTCGCGGTACACGTTGGAGACCAGGTAGGGCAGCGCCTCGTAAACGCCTGGCAGATCGAGCCCGGGGAAGTCGCCGCGCACCGCCTCGTACGCGCCCATGCCGAGGAACACGGCGTCATATTCCTCGAGCAGGCGCTCGAACGGCAGGTCCTCGCCGATACGCGTATCGAGCACGAAGCGGATCCCCATGCCCTCCATGATCTCGCGGCGCTTCCTGACCACCTGCTTCTCGAGCTTGAACGGAGGGATGCCGAACGTGAGCAGGCCGCCGATCTCGGAGTACGCGTCGTACACCACGGAGCGGATGCCGAGGCGCGCCAGCACGTCCGCGGCGGCCAGCCCGGCCGGCCCCGCGCCGACGATGCCGACTCGCCTGCCGGTATCCAGCACGTGGGTCATGTCGGGGCGCCAGCCCTGCTTCAGCGCCTCGTCGGTGATGTACTTCTCGATGGCGCCGATCGAGACCGCGCCGAAGCCGTCGTTCAGCGTGCACGCGCCCTCGCACAGCCGGTCCTGCGGACAGATGCGCCCGCAGATCTCCGGCAGGGAGTTCGTCTGGTGCGACAGCTCGGCCGCCTCGAACAGCTTGCCTTCCTCGATCAGCTTCAGCCAGTCGGGAATGTAGTTGTGCACCGGGCACTTCCACTCGCAGTAGGGATTGCCGCAGGCGATGCAGCGTCCCGCTTGGCTCGCCGCGTCCGCGGCATCGTAGTGGCCGTAGATCTCGCGGTAATGCCGGGTGCGCACCTCGACCGGGTCCTTGGCCGGATCGCGGCGCGGCACCTCGAGGTACTGGAGCGGATGCTTCGACACGGCGTCAGGCCGCCTGCCGCAGGGACTGGATGAGGGAGCCGAGCTCCGCCGCCTTCGGCTTCACCAGCCAGAACTTCGGCAGCCAGGTGCGGAAGTCGTCGAGGATCTCGGCGCCCCATTCGCTGCCCGTGAGCTCGACGTGGAGCTGGATCATCGAGCGCAGGTGGTGCAGGTACGCCTCCATGCTTTCCGGCGTCACCCGGTGGATGTCGATGAGCTCGTGGTTGTAGCGGTCGACGAAGTCGCGATCCTCGTCGAGCACGTAGGCGAAGCCGCCGGTGAAGCCCGCGCCGAAGTTGATGCCGACGCGGCCGAGCACCACGACCATGCCGTCGGTCATGTACTCGCAGCAGTGATCCCCGGCGCCTTCGACGACCGCGATCGCGCCGGAGTTGCGCACCGCGAAGCGCTCGCCCGCCGTGCCCGCGGCGAAGAACTGCCCCCCCGTCGCGCCGTACAGGCAGGTGTTGCCGACGATCACGGTGTCCCGCGCCCGGAACGCCGAGCCTTCCGGCGGCCGGATCACGATGCGCCCGCCGCTCATGCCCTTGCCGACGTAGTCGTTGGCATCGCCCGTCAGCGTGAGGTTCACGCCGGCGACGTTCCAGGCACCGAAGCTCTGCCCGGCGGTGCCGCTGAGCCGGATGTCGACCGGCGCGTGCGCCGCGCCTTTCGCGCCTTAGCGGCGCGCGATCTCGCCCGAGAGGCGCGCGCCGATCGAGCGGTTGAAGTTCTTGATCTCGTACCGGAAAGTGCCGCCGGTGCCCGCTTCGATCGCCGGTACGATCTCTGCCACCATCCTCTCCGCGAGCTCGCCCTTGTCGAACGGGCGGTTGCGCTCGGCGATGCAGAGCTGCGGCGCATCCGAGGCCAGTCCCGCCGTCGACACGATGCGGGAAAGGTCGAGGCGGCGCTGGCGCGGCGTCTCGCCCTCCCTGAGCTCGATCAGGTCCACGCGGCCGACGAGGTCGGCGAGGCTGCGCACGCCGAGCTGCGCCATGACGAGCCGCACCTCCTCCGCCACGAAGCGGAAGAAGTTCATCACCATCTCGGGCAGGCCCGTGAAATGCTCGCTGCGCAGCACGTTGTTCTGGGTCGCGATCCCCGTCGCGCAGTTGTTCAGGTGGCAGATGCGCAGGTACTTGCAGCCGAGCGCCACCATCGGCGCGGTGCCGAAGCCGAAGCTCTCGGCGCCGAGCAGCGCGGCCTTGATCACGTCCAGCCCGGTCTTCAGCCCGCCGTCGGTCTGCAGGCGCACCTTGTGGCGCAGGTTGTTGGCGCGCAGCACCTGGTGCACTTCCGAGAGCCCGAGCTCCCACGGGCTGCCGGCGTACTTGATCGAGGACAGCGGGCTCGCGCCGGTGCCGCCGTCGTAGCCCGAGATCGTGATCAGGTCCGCGTAGGCCTTCACGACCCCCGCCGCGATCGTGCCGACCCCCGGCTCGGCGACCAGCTTCACCGACACGAGCGCGTCGGGGTTCACCTGCTTCAGGTCGAAGATGAGCTGCGCCAGGTCCTCGATCGAGTAGATGTCGTGGTGCGGCGGCGGCGAGATCAGCCCGACGCCCGGCTTCGCGTAACGCAGCCGCGCGATCATCTCGTTCACCTTGTGGCCCGGGAGCTGGCCGCCCTCGCCCGGCTTCGCGCCCTGCGCGATCTTGATCTGCAGGACCTCGGCGTTGACGAGGTAATCCGCGGTCACGCCGAAGCGCCCGGAGGCGACCTGGCGGATCTTGGAGCGCCGTTCGGTGCCGTTGCGCGCGGGGTCCTCGCCGCCCTCGCCGGAGTTCGAGCGGCCCCCGAGCCGGTTCATCGCGATCGCGAGCGCCTCGTGCGCCTCGGGCGACAGCGCGCCGAGCGACATGCCGGCGCTGTCGAAGCGCGGGAAGATGGCCTCGGGCGGCTCGACTTCCTCGAGCGGCACGGGCGGGCCGGCGGGTTTGATGCCGAACAGGTCGCGCAACGTGGCAACCGGGCGCTCGTTCACGAGCCGCGCGTACTCGAGGTAGCGGTCGAAGTCGCCGGAGCGCACGGCCGCCTGCAACGTGGCGATGACGTCGGGGTTGAAGCAGTGGTACTCCCCGCCGTGCATGTACTTGAGCAGGCCGCCCTGCGTGAGCGGCAGCCGCGGCTCCCACGCGCTGCGCGCGAGCTCGCGCTGGTCCTCCAGGAGGTCCTCGAACGTCGCACCCTGGATCCTGCTCACCGTGCCGCGGAAGCACTTCTCGACGACCTCGTCGTGCAGGCCGACGATCTCGAAGAGCTGGGCACCGCGGTAGCTCGACACGCTCGAGATGCCCATCTTCGACATGATCTTGAACAGTCCCTTGCGGATGCCGCGGCGGTAGCTCCGGCCGAGCTGCCGGTGGCGATCGACGTTGCCGCGTTGCGCCAGCGCGTGCAGGCTCTGGTACGCGAGGTAGGGATACACCGCCGTGGCCCCGTAGCCGATCAGGCACGCGAAGTGATGCGGGTCGCGGGCGACGCCGGTCTCCACGATGATGTTCACGGAGCAGCGCAGCCGCGTGCGGACCAGGTGATGGTGCACGGCGCCCGTCGCGAGCAACGCGTGCACGGGCAGCATGCCGGGCTTGAGGTAGCGGTCGCTCAGCATGATCACCAGCATGCCCGCACGCGCCGCGGCCTCCGCCTCCGCGCAGATGCGATCGAGCGCCTCCGGCAGCGGCTGCGTGTCGGGCGCGTTCAGGTCGATGAACGCGTAGCGCTCGGCGAACATGCACGGCCCCGGCCCGACCAGCTGCCTGAGCTTGCGCTGCGACAGGATGGGCGAGTTGATCACGACCTGCTCTGCGTGCTCCGGCCCGATGTCGAACAGGTTGCCCTCGCGCCCGATCGTCGTCTGCAGCGACATCACGATGCGCTCGCGCAGCGGGTCGATCGGCGGATTCGTCACCTGCGCGAACTGCTGGCGGAAATAGTCGAACAGCGAGCGCACCTGCCGCGACAGCACCGGCAGCGGCGTGTCGTCGCCCATCGAGCCGACCGCCTCCTGCTCCGCTTTCGCGAGCACGGCGACGACCTCCGAGAGCTCCTCGCGCGAGAGGTTGAACATCTTCTGGTAGCGCGCCAGCGTCTCCGGGTCCATCGGCTCGGCCGCCATGTGGCGATCGACCAGCTCCGAATCGAGGTAACGCAGGCCCTGCTTCAGCCACCTCTTGTAAGGCGCGCGGCCCTTGAGCTCCTCGTGGATGTTATCGGTGCGCAGGAGCCTGCCATTGCGCAGGTCGACCGCGAGCATCTCGCCGGGCCCGAGCCGTCCCTTCTCGACGACTTCGCCGGGATCGTAATCGTAGACGCCGATCTCCGAGGCGATCGTGATGTGCCGGTCCTTCGTGATCACGTAACGTGCCGGCCGCAGCCCGTTGCGGTCCAGGCAGCAGGCGGCGTAGTGCCCGTCGGTGAGCACGATGCCCGCCGGCCCGTCCCACGGCTCGATGTGGCAGTCCCAGAACTCGTAGAAGGCACGCACGTCGGGATCGAGCGCGTCGACGTTCTGCCACGCCGGCGGGATGAGAATGCGCATCGCCTGCAGGACGTCCATGCCGCCCGCGCGCAGGACCTCGAGCATGTTGTCCAGGCTCTCCGAATCCGAGCCGGAGAGCGAGATGATCGGCTCGAGCCCGGAGATGTCGTGCAGGTAGTCGGAGCGGAAGTTGTCCGCCCGGGCGATGGCCCAGTTGCGGTTGCCCTGGATCGTGTTGATCTCGCCGTTGTGCGCCAGGAACCGGAACGGCTGCGCCAGCCGCCACTGGGGCAGCGTGTTGGTCGAGAACCGCTGGTGGAACAGGCACACCGAGGTCTCGAGCCGCGGGTCGGTGAGGTCCGGGTAGAAGCGCGGCAGCGCCTCGGGCATGACCATGCCCTTGTAGCTGATCGTCGCCGCGGACAGGCTCGCGACGTAGGCATGCGGGTCGACGCGCTCGAGGCGCTTCTCCGCCCGCCGCCGCGCGAGGAACAGGCGGCGGTTGAAATGCGCCCGCTGCATGCCGAGCGGCGCGTTCACGAACACCTGCTCGATGCGTGGCAGCGTGGCGAGAGCCTCGTCCCCGCACACGGAGGGGTCGATCGGGACCTCGCGCCAGCCGGCAACCTCGAGCTCCTCGTCGATCAGCGCGCGGTCGATGATGCCGCGCACCTGCGCGGCGACCGCCTCGTCCTGCGACAGGAACACGGTGCCGGCCGAGAAACGCTCGGCCGTCGTGATGCCGCATTCGCCGGCGACCGTGCGCAGGAAGCGGGTCGGTGCCTTCATGAGGATGCCGCAGCCGTCGCCGGTCTTGCCGTCGGCGGCGACCGCGCCGCGATGCGTGAGCCGGGCCAGCGCGCCGATCGCGGTCTCGACGACCCGGTGCGACGGGTTGTCGTCGAGGCTCGCGATCAGGCCGAAGCCGCAGCTATCGCGCTCGAAAGCCGGATCGTAAAGTCCCCGTGTCTTCATGTTCGTCCCGGGACGCGCGAGCGCGCCCCACCAGGGGCACCCTCCACCGGGAGCGTGCCTGATGCCTGAATCCGAGATGCCGGCGTTCTTCCTGACGCCGCAGGTGCTGCCCTCGTGCTACGAGCGGCGATGCGCACTCGCGTGCTGAACCGGCGCCAGCGTCGCGCCGATCGGTTGGATGTTCGGAGACAGCCCGAATTAGCGAGTATAAGGATGCGTCGCCGGATTTCCAGAAGAAGCGAAGGTTACCCCCGCAACCAAGGCCGCCGTCCTCAGTCCCAGCTCGCCCCGACGAGCCGCCACTCGTCCCCTTCGAGCTCGAGCTCCAGCTCGAAGCGGCGGGCGCTCGCGTCCAGGTCGAGGACGCTCTCCCCGCGCCCGGCCATGGCGGCCTTCAGCACCACGCTGGCCGCCGTGTCGCCCGAGATCGTGAGCGCCTCGATGCGCGACGCGATCACGATCGCCTGGTGGCGCAGGAAATACAGCCGGAGCTGGCGGTCGATGGCGTCGCGGTCGTTGCCCCGGGCGTCGGCATAGCGCTCGGAGATCATGCCGACGAGCGTGCGGCGATCGCGTGCCTCCGCGGCCGCTTCCGCCCGTTCGAGCCAGGCACGCACCGCCGCTTCGGGCGGCTCGGGCGGCGTGCAGCCGGCGAGGAGAGCCCAAAGCAGGATCGTTCTATAATGGGTCCACAGCGTCTCCCGGGCCGGAACCATGTCAGTCAAGCTCCTGAGCGAAAGCATGGATGCGACGATAACCGACGACGATCACGTCCGCATCGACCGCATCCTCACTTTCTGGTTCAAGGAGCACGAGCTCACGGCGCCGCAGATCGACGGCCGCATGGAGATCTGGTTCGGCGAGGACCCGGCGTTCGACGAGGAAATCGAGCGCGAGTTCGCAGCAGACGTGGAAGACGCCTCGCGCGGCGCCCTCGATCACTGGGCCCGCGAGCCACAAGGCCGCCTCGCGCTGATCCTGCTGCTCGACCAGTTCCGCCGCAACATCTTCCGCGGCACCGCCGAGGCCTTCGCGAAGGACAAGGTCGCGCTCAAGCTCTGCATCGAAGGCGCGATGGAGAAGAAGGACCAGGGTCTCTCGCCGATCCAGCGCGTGTTCTTTTACATGCCGCTGCAGCACGCCGAATCGCGCAAGGTGCAGGCGAAGTCCGTCGAGATCTTCCGCAAGCTCGCCGAATCGGTGTCGCCCACCTACCGCGAGACGTTCGAAACGATCGCGCAGTTCGCCGAGCTGCACCGCGACATCGTCGAGCGCTTCGGCCGCTTCCCGCATCGCAACAAGCTGCTCGGCCGCGAGAACACGCCGGAGGAGGCCGAGTACCTCGCCGGCGACTACGCGGCGTTCGGCCAGGGGTAGGCGCGCCTACGCTTCGGCCGCGAGAGCGGCTTCGGCCACGGTGCGGCGGGACACGCGCTGGAAGCGCAGCGCGAGCAAGAGCGCCGCGACGGTCAGCCCGACGACGAACCCGCCCCAGATCCACTCCGGCGGCAACCGGTAGGTCACCGCCGCGAGCCAGGCCAGCGGAAAGGCGAGCGCCCAGTACGCGAACGTCGTCACCACCATGGGCACGCGCGTGTCCTTGTAGCCGCGGAGCGCGCCGGCGGCGCCGACCTGGATGCCGTCGGCGACCTGGAAGATGGCCGCCATCAGCAACAGGCTGACGGCGATCCCGCGCACGGCGGGATCGTTCGTGTACAGGGTGACCACCGCGTCGCGAAACAGGAGCATGCCGAGCGCGGACGCGGTCATGAAGGCCGCGCAGGCGGCGATGCCGATGCAGCCGCTGTAGCGCGCGGCCGCTGCGTTGCCCGCGCCCAGGGCGTGGCCGACGCGGATCGTGGTGGCCGCGGACAGGGCGAGCGGCACCATGAACATCGTGGAGGCCAGGTTGATCGCGATCTGGTGCGCGGCCGCGATCTCCGCTCCGAGCGTGCCGATCAGGATAGAGACGGCGTTGAACAGGCCGGATTCCGCGGTGATGCTGATCGCGATCGGCGCACCCAGCGCGACGATCTCGCGCAGGATGGGCCCGCGCGGCCGGGGCACGCGTGAAAAGATGCCGAGTGGCCGGTAGCGGGGATGCAGGAAGACGTACGTGCCGAGCACCAGCATCATGAGCCACATCGTGATCGCGCTCGCGATGCCCGCGCCGACGGCCCCGAAGGCCGGCGCACCGAGGTGCCCGAACATGAACACCGAGTTCAGGAACACGTTGCACGCGAGCCCGAACACCGACAGGTAGAGCATCGGCGTCGTATAGCCGATGCCCTCGGTCGTGTAGCGCAGCGCAAGGAAGACGCAGATGGCGGGCGCGCCGAACACGATCGCGTGCACGTAGTCGACGGTGAGTTGCCGGAACGCCGGGTCGACGCCGACGACGGTGAGCATCGGGCCGGCGAGCAGCAGGCCCGCGGCCGTGACGGTGAGCCCGAGGAGCACCCCCATCAGCATGCCCTGCCGGGTGTAGCGCCCGATCAGCTTCGCTTCGCCGGCGCCGTAGTGGCGTGCCGCAATGGGCGAGATCGCCATCAGCAGCCCCATGCACACCATGAATCCGATGAAATAGACGCTCGAGCCCACGGCGACAGCGGCGAGGGCGCGCGCGCCGAGCCGCCCGGCCATCACCGTATCGGCGAACTGGATGCCGGCGATCGACAGGCTGTTGACGATGAGCGGCCCGGCGAGCCGGAGCAGGCGGCTCACCTCCTCGACCCACGAGCGGCTGGATACGAAGGTGGTCATCGGTCAGCTCGAGTGCCGTTGCACGCCCCCGCCGGGCGCCATCGTTCATGAAAAGGGCGCGCTAGTGTACAGTTAACCCCGCCCGCTGAGCGCGGAGAGGAGCATGCTGCACGACGGACGTTCGAGACGGGTGGCGGTGATCGGCGGGATACGGATCCCGTTCTGCCGCGCCCACACCGCCTACGCACGCTGCTCCAACCAGGACATGATGACCGCGACGCTGGCCGCGCTGGTCCGCCGCTACGGCCTCGAAGGCGAGGCGCTCGGCGAGGTCGCCCTCGGCGCGGTCGTCAAGCATTCCCGCGATTACAACCTCGCCCGCGAATGCGTGCTGGGCTCGGGGCTCGCGCCGGTGACGCCGGCGGTCGACCTCCAGCGGGCGTGCGGCACCAGCATCGAGGCCTGCATCGCGATCGGCAACAAGATCGCCTTAGGCCAGATCGAAGCCGGGATCGCCGGCGGCACGGACTCCATCAGCGACGCACCGATCGTCTATCCCGACGAGTACCGCTCGATCCTGCTCGAGAGCCATCGCGGCCGCACGCTCGGCGAGAAGCTGTCGCCGTGGCTCAGGCTGCGGCCGGGCCATTTCAGGCCCGAGCTCCCCGGCGTCGTCGAGCCCCGTACCGGGCTGTCGATGGGGGAGCATACCGAGCGCACGGCGAAGGCGTGGAGCATCTCGCGCGAAGACCAGGACGCGCTCGCCCTCGCCAGCCACCGCAACGCCGCGCGGGCCTACGACGAAGGCTTTTATGCCGATCTCGTCGTCCCGTACCAGGGCGTCCAGGAGGACAACAACATCCGCCGCGACACCTCCGCGGAAAAGCTCGCGCGCCTGAAACCGGTCTTCGACCGGAGCGGCAGCGGCACGATGACGGCCGGCAACAGCACGCCGCTCACCGACGGGGCCGGTGCGGTGCTGCTCGCGTCGGAGGAATGGGCGGCCCGGCGCGGGCTGCCCGTCGCCGCCTGGCTCACGCACTGCCGCGTGGCGGCGGTCGATTTCGTCTCCGGCGACGACCTGCTGCTCGCCCCGGCGCACGCCGTCTCCGCGATGCTGGACGCCGCCGGACTGACGCTGCAGGAATTCGACTTCTACGAGATCCACGAGGCTTTCGCCGCCCAGACGCTGGCGACGCTCGCCGCGTGGGAATCCGAAACGTTCTGCCGCGAGCGACTCGGCCGGGACCGCCCGCTCGGCGCGATCGATCGCTCGAAGCTCAACGTGAAGGGCGGCAGCGTGGCGATGGGCCACCCGTTTGCCGCGACCGGTGCCCGCATCGTCGCGACGCTCGCGAAGCTCCTGGCGGAGAGAGGCAGCGGGCGCGGCCTGGTGTCGGTCTGCACCGCGGGCGGCATGGGCGTCACCGCCATCCTGGAGGCCGCGCCCGGCGAAGGCACGTGAGGGCGGCGCGCGTACACCAGCCGATGCCGCCGGAGGGCGGCGCCGCGTCGGGCCGGCCGGACCCCGACGCCCCGTCCGTGCCGGCGCTCGCCGGGGCGGGGGTCCCGGGCGTGCTGCTCGTCAACCTCGGCACGCCGGAAGCGCCCACCGCCGCCGCCCTGCGCCGCTACCTCGCCGAGTTCCTCGCCGATCCGCGCGTCGTCGAGCTTCCGCGCTGGCTGTGGCTCCCGGTGCTGCACGGCATCGTCCTGCGCGTGCGGCCGGCCCGCTCCGCGGAGATGTACGCGCGCATCTGGACGCCGGAGGGCTCGCCGCTGCTCGCCAACTCGGCGGCGCTCGCCCGCGCGCTCGAGTCGCGCCTGTCGCGATCGCCCGGGAATGCCGTCCCGGTCGAGCTCGGGATGCGCTACGGGCAGCCGGGCATCGACGCGGCCGTCGCGAAGCTCCTCGAGCGCGGCGCCGATCGCCTGGTCGTCCTCCCGCTTTACCCGCAGTACTCGGCCTCCACGACCGGCTCCGCGTTCGACCGCCTGGCCGCCGTGCTGTGCGCGCGCCGCCGCGTGCCGGGCATGACGTTCATCGACGGCTACCACGACGCGCCGGGTTACATCGCCGCCGTCGCCGCAAGCATCCGGGAGTTCCGTGCCGCTCACGGCAAAGGGGAGCGGCTCCTCTTCTCCTTCCACGGCGTGCCGGCGCGGATGGTGGAACAGGGGGACCCGTACCTTGCACAATGCCGCCGGACGGCTTCGCTGGTCGCACGCGAGCTCGGCCTCGCCGACGACGAATGGGAGGTCGCGTTCCAGTCGCGCGTCGGCACGCAGAAGTGGCTCACGCCCTACACCGACGAGCTGATCGAGGCCTGGGGGAGGCAAGGCATGCAAAAGCTCGACGTCGTCTGTCCCGGCTTCGCCGTCGATTGCCTGGAGACGCTCGAAGAGGTGCGCCTGCGCTACGGCGAGCTGTTCGAGCGCACGGGCGGCGGCGAGCTCCGCTACGTGCCGGCGCTCAACGACCGCGCCGATCACGTCGAGATCCTGGCGGCGCTGGTCGCGGCACACGGCGCGCTGCCGGAGGGCCGCGCGACGGGGGATGGCGCACGATGAGCCAGCTCGGCCGCTTCCTCGAGCTCAGCGTGCGCTCAACCGACCTCCTGGAGTCACTCGCGTTCTACAAGGCGCTCGGGTTCTGCGAGCTCACTATCGGCGACGCGTGGTCGCACCGCTACGCGGTGGTCAGCGACGGCGAGCTGTGCATCGGCCTGCACGATCGCGAGCACGAGAGTCCCGCCCTCACCTTCGTGCACCCCGACGTGGCGCAGCATGCACGCGGGATGATCGATCACGGCTTCGAGCTCGCCTATCTCCACGTCGACCGCGACGAGTTCAACCGGCTCGGCTTCACCGATCCCGACGGTCACATGATCACGATCCAGGAGGCGCGGACGTTCTCGCCGCCGGTCGACGAGCTCGATCATTCCCTTTGCGGCGAATGGTTCGAGATCACGCTGCCGGTGAAGGACGCGACCCATACCGGGCGCTTCTGGGCGCCGCTCGCGCCCGTGCTCCTGCGCATGCGCGAGGAGCCGACGCTGCACATGCGCTTCGATGCCGCGGGCGTCGCCCTGGGCCTGTCCGAGAGCATCGCGCTGGCCGCGCCGTCACTGTGCTTCAAGTGCCACGATCGCGAAGCCCTGCTGGCGGCGATCGAGCGTCACGGCATGCGGCACAAGCCGTTCCCGGGATTCGAGGGCGCGTTCGTGGAGATCGTCGCCCCGGAAGGCACGCGCCTTTACGCCTTCGACCAGGATTTCCTCGGCGAGCCGTACATCGTCGAGGAGTCCGGGGTGTACGAAGCGGGCGACGCCTTCGACCCGTAGGTCCAGGTCCCCGCCGCGCGTCTACGCGCGAGAGAGCGAGCGGATGAGCGCGAGCGCACGGCCGAGGTAGCCCGAGCCGAACAGGTTCAGGTGGTTCAGCACGTGATAGAGCTGGTACAGCGCGACGCGCTGCTCGTGTCCCGGCGCAAGCGGCCAGGCGGCCTCGTAGGCGGCGTAGAACTCCCGCCCGAAGCCGCCGAACAGCCGCGTCATCGCGAGATCGCATTCGCGATCGCCGTAGTGCACCGCGGGATCGAACACGACCGGCTCGCCGTCCACGGCGCCCCAGTTGCCGCCCCACAGGTCGCCGTGCAGCAGCGACGGCTCCGGCGCATGGCCGGCGAGCCGCTGCTCCAGGCTGTCGAGCAGCGCGCCGCCTTCCTCCTGCAGCGCGCCGCGGTAGCCGTTCTGCGCCGCCAGCTCGAGCTGGAACCGCAGCCGGTGCTCGCGGAAGAACGTCACCCAGTCGTCTTCCGGCGTGTTGCGCTGCGGCGTCGCGCCGATGGTGTTGTCCCGGTGCCAGCCGAAGCGCTCGCCGGTGCTGCGGTGCAGGCGGGCGAGCCCGCGTCCCAGGGCGCGCTCGGTGGCGGCGGTTGCCGGGCCGAGCTCGAGCCACTCGAGCGCGAGGAACGCCTGCCCGCCAGCGGCGCCGCGTGACAGCACCCGTGGCACGCGCAGGGCGCCCGCCGCGGCGAGCGCCGCGAGCCCGTCGGCTTCGCCGTCGAGGCGGTCGAGCTCGCCGCGCGGGGCGAGCTTCAGGAACACCGGCCCGGCGCCGGTCTCGAGGCGAAACGCGCCGCCCGCGAGCGGCTCCGGGCGCCGCTGCGGCACGGCGTCGAGGCCGTCGCGCGCGAGCGCAGCCTGGATCGCCGTCCAGTCCGGCATCGCTACGATCCCTGCACCGTCGTCATCGTGAGAGGCTGCCAGATCGCGCCGCGACGGGCGAGTCGGACGGGCGGCGACGGCCGTGCGGACCGGTGCCGTTCAGGCCCGGCCGGGCGCGAGTGCCGGTCCGGCGGCCGCAGCGGGCGAACCGAGTTGCTCTGCGAGGCGCTCCGCCTGGCGGCGCAGCGCGAGACCGAAGCCCGCTTCGTCGCAGATCGCGTGCACGGCCTCGAGATCCGGCGCGCGCACCGCGAGCCCGCCCGGCGGGCGCTCGAACTCCGCGTCGCAGGCAATGCCGGTCAGTTGCCTGGCGAGCAGCACCGCTTCCCGGTGCTCCTCGAGTCTCGCCGCCAGCGTCTTCGCGCCGCGGCAGTTCACGTCGCACACCCGGTCGAGGTTCGCGTACAGCACCTCCAGCGTGCCGAAATGCGCGAGCAGCGCGGCCGCCGTCTTCCGCCCGACCCCCGGCACGCCCGGAATGTTGTCGACGCTGTCGCCGGCGAGCGCGAGGAAATCCGCGATCTGCTCGGGCATGACCCCGAACACTTCCGGGATCTGCTCGTAGCCGAGGCGCCCCTTGCCGCTGAAATCCCAGAACACGTCGCGCGGACCGACGAGCTGCGCGAGGTCCTTGTCGCGGCTGACGATGGTGGAGGGCATGCCGGCCGCGCGCCCTTCCACGACCAGGGTGCCGATGAGGTCGTCGGCCTCGAACGTCGGGTGCGCGCAGGCCATGACGCCGAGCGCGCGGGAATAGCGGCGGCACAAGTCGAATTGGCGCTTGAGCGCCTCGGGAGCCGGCTCGCGGTTCGCCTTGTATTCGGGATACAGCCGGTTGCGGAAGGAGGTGCTCAGGCTCTCGTCGAACAGCACCGCCACGCGGTCCGGCCGCACGCGCTCCAGGAAATCGCCGAGGAAACGGCACCAGCCGTAGAACGCATTGACCGGGTTGCCCTCGCCGTCGACCAGGTCGTCGGGCATCGAATGCCAGGCACGGAAGACGTAGACGCTGGCATCGATGAGGTATTGCATCCGCGCGGCGAGCTGAAAGACCCGCCGGCGATCATACCAGACGCGTCACGGGAGCGCGGCGCGCGCCTACCAGTCGAATTCGCGCTCGGAAAGCCGGCCGGACAGCCGGGCGTGCAGCGGGCTCGAGCGCGGGATGTGCGCGAGCAGGTACTGCATCTGGTCGGCGAGCACCCGCCGGCCCTTGAGGTAGATGTATTCGGCGTAAGTCGGGGTGAACGGTACGGCGACGAGCTGCAGGCCGGCCTCTTCCGGCGTTCTTCCACCCTTGTGGTTGTTGCAGCGGCGGCAGGCGGTGGCGACGTTGTTCCAGGTGTCGCCACCGCCACGGGAGAGTGGCGTGATGTGATCCCGCGTCAGCTCGCGCGTCGGGAACCGCATCGCACAATAGAGGCACAGGTTCGCGTCGCGCTTGAACAACGTGCGGTTGTTGAGGGGCGGCACGTATTGGTCGCGCACGTACGCCAGGCCCTGCCCGGTCCCGTACGTGGCAATGATGGAGCTGACCTCGACCTTGCTGCGGCGGCCGGAAAGCGCGCTGATCCCGCCGAACAGCGTGTACAGCCGCGAGCCGCAGGTGTAGGCCACCTGCTCCGTGTGATAGAGCCGAACCGCTTCGCGGTAATCGATCCATTCGAGCGGCATGCCCGCTACGTCGGTTCGGAGTACCTGTTGCGAAACGTCGACAGCCGTCCCAGTTCGCATACGATCGATCCGTGTGGACCGTCCGTTAGGTTTGCAGGAAGACCGCGAAAAAGCAACATCGGGACACGCAAGTCCCGGTTTGCGATTGCATTCCGCTATGTCATCATTCGCGCTTTCGTGTGACCCCGGCGCGACAGGAGGCTGCCGCGGGTCCCCGTCGTGCCCCGACCCGGAGAAACTACAATGCCGCTCACGATTGGCGTGCTCAGGGAAACCCTGGAAGGCGAGACGCGCGTCGCCTTGACCCCGGAGGTCGCCGCCAGGCTCAGGAAGGCCGGCGTGACCCTGGTCATGGAGAGGGGAGCCGGGACGGCGGCGGGACTGCTCGACGAGGCCTACGAGGGCGTCGAGCTCGCGGACGCCGATGCGGTGCTGGCGCGGGCGGGCGTCCTTTTCACGGTGCAGCCGGCACGGCCGGAAGCGGTGGCGAAGCTGGCGCCGGGGTCCGTCGTCGTGGGCTTCATGCACGGCCACGTCAACCGCGACCTCGTCGCCGCGTTGCGGGACCACCGCCTCACCGGCTTCGCCATGGAGCTCATCCCCCGCATCTCCCGGGCGCAGAGCATGGACGCCCTGTCGTCGCAGGCCGCGGCTGCCGGCTACCGCGCCGCGCTCATCGGCGCGATGACGCTGGACAAGTTCTTCCCGATGCTCACCACCGCCGCCGGCACCATCCGGCCGGCGCAGGTGCTCGTCATCGGCGCCGGCGTCGCCGGGCTGCAGGCGATCGCCACGGCGCGGCGGCTGGGGGCGATCGTGAAAGGCTACGACGTGCGGCCGGCGACCCGCGAGCAGGTCGAGTCGCTCGGCGCGAAGTTCATCGACACCGGCGTCAGCGCCGAGGGCGCCGGCGGCTACGCACGCGAGCTGACGGACGAGGAGAAGGCGCGGCAGCAGGCCGCGCTCGACAAGGAGATCGCCGCGGCCGACGTCGTCATCACGACCGCCGCCATCCCGGGCCGGCCCGCGCCGAAAATCATCTCGGCGGCGGCCGTGCGCGCGATGAAGCCGGGCGCCGTCATCGTCGACCTCGCGGCCGAGACCGGCGGCAACTGCGAGCTGACGCGCGCCGGGGAGACGGTCGTCGACGGCGGCGTGAAGATCGTCGGGCCGGTCAACCTGCCGGCCAGCCTGGGCCGGCACGCGAGCGAGATGTACGCCCGCAACCTCCTGAACTTCATCACCCCGGCCCTGAAAGACGGCGAGCTCGCCATCGACTGGGAGGACGAGGTGTTCGCGGCCTCGGCACTGGTTCGCGACGGCGAAATCGTGCACGAGCCGACCTTGAAGGCCATCGAAGGGGAGCGCGCCTGATGATCGACGGCTTCATCGCACTTTATATCTTCATGCTCGCGGCGTTCACCGGCTACGAGGTGATCGCGCGCGTCCCCGTGATCCTGCACACGCCGCTCATGTCGGGCTCGAACTTCGTGCACGGCATCGTGCTCGTGGGCGCGATGGTGGCACTGGGGCGCGCGGACACCACGCTGGAGACGGTGATCGGCTTCATCGGGGTCGTGCTCGCCGCGGGCAACGCCGTCGGCGGCTACGTCGTGACGGAGCGCATGCTCGAGATGTTCAAGAGCAGCAAGGAGAAGCGCTGATGGCCGACGCGATGGACGCCCGCTGGCTGATCCAGCTCAGCTACTTCGTCGCCGCCGTCCTCTTCATCCTGGGCCTGAAGCGCATGAGCTCGCCCGTGACGGCGCGGGGCGGCATCCTGTGGGCCGGCGCCGGCATGCTCGTGGCGACGCTGGTCACCTTCCTGTACCCGGGCATGGGCAACTACCCGCTCATGATCGTCGCCATCGCGATCGGCGGCGTGCTCGCCTGGTGGACCGGCAAGCGGGTCGCGATGACCGACATGCCGCAGATGATCGCGCTGTACAACGGCATGGGCGGCGGCGCCGCGGCCGCGATCGCGGCGGTCGAGCTCTTCGGCGACACGGATCACGGGCTGAGCTTCGCCATCCTCGCCGTGCTCGGCGGCCTGATCGGGGCGGTATCGTTCAGCGGCAGCCTGGTCGCCTTCGCGAAGCTGCAGGGCATCATGAAGCGGACGCTGCGCTTCCCCGGCCAGCAGGCGGTCAACCTCGTGCTGCTGCTCGTCACGGTCGTGGTGGCGGGCATCGTCGTGGCGCAACAGGGCCACATCGGGCTGGCGGTCCTCTTCTTCGTGCTCGCGCTCGCCCTCGGCGTCACGATGACGCTCCCGATCGGCGGCGCGGACATGCCGGTCGTGATCTCGCTGTACAACGCGCTCACCGGGCTCGCGGTGGGCTTCGAGGGTTTCGTGCTGCAGAACGCGGCGATGATCATCGCCGGCACGGTGGTGGGTGCCGCCGGCACGCTGCTCACGCGCCTGATGGCGAAAGCGATGAACCGGTCGCTCGCCAACGTCCTGTTCTCCGGCTTCGGCGACACCGCCGCGGCCGGCGGCGCGGTCGAGGGCACGATGAAGCCGATCGACGCGCAGGACGCCGGCGTCATGATGGCATTCGCGAACAAGGTGCTGATCGTGCCGGGATACGGCATGGCCGTGGCACAGGCGCAGCACAAGGTGTGGGAGCTCGCGCAGCTCCTCATCGAGCGCGGCGTGGACGTCAAGTTCGCGATCCACCCGGTCGCGGGGCGCATGCCGGGCCACATGAACGTGCTGCTCGCCGAGGCCGGCGTGCCCTACGACCTCATCTACGACGAGAACGAGATCAACCCGGAATTCCCGACCGCCGACGTCGCGCTCATCATCGGCGCCAACGACGTCGTGAACCCGGTCGCGCGCACCGATCCGTCGAGCCCGATCTACGGCATGCCGATCCTGAACGCCGACAAGGCGAAGAACGTGATCGTCATCAAGCGCGGCCAGGGGGCGGGCTTCTCCGGCATCGAGAACGCGCTCTTCTTCCTCGACCAGACGCGGATGCTCTACGGCGACGGCCAGGCGATGGCCGCGGAGCTGATCCACGCGATCAAGCAGCTCTGAGCGCCCCCGCGCGCTGCATCCTCATTGCGCCGACTGCGCGGCAGGGTTCGCGCAGATGACGCCTGGGCATCCTGCATTATGGGGCATACTCGCGAGGGGTTGCAGGCGCGAACGCGCAGGTTGAAGCGGATCGAAACCGGATGAGCGAAGCGGTGCTGAAGGTCGCCATCGACGCGCCGCTCTCGCGCCTGTTCGACTACCTGCCGCCGGCCCGCGGAGGCGTGCCGCTCCCCGGCAGCCGGGTGCTCGTGCCCTTCGGCCGCCGCAAGCTCGTGGGCCTCGTGCTCGGGCGGGCGGCCGCCAGCGAGCTGCCGGCCGCGAAGCTCCGGCGCACGCTCGCGGTGCTCGATGATGCCCCGCTGCTCGGCGCCCCGGAGCTCGACCTGCTGCGCTTCGTCAGCGACTACTACCACCACCCGATCGGCGAGGTGGTGGCAGCCGCGCTGCCGGCCCCCCTGCGGCGCGGCGAAGCGCTTTACCCCGTGGTGCGGGAAGCCCGGCTCACGCCCGAGGGCGCCGCGGTCGAGCTGGCCAGCCTGACGCGCAAGGCGCCGCGCCAGGCGGCGCTGCTCGCGGCGCTGCGGCGTGCCGGCGGCACCGCGAGCGTCGCCGCGCTCGACGAGGCGGTGCCGGGCTGGGTGCGGGTGCGGCGCACCCTCGAGGCAAAGGGCTGGATCGAGTCGCACGAGCGGCGTGAAGGCGCGGTCCGCGCGTTGCCGCCGGCGACGGCCCCGGGCCCCCGCCCCGAGCTGAACGCCGACCAGGCGGCCGCGATCGCCGGCGTCCAGCTCGAGGGCGGTTTCGACGTGAGCCTGCTCGACGGCGTCACCGGCAGCGGCAAGACGGAGGTCTACCTGCGTCTCATCGAGGAGACGATCGCGCGCGGCCGCCAGGCGCTGGTGCTGGTGCCGGAGATCGGCCTCACGCCGCAGTTCATCGGCCGCATGGAGCGGCGCCTCGGTTTCGCTCCCGCCGTGCTGCATTCGTCGCTGCCGGACACGGAGCGGCTCGCCGCGTGGCGCGCCGCCCGCGACGGCAGCGCGCCGCTCGTGCTCGGGACGCGCTCGGCCGTGTTCGTGCCGCTGGCGCGGCCCGGGCTGATCGTGGTCGACGAGGAGCACGACGGCTCGTTCAAGCAGCAGGAGGGCCTGCGCTACTCGGCGCGGGATCTCGCCCTCGTGCGCGGCAAGGCCCTCGACGTGCCCGTGGTCCTGGGCTCCGCGACGCCGTCGCTCGAATCGCTCAGGCGCGCGCTCGACGGGAGCTGGCGTCACCTGCGGCTGCCGGTCCGCGCGGGGGGCGCCGCGCCGCCGCGGCTCGTGCTAGTCGACCTCCGGCGGCACGAGCCCGAGGACGGCCTGAGCCGGCCGGCGCAGGACGCGATCGAGCGCGCGCTGGCGGACGGCGGGCAGGTGCTCGTGTTCATCAACCGCCGCGGCTATGCGCCCGTGCTGATCTGCGACGGCTGCGGGGCCGTCGCCGAGTGCCGCCGCTGCGACGCGCGCATGACGGTGCACACGGCGAGTCACCGGCTGATCTGCCACCATTGCGGCGCCATGCGCGCGCTCGACGCGCACTGCGCCGAGTGCGGCGCTTCCGTGACGCCGCTCGGGCACGGCACCCAGCGCCTCGAATCCGTGCTGCAGCGCCGCTTCGGCGAGCACGGCGTCGCGCGCATCGACAGCGACAGCACGCGGCGCCGCGGCGCGATGGAGGTTGCGCTCGCCGATGCCGCGAGCGGCCGGGCGCGCGTGCTGGTCGGCACGCAGATGCTGTCGAAGGGGCACCACTTCCCCGAGCTCGCGCTGGTCGCCGTCGTGAACGCGGACCAGGGGCTCTTCAGCACCGACTTCCGCGGCACCGAGCGGCTGGCGCAGAGCCTGGTGCAGGTCGCGGGGCGTGCGGGGCGCGCGCAACGCCCCGGCGAGGTGCTGATCCAGACGGCGTTCGCCTCGCACCCGTTCTGGGCGGCACTGCTCGAGGGCGGCTACGAGCGCGTGGCCCGCACGGCGCTGGAAGAGCGGCGCGCGGCGGGCTGGCCGCCGTTCTCCCGGCTCGCGCTGCTCAGGGCATCCGCCACCGACGCGCAGGCGCCGCAGGCCTTCCTGGAGAGCGCTGCCGGGCAGGCCCGCATGCTCGGGATCGGCGAGGTACGCATCCTCGGCCCGGTCCGCGCACCCATGGCGCGGCGCGCGGGCCGGCATCGCGCGCAACTCCTGCTGCAGAGCACCGACCGGCGCGCGCTGCATCGGCTGCTCTCGGCACTCCGCCCCCTGCTCGAAGGGGAAGGGACGGCGCGCCGGGTCCGCTGGTCGATCGACGTCGACCCGATCGAGCTGTTCTGAACGGCCCGCACGCCGCGTCAACGCGCGCACAAACCAAGGTACAATTCGCGCTCGAACCACCGGGCCTCTCCAGGATCATCCGTGAAGGGCGACGTCGAACAACTGCTCCGCCAAGCGCTCGCGCGCGTGCCCGAGCTCAAGGAACATCCCGACGCGCAGTCGGTGAGTGCAATCGTCGAGCGCACGCGTGATCCGCGGCACGGCGACTTCACGACCAACGTCGCGATGCAGATCGCGAAACCGATGGGCCTCCAGCCGCGCAAGCTCGCGGAGTCGATCGCCGGGTGCGTGCCCGAGAGCGAGCTGATCGAGAAAGTCGAGGTCGCTGGCCCCGGGTTCGTCAACTTCCGGCTGGCCCGTGAAGCGCTGCACCGCGAGATCTCCCGCGTGCTGCGGCAGGGTGACGAATACGGACACGGTGCGAAACGCGAATCGCCCCGCATCCTGGTCGAGTTCGTCTCGGCCAACCCGACCGGCCCCCTGCACGTCGGTCACGGGCGTCACGCCGCCTACGGCGCGAGCGTCGCGAACCTGCTCGAGGCGGCGGGGTACCCGGTCGACCGGGAGTACTACGTGAACGACGCCGGCCGGCAGATGGACATCCTCGGCGTAAGCGTCTGGCTGCGGGTGCTCGAGGCGCGCGGCGTCGCCGTGCCGTTCCCGCAGGCAGGCTACCGCGGCGGGTACATCCGCGACATCGCCGCCCAGGTCGACGCCTCCGGCTGGCCCGCGCCCGGGGACGTGCTCGAGAACCTGCCGCCGGACGCGCCGGAGGGCGACAAGGAAGCCTACATCGGCGCGCTGCTCGCCGCGGCCGAACGGCACCTCGGCGAGGCGGGTTTCGCGGCGCTGCGCCGCCAGGCACTCACGGCGATCCTCGACGACATCAAGAACGACCTCGCCGAGTTCGGGGTCGTCTACGACCGCTGGTTCTCCGAGGAAAGCCTCACCGCGGATGGCCGCATCGCGCAGGCGCTCGCGGAGCTCGAGAAGCGCAACATGCTCTACAAGCGCGACGGGGCGACCTGGTTCCGCGCCACCGACTACGGCGACGAGAAGGATCGCGTCGTGGTGCGCGAAAACGGCAAGACGACCTACTTCGCGTCCGACATCGCCTATCACTACGACAAAAAGCAGCGCGGCTACGATCTCCTGCTGGACGTGCTCGGCGCGGACCATCACGGCTACGTCGCCCGTGTCGGCGCGGGCCTCGAGGCCATGGGCTTCGCCGGCGACGACCTGGAAGTGCGACTCGTGCAGTTCGTCACGCTCTACCGCGGCGGCGAGAAGCTGTCGATGTCGACCCGGTCGGGCGAGTTCGTCACGCTGCGCCAGTTGCGCGAGGAAGTCGGGAACGATGCGGCGCGCTTCTTCTACGTCATGCGCTCCAACGACCAGCACCTCGACTTCGACCTCGAGCTCGCGAAGAGCCGCTCGAACGAGAACCCGGTGTACTACATCCAGTACGCGCACGCGCGCGTGGCGAGCGTGTTTCGCCAGCTCGAGGAACGCGGCCTCTCCTGGGACCGCGACGTGGGCCTGAGCCAGCTCGGCGCGCTCACGGAGCCGCACGAGGAAGCGCTCATGCGTACGGTGAGCCGGTACCCGGAGATCATCGAGCTCGCCGCCGCGAATCGCGCACCGCACCACCTGGTGCACTACCTGCGCGACCTCGCGAACGATTTTCACACGTATTACAACGCCCACACGTTCATCGTTGACGAGGAGGTCGTACGCAATGCGCGCCTCGCCCTGATCGCGGCGGCGCAGCAGGTGATCGCCTCGGGCCTCCGCATACTGGGCGTTTCGGCACCGGAATCGATGTAGATGGCACGCCGCAGGGGGAGGAGGAGCGCGGACGACTATCCGGGCTGGGCCTGGATGCTGTTCGGCCTCGCGATCGGGCTGTCGGTCGCGCTCGCGATTTACGTCAAGGGCCAGGTCGACGGGCGCACCCCACCGCTCGCGGCGGCCGAGCCCGCGAGCATGACGGAGCCGGCGCACGAGGAGCCGCTGCATGCCGCGGCCGCGACCCCGGCGCCGGCGGAGGAGCCGCGGAGCTCGCGCTTCGACTTCTACGACATGTTGCCGAGCTTCGAGGTGATCATCCCCGAGCAGGAGAAGGAGGTGAGCAGCGACAGGACGTCGCGCGCGGTGGTCACCCCGGGCCTGTACGTGCTGCAGGTCGGCTCGTTCACCGAGTACGCGGACGCCGACCGGCGGCGCGCGCAGCTCGCGATGCAGGGCATCGAGTCGCAGATCGAGAAGGTCGTGATCGACAGCAAGACCTACCACCGGGTCCGCGTCGGGCCGATCAGCGACCTGCAGCAGCTCAACGTGCTGCGCACCCGCCTGCACGAAGCCGGCATGGACGTGCTCCGGATTCGGCTCGGAGACGGATGATCGCCGGCAGGCTCCGCCGGGTCGGCGCGCTGCTCGCCTTCATCGTGCTGGCGGGCTGTGCCGTGGCGCCGGACAAGCCGCGCGAGCGCGCCCCCGAGCCGGCACCGCCCGCGGCGCCAGTCCCGGAGCCGTCCCCCGCGCCGGAGCCGCCGCCGAAGCCGCCCGTGTACCTCACGGTCGCGGCGGTCGGCGACATGATGCTCGGCACGGATTATCCCGAGAACCACCTGCCCGACGACGACGGCGTGTCGTTCCTGGCCGAGGTCGCGCCGGTGCTGGCCGGCGCGGACGTCACGTTCGGCAATCTCGAGGGGGTGCTGCTGGACGGCGGCACCCCGGCCAAGGAGTGCCGGAACCCGCGCGCCTGCTACCTGTTCCGCTCACCGTCGCGCTACGTCGAGCATTTCGTCAACGCGGGCTTCGACGTGCTGAGCCTCGCGAACAATCACGCGCGGGACTTCGGGGAGGAAGGGCGCACGGCGACGATGGAGACGCTGGATGCCGCCGGCATCCTGCACTCGGGGCGCGAAGGCGACTTCGCGACGCTCGAGGTGAAGGGCCTTTCCGTCGCGGTGCTCGCGTTCGCGGTCACCCGCAACTCGAACATGATGCTCGACTACGACCTGGCCGCCGCCACGGTCGCGGAGCACGCGGCCCGGCACGATATCGTGATCGTGTCCTTCCACGGCGGCGCGGAGGGGCCCGACAGGATGCGGCTGCCCTTCGCCGAGGAGGAGTATTTCAACGAGCCGCGCGGCGACGTCGTGTACTTCGCACGCCGCATGGTGGATGCCGGCGCCGACCTCGTGCTCGGGCACGGGCCGCACGTCGTGCGCGCGATGGAGCGCTACAAGGACCGGCTGATCGCCTACAGCCTCGGCAATTTCGCGACCTATTACGGCATCAGTGTCGAGGGGCTCGCCGGCATCGCGCCGATCCTCGTCGTCACCCTGGATAGCGAAGGGCGTTTCGTCGACGGCGTCATCCACTCGACGGAGCAGATCCGGCCCGCCGGGCCGTCCTTCGACCCCTCCGGCCAGGCGCTCGCGTGGATCCGCGACCTGAGCCGCGAGGATTTCGTCACGCCGGGCATCCGCTTCG
>Ga0079224_100001325_pt1 | contig 28141 bp, 22 predicted proteins | sample Stecom2015_FD_80414 | JGI IMG/M metagenome (GOLD analysis project Ga0079224, IMG submission 80414) | Agricultural soil microbial communities from Utah to study Nitrogen management - Steer compost 2015 | ecosystem: Environmental > Terrestrial > Soil > Agricultural land | place: USA: Utah... | reverse complement strand
TCTTCTTAGCTACTTTCTTTTTCGCTGCTTTCTTCTTTGCCATAGCGTTGAAAGTTTTGGTTAAACAAAGTTACAATTGTGGTTTGAAATTAATACATACTTTCGTAAATACCAAAATTTGCAACTCGGTTTAGGTCTTCAACCACCATCATGAGGTCATCACTCACGCCTTAGATCACACACATAGCATGTATGTTTTTGCTTAAGTATGTAACATTCGCAATCGTGTTGAAGTATTGTGCCCGCTGATGATGAAGGGACGTCGATCGATCGTCGACATTCATGAGTGAAGAAAAATTATTGGAGATCATCATGTGATCCGATGCGTTGCAAGAGTAAAAAAATCTTGAAAATTCTGCTGCTTTTGCGGATTTTTTGCTGTCGATCAGTGAGCAAGCGGCGCATGCAGTGCGCGTGAACGAACGAATGTTATCATTCAATGATGCATTGCGATAAAGTTTGCGCGCGATGTTCCTTCGGCTTGCCGGCTGAGTAGTGAAGGTCTCATTTGCTTGTAGGATTTTTTCACACCGACTCCGGTTGTCCCGATGGGTGTCAGGCACAAAAAATTTTTTCCGAAACGGGAAAAATTTTCCTTTTAGATAGGGTTCGACGGGGTAAAGGTACCGGTCGATCGTCCGGAGACCTGGTGTCTGCTGATGGCTACGCGATGGAGATGCATCGACTCTGCATGCGTGTCCGAAGGGTACGGTAATGGAATTTATCGCTACCGTTGTAGCGTTCTATCCGGTAAGATGGCGGTTGCGGCACGGCGATCAATTTTGTTTTGGGACAACATTTAAATCCCAAATAATTCTAATTTTGCAGGTCCCATTTTACCCGAACGATCCGGGAACTGGCTCCGTAGTTTAATGGATAGAACGAGAGATTCCGGTTCTCTTGGTGGGGGTTCGATTCCCTCCGGGGCTACAAGGCGGGAAGGTATAGGTCCTTCCCGCTTTTTCTATCCTTAGAATATCCAACGCACAAAAGGTATCGGGAAAAATCCCTGCTGATAAGCGGTGATGACTTCGTTTTTGTGGTTATCCCACCCCTGACTGAAGATGTTTTCTTTGTTCGTGATATTTTGAAGGTCAAGGGCGAATTCAAGTGTTGATCGGTTGAATTCTTTACGGTAGGTAAACTTCAGGTCGGTCCGGAAGTAGTCCGTTTGTCTTTCCGAGAATGCCTTATCCTCCTGGTAAACCGCCTGTCCCGCCTGCAACGACGCGTCGTAATCAATAGGGGTGATGAAACGGCCGCCCGTCCAGGTGGTGCGGATGCTAACACCTAATACCCGATCCCTTCCCAAAGAAAATTCCTTACCCGCCAGAACATTGATCACTCTTCCCATATTGTAGGAAGTATTCCGCAGGATGCCGTCACTGCCGCGATACTTTGAATCGAACAGCGAGGCAGTCACGAGATAGTAGTATCCCTTGCTGAAAAATTTTTCCAGCGTCAGTTCGATGCCGTAGTTTCTTCCCGTTCCGCCGTTAACGAGGCTGTCTTCATAGCTGGGGATAAATTCAAATCCGGCGTTGATGTTAATAGCGGCGTAAGAGCTGGGATGACGCGTGACAGGAATGTCGAACAAATCCTGGTAATATAACTCTGTCTTTACGTGAAGGTCGTCCGTCAGATGCCAGTCGTGAGATATCACGTAGTGCTGACTCTTTGTGAACCCGAGATCTTTGTTCGTGTACACGACGCCGTCGTCAGTGGGCGTAACTACAGCGTAGGTCGTAACGTTCTGCATCTGGCTGTGGAGTCCATATCCCATCGCCAGCACATGCTTGTCGCCCGCCTGGTAGCTTAAACCGATCCGTGGTTCTATGCTATGACTGGAAGCAGGATTCAGACTCTGGAAGTGAAGTCCCGGTGTTGCTGTGAACCTACCGGACATCCTGTACCTCCATTGCACGTAACCCTGCATCAGGTAATGCTGCCCCTTTTGGTCCATTCTCAGTTCGTCGCGTTCACCGCCGTGTATTCGTTTCCAAAAAAGGGAATAGTCGATGATGTCTTCCGTGATTCCTGCTGTGACGCTGTGCTTGGCGTTGAACTTGTGACTCACCCTGGCGACGACAGAGTACCTGTTGGTGACGAACGCCGATTCCGCGCTGCGTGTGGTGATCGTTGGAGTCCCGGCGCTGATTGAGTCCTGGTGATAGGTTTCGTCGGTGCGGCTATACCCTAATGATGCCATCAGGAAAGTTTTCTCGTTAAGTCGGTGATTGAACGTGAAGCCAGAGATGTTCGTGTAGTATCTGGGGTAGTCATTGGAATTGGGGGAGCCGTAGGTTTGTGCAGATGTGGTGTCGTAGTCACTTCCGAGAAGGGCAATACTGCTTCGACCCCAGATTCCGAATAGGGACACTTCGCTCTTTTTGCCCATTGGTACCGAGAAGTGATAGTTTACATCGAAATAGGACGGCGTGGCACTGCCGGTTCCGAACGTCAACCCAAGTTCCTGGAATGCTGCAAGCGTGGAATATCGGCCGTTGAGCAGATAAGACACGGATTTTTGATTGCCCAATGGACCTTCGATTCCAAATTCAAAACCATTTAATCCCGTCTGCGCTACATACTCGCGCTTTTCATTGTTGCCTTTGCGCAGCGTGAGGTCAAATACACCCGACAATGCGTTTCCGTACTGCGCGGGGAAGGCACCTGTAAGAAAGTCAGACTTGTCGAGATTGTTGCTGTTCAGCATACTGACAGCGCCGCCCATGCTCGCCACGGAACCAAAATGATTGGGATTGGGAATGTTGAGACCGTTAAGCGTCCAAAGCATACTCGAAGACCCGTTACCGCGGATGATAATGTCATTCCGGACATCATTTGTTGCAACCACTCCGGCAAAATTGGCGACCATCCGTGCAGGATCGCCCAATGATCCCGCGTAGCGTTTGGTTTCATCCATGGAGAATGGTCGCCCGCTCACCGACACCATTTCGTTGTTCGTTATTCGCTGATCATCCGAGCGGCTGACCGACACGACGACTTCCTCCAGTTGCTCCACAGTTTCGGTCATGGTCAGATTCAACACCGTTTCCTTTCCCGTATTGACAAGTACGTTGTTGAGAACGATCGGCTCATAGCCGACAAAAGAGAACTGGAAGCTATGACGTCCGGGACTGATGTTATCGATCCTGAAATATCCCGATGCATCGGTAACGGTACCAATCAGCGTGTCCTTCTCCATCATAACGACTGTGACCCCCGGGAGTGGTTGCTTCGTGACGTCGTCGAGGACGGTCCCCTTAACAGTTTGACCCCATAGGGGGTACTGAATGGCGATCGCAAGGACTAACGGGACTACTTTGCTCCACATAATTTCCTTTTTCGCGCCAAGGTACAAACGACATTCAGTCGCTGTCATTGATGGCGATCAGGATTCTTTCTCTTATACGGTTTAACGCTTTGGGAGTTATACCGCCATCATCCGGTAGTCTCCACTGAACGCTCTTTGAGCTGCTCGATTTTCATCTTGTCCTTTGACTTAAGTTCACGACGCCGCAGTCGCGGTGCAAAAAGAGCTGCAATCAGGACCGTGACGATTCCCTGAAGGAGTACCGTGTTCGGCGCGCCATAGTAATGCGTCAGCGTCCCGATGAGCAGTCCGCCAACAGGCTGCATCCCGAAGAACACCATCGTGTAGTAACTGAGCACCCGTCCACGCATAGCGGGTACGACGGTGAGTTGAATGATGGTGTTGCTGATGGTGGTCTGCGACATCATTCCGAATCCCGTGAGGATTAGGCACGCTAATGCAAGGGGTAGAGAAGTGAGATGGGAGAACGCTGCCAATCCAATACCGAAAAGGGTTGTATTGATCAGGAGAATCTTCGCCAGCCGAGCCCCCGGTCGCAGGGAGGCCAGGAAGATGGCCCCGGCTATTGCACCAAGTCCTACAAAGCTGTTGAGGTACCCGAATGTTGAAGCATCACCCTGGAAAATTTCGCGCGCATATACGGGAAGCACGGTTACATAAGGGAGGGAAAGCAAGCTTGTACACGCCAGCATGAGGATGACCATACTGATGGCGGGTGTATCTTTAAGATACGTAAAACCCGCCTTCATGTCTCCCAGCGGCGTTGTGGTGCGCTTTACCTTCTTGTGAGGTGGGAGTTGCATCATGAGCAGTGAAACAATCACCGCGGCAAAACTGACAGCGTTCGTGGCGAAGCAAAACGTTGCACCAAAGGCTTCCAGCACAATACCCGACAACGCCGGGCCCATGATGCGCGCCAGGTGTACCATGGATGAATTCAGGGCAATGGCGTTAGGCACGTGGAATTTTTTCTTCACCATGTCGTATATCATGGATTGCCTCGCAGGAACATCAAATGCGTTGATGGTGCCTAGCATTACCGTTAGTGCCAGAATGTGCCAGATTTCATAGGCTCCCGTGGCAACGAGTGTTGCAAGGGCGGCTGCCTGCACCAGGGAGGCCACCTGTGTGGTGAGCAGTACGCGGAAGCGGTTGTATCGATCAACTACAACGCCGCCAACTATCGAAAATAGAAAAGCGGGGAATTGTGCCGCAAATACGGTGGCGCCAAGCATGAACGCGGATTGTGTCTCTTCGTACACAACCCAATACACGGCGGTGCGTTGCATCCACGTGCCGATCAGCGACACGGATTGCCCGAAGAAATACAACCTAAAGTTGCGACTTTGTAATGCTCTGAATGCCCGAATTGCCATGCGCCAACTCTGCCGGCAATTACGACAAATTCGCGATAAGATGTTGAATGGTCGACCTCAACTCTTCAGGCACTTCTTCCGGAGAGAAGGGGATACGCCTGTCGCCCACCATCAGAACGTGATGAAACGCATCGCGCACATTTGGTGAAGGCTGATGTGATGCAGCCGCAGGAGCCAAACGCTGTATTAACTTCTCCGCTTCTTCCTCCTGCACTTCTATCTCTGCTGATCGGGTAAGGCCGGCAAAGCCACCAGTCTGTATTAACTTGATTTTCATTCTACTCCGGCTTCTTTCCATCCTTGTGACACAGCATTCAACTCCAGGCTTCCTTCGCCGAACAGCTGTCGGGCGTGATACAATGTAGCCTCCTTTGCCATTGTGAAAGTTGCATCGTGGGGCATCCTTGCTGTATCCGTCATGGCGGTGTACCAGATTCTCCCGATGGTGTTCCATGCATAGCCTCCGCGGTTGAATGCGGCTACGTAAAAGGCAAAGTTGGGAATACCCGAGTTGATGTGAACACCACCCCAGTCGCCTTCCGGAGTGTTCGGCAGTTCTTTGTACTCCGCCATCGTTGCCGGTTGCGGATCACTACCAAGTACCGGATGATTCCTGTACGCGCTTCCCGGTTCTTTCATCGAACGGATGGCGTACTCGTCACCAATGAGCACGTTAGCGCCTATCAGCCAGTCGGATGCTTTGACATCCTGATTGAGCATTCGTTGTTTTACCATAATTCCGAAGACATCGGAAAATGATTCGTTCAGTGCGCCGCTTTGATTCTGATAATCGAGATTGGAGGAGTATTGCATCACACCATGTGTGAGTTCGTGTGCAATGATGTCGACATCTGACGTGAAGCTGCCAAAGATAGTTCCGTCTCCGTCGCCATACACCATCTGCCTGCCGTTCCAAAATGCGTTTTGGTATTTGACTCCGTAGTGAATGGATTGAATGATTGCCATGCCATTTCCGTCAATGGAATTACGCCCGAACATGTCGTAATACAAGTTCCAGGTGTGCAAGCCGCCCTGATAAACGCGCTCCGCATCTTTGTCGGTGTAGCCCGACCTGCCACGCTTCAGCAACCTCCCGGGCAATGATGTTTTGTTGCCTGCTGTATAGACTTCCAGTACGGGCTTTGCCGTTCGCGCCTTGCGTCGAAATCCAAGCGAGGCCCGTACGGAGTCGCTTACCGCCGAGAAAAAAATGCGATCGCTTCGAAAGCGATATGACCTGAACTTGTTTTCAACTCCGCGGGCAGAGATCGTTTTGCTTCCGCTCTCGACAAGCTTATCAACCATGTATGGCGGAATGATGCAATGTATGGATGCGCGACACATAGGATCTTTCTTTAGTGAGTTGTTACGAAACCTGGTTAGCCAAGTTAAGGTCGGTCAATGAGAATCTCTACCTCACGGCAGGCTTTTTACGCCGTGAACCTAATTCCTTCAGCAGATCGCGTTTCACAGTAAAGCGCCGGGCAAAATTCAACCTCACATTACCGGCATCCATGGAGAACCATTCATCGGATAGCCCGCCCCTGACGTTAACAACCGAGTTGGTGTATGTAAGGCTGATCGCCCACTTTTCGGAATTGTATCCGGCGAAGGTATGGTAGGTGACGTTGGGGAGAAAAGACCGCGATCGATCGCGGGTTTCTCCTTCGCTGACGACGGTCCCGAAAGTGAGAATGGCCGCCAGAGATCCCATCACGTAGAAGTGTTTGCTGATCACGAGTTGGTAAGCATAGCCAACACTCGGGCCGGTTTCGAAGAATCCGACACGGTCAACGTCGTTGTATGATGGTATTTCACCTATAGCTGCTGCCGGGACCAACGAACTGTCGGCCGTTACCTCGCCCAACACCAACTGCCATCCCAACAGGAGGGTGCCGGCGGATTTTTTCTGCCATTCATTTTGCAAAAATCCGGCCCGGTACGAAAAGCGATCTGCATTGACGATATATTGACCCGTTATCCCCGCGCCACTGAGTCGCATATCAGGCCTGAGATAATACGCTCCATCGGGTTTTTGAAAAGTTTCGTCCGTCAGATAAAATCCTTTATAGGTGTGCCCGATGAGGTCGATTGTGATCCGGCGAGCATAAAAGTGACCCTGCAGGTCAAAATACTTCGTTTCGCCTTTGCCGTTCTCAGGATTCAGAAAGCCGAAACCGTAGGCCAGGTTGAGTGTCACCGATTTGTATGTGGCCCCAACGCCCATGTTGAGGGTGGTATTGGGCAAGTACCGGAGGTCCAGGTCGTTCTCGCTGTCGATATACCGAAACGAGACGTATTTCTGGGACAGATAAAAGCGGGCTGTGAGCTGGTGTTCATAGGAGATGTAGTAGGATGTGTCGTGCTGTCCGTGGGCTAAACCGGGGATAATGACGATACTGCACAAGAGAAACCAGCGACACATGGACAAAGCTAAGATAATGTGTTGAAGTGTTGATCTGTCGATGTGCTGAAGTTGGTGGGTGCCGGATGAGGTGGCATCGTGTTGAAAAGGGCGAATTGCGCGGGATGAGTGTTAAGTTGGCGTTGTGTTGCGTAAATGACGCAATATAGGGTTGGGTGTAATCGCGTTGTGGTTTACCTTTACGATCTTCTTAAAACACGCATTTCTATGACTGTAACCGGTGACAACTTTGTGGGCACGCGCAAGTCTGCGCAGGGAGGTCAAACCTTCCGTGCATTTGATCCTGTAGCGAATGCTGCCCTGGACCCTGAATTTCATAGCGCGACAGAAGCTGAAGTAGATTCCGCCGTTCAACTTGCGGAAGAGGCTTTTCAGGTATACCGTCGGAAGAGCGGTAAGGAGCGCGCTGCTTTCCTGGTGAAAATTGCCGAAGAAATAGAGGCGCTGGGCGATGCGCTGATCAACCGGTGTCATCAGGAGACCGGGTTGCCGCTGGCCCGGCTACAGTCGGAGAGGGGCCGCACAACCGGCCAGCTTCGGATGTTTGCGGATCTGATATCCGAAGGATCATGGGTGGATGCGCGGATCGAAACAGCATTGCCCGACCGTCAGCCCATTCCTAAACCGGACCTGCGTTCCATGTTGATAGCGCTCGGACCTGTTGGCGTTTTCGGAGCCAGCAACTTCCCCCTTGCTTTCTCAGTGGCTGGGGGTGATACCGCGTCTGCGCTGGCTGCCGGCTGTACGGTGGTCTGCAAAGCACATCCCTCGCACCCGGGAACCTCGGAACTCGTGGCGGGTGCCATCCTGCGCGCTGCGGAAAAGACGGGGATGCCCAATGGTGTGTTTTCCCTTTTGCATGGTCCCGGCCCTGAGGTGGGACTGGCAATCGTGCGTCACCCCCTCATCCAGGCGATAGGATTTACCGGATCGTTTGGCGGCGGCAAGGCGCTGTTCGATGAAGCGGCAAAGCGTCCGGTACCTATTCCAGTATATGCTGAGATGGGAAGCATCAATCCTGTCTTTATTCTTCCCGACGCCCAGAACAGCAAGGCGGAGGAGCTTAGCAACATGGTAAGTGCTTCCGTAACACTGGGTGTTGGTCAGTTCTGCACGAATCCGGGCATTCTGGTGACGCAGTCGGGCAGGACTGTCAGCGAGTTTGAAAAACTGCTCGCAAAGAAAATCGAAGCCTGCCCCGCAGGGTCGATGCTGTCGCCGGGCATCAAGAAGAACTATGAGTCTGGATTAGACAACCTCAAGCGTCAGCCTGATGTTGAGTTGCTCTCACAAGGCAAGGCCGACGGTGTAAATACAGCAGGCGTTCCGCATGTGCTGCGTACGAGCGTCAAGAATTTTCTCTCGAACCACGAATTGGGCAAGGAGGTATTCGGACCCTCGACCCTCATTGTGGCATCAGAAACTCGCGAAGACCTGTTGGAGGTAGCGAAGGCCATGGATGGTCAGCTAACCGCGACGCTGATCGGAACGCCGGAAGAATTGCCTAACTATGCCGACCTCGTCAATGTGCTGGAAAGAAAGGTAGGCCGTTTGATTGTTAACGGACTCCCTACTGGTGTAGAAGTATGTCATGCGATGGTACACGGAGGACCGTTCCCTGCAACCACGGATTCGCGGTCTACATCCGTCGGCACGGCCGCTATCCTCCGCTTTGCGCGGGCTGTGTGTTACCAGGGATTCCCTCAAAGCCTGTTGCCAGACGAACTCAAAGATGGAAACCCGCTTTCCATCTGGCGGTTGGTCAACGGTCAACGCACCAAGTCGTGAAATACCCCTTGGCAGAACAAACTCAAAAATTCTATATTGCGCTAACACATAGCCGGTAATGATGATCAAACGTTATGCTTGCCCCCTTGTCGTCCTACTGCTGATATCATGTGGTAAGAAGACGAACGAAATCCCGGCCGTACCTGAATCAACAACGAGTATGAATGGATCCATCCGGGTGGACTCGCTGGGCGTTATGCCTACTGGCGAGGTGATCAACCAGTACACCCTTGTAAACCCGAATGGCCTGCAGCTGCAGGTGATCAACCTGGGAGGAACAATCACATCGCTGAAGGTACCGGACCGGCAAGGAAACATTGAAGAGGTAACTCTGGGTTGTGATTCCCTTCAGGACTACCTCAAGGGAACCCCATTCTTCGGGTGTCTTGTTGGCCGTTACGGCAACCGTATCGCGAAGGGTTCATTCGAACTCGACGGTACACGGTATGAACTGGCCAAGAACAATAACGGCAACCACCTACACGGTGGATTGAAAGGCTTTGACAAAGTCTACTGGAATATCGAACCCATACCTTCGGAAGAGGGTCAGGCAATTCGCCTCACTTATCTCAGTCCTGATATGGAAGAGGGATATCCCGGTAATCTGTCTGTGGAGGTGGTCTATACGCTGACCAATGACAATAAGCTCAGCATCGATTACCGCGCGACAACTGACAAGCCAACAGTTGTCAACTTGACCAATCACACATACTTCAACCTCACCGGTGATGCCAAGCGCGACATACTTGATCATGAACTGATCCTGCATGCAACGCAGTATGTTCCGGTAAACAAAGAGCTGATACCGGTTGGAAAATTGGAAGATGTTGCTGGTACGCCACTTGACTTCCGGGAAGCTCGCAAGATAGGCGAGCGTATTGACGACAACCACCCGCAGATAGTCAACGGGCTGGGCTACGACCATTGTTGGGTGATTTCAGGGAATGCGGGAGAATTGCGTCTGGGCGCGACGGTTTACGAACCGCAGTCGGGCCGCGTTATGGAGTTGTACACAACGGAACCCGGCGTTCAATTCTATTCCGGCAACTTCCTGAATGGAACCACTCGAGGAAAAGGCGGAAAAATGTACAATAAGCGGGATGGCTTCTGTCTCGAAACAGAGCACTTCCCCGATTCTCCCAATCAGCCCTCTTTCCCTTCGACCGTATTGCGTCCCGGAGAGGAATACCGGAGTCGGACCGTGTACGCGTTCTCCGTACGTTAAGACGGGCGACTTCATGAACCCCATTGCTGATGATAACAGATGAATTTGACCTAAAAGGAAAAGTTGCCCTCATCACTGGAGGTACGGGAGTACTTGGTTCCGAGATGGCCCGCGGCCTGGCAGAAGCGGGTGCTTATGTTGCGATTCTGGGACGCCGTAAAGAAGCAGGCGATGCGCTCGTCGAACAATTAAAGGTTAAGGGCTTTCGCGCCATCAGCCTTTCTGCCGACGTGCTTGATGCGCAACAGCTTGTCCGTGCCAAGGAAGAACTGCTTGAGGCGTTCGGTACGCTCGACATTCTGGTGAATGCCGCGGGTGGAAACATGCCCGGTGCCACAATTCCTCCCGACAAGAATTTCTTCGACCTCGATATTAATGATTTCCGAAAGGTTGTCGATCTCAACCTTTTGGGATCTGTGTTGCCTACGCGAATATTCACGGATGTGATGGCCGAGAAAAAGCAGGGTGTCATCGTGAATATTTCCTCTATGGCTGCGATCACAACGATTACCCGTGTCGTGGGGTACTCCGCGGCCAAGGCAGCGATCGATAATTTTACAAAGTGGATGGCGGTCGAAATGGCCCGCAAGTTTGGCGAAGGCATTAGGGTTAATGCCATCGCGCCCGGTTTCTTCATTACAGAACAAAACCGCAGCTTGCTTACGAATCCTGATGGCTCGTACACGGAACGCGGGAACGCTGTCATTCGGCAGACGCCTTTTGGACGTTTTGGAGAACCGCAGGAACTTCTGGGTACGCTGGTGTGGCTGTGTTCCGATGCATCAAAGTTCGTTACCGGTGTTGTCGTCCCTGTCGACGGCGGATTCAGTATCTTTTCCGGTGTCTGATGATATCCATCTAATACTTTGATGCCATGCGCATCCTCCTCGCCCCGGATAAGTTCAGAGGTTCAATGTCGGCGCTGGAGGTATGCGAATCACTCGCTGCTGGAATACGCTCCAAAATCCCTAACGCCGAATTTATTTCCTTCCCTTTGGCCGACGGCGGAGAAGGCATGTCGGAAATCCTCACGTATCATGCAAGTGGTCATCGCGTGAAAGTTTACGCGCGTGATCCGCTGGGGCGTCGCATTGAGGCTGCATACGGAGTCTCATCCGATGGGGCAACGGCTTTCATCGAGATGGCGGAGGCTTCAGGACTTCATCGGCTTTCACAACACGAACGCGATGTCATGAAGACCACCAGCGTAGGCACCGGAGACCTCATTCTTCATGCCATAGAAAGCGGTGTGCGTAAGGTCCTGCTGGGAATAGGAGGGAGTGCCACTAACGATGGGGCCGCTGGTGCGGCATACGCGCTGGGATATCGTTTTTACAATGCTGAAGGTGAACCTTTCCTTCCTGTTGGCGGAGACCTCGTATCTGTGGCAAGGATCGACAGTACCCAGGTGCATCCTGCCTTACGTGAAACCGAGTTCATCGCGCTTTGCGATGTGGACAATCCGTTCTACGGTCCCAATGGTGCGGCGTTTGTTTACGGTCCCCAAAAAGGTGCAACGCCACGGCAGGTTGAGCATCTGGATGCGGGTTTGCGACAACTCGCAGTTCGTTTTCTCAGTGACCTGGGTAGTGATGTGACCGACATGCCCGGCGCAGGCGGTGGGGGAGGCTTTGGTGGAGGTGCGGTAGCGTTCTTCCGAGCCGTTCTCCGACCCGGTGTTGATGTTGTTTTTGAACAAACAAATTTCAAAGGACAATTGCGAGCCGCTGATGTCGTCATTACAGGCGAGGGAAAAATTGATCATCAGACGCTTTCAGGAAAGGTTGTAGCCGGGGTAGCGCGGCTGGCGAAGGGTTATGGCAAATTGCTGATCGGAGTGGCTGGAGTAAACGAGTTGTCATCCCCTGAATTGGAAGATCTTCATTTGAAGGCGGTGTTTTCCATTACAGATGCCGCTGGCACGAACGACCCATTTCGCGACGCAGGCATCATAATGAAGCGGATAGGAGCCGAGCGCATTGCACCGCTTCTTGCTGAACTTGCATAAGATCACTTCACATACCTCTAGCCATGTTTGTGCAAGTTGTGTTTTTCGCTCATAGCCCGTTGTGCTCCTCATGGCTATGCCATCAAGGGTACAGGCCTAAACACCTTCGTGCAGCTGAACTCTCGGCAGAGCAGGCATTCTGCGATACCCGGGACCGATTCATGATCACCATACAGTGTATGTCAATACATCTTCGGGAGTAGCCGTCGAGGGGGAATTCTGGATTTCGGAAATGAATCTGGATTGGGGCAAACTATGACTATTGTCATGTTTTCGTGCTGATGAAGATCGCACGGCCTGCTGGCATTTGATCATTCTTGTTGTGCTCGTTGCGATGGACCTTAGAGCCATCAAATAACTGAGCCATGAAAACGCCAATCATTCTCTTCCTTACGCTTGTTTGTCCCATCGTGGCAGGCGCTCAAAAGGTTTTCACAACCTGCGAGGAGGGGTCCATCAAGATAGAGGGAACATCCACAATGCACGATTGGGACATGACAACCGGATCCATCTCCGGCACGGCTGCCTTTGTCCTGAATGGAAATGCCATTACCGACATCAACTCGCTCTCAGTCACCATCCCGGCTGAAAGTCTTAAGAGTGGAAAAGCGGCGATGGACAAGAATGCTTATAAGTCGCTCAAGACCGACAGCCACAAAGACATCGCCTTCGTGCTTACCGATGTAACGCGGATAGAAAAGTCAGGTGGAGCCTATACAATAACAGCTCAGGGTAAGCTCACCATCGCTGGCACTACAAAACCTGTTCAGCTTACTGCAAAGGCGGTAGTGAAGGGTAATGGAAAAATTGAGTGCACTGGTGAGTATGCATTGAAGATGACTGACTACAAGGTTGAGCCTCCGTCCTTCATGTTCGGTTCTGTCAAGACAGGAGACGACCTGCGCATCAAATTTAATGTCGTGTTCACCGGGTCATAATGACCGCCCCTTATACATCAACGCTAATAAAACTAATCATGAAAACAAAGATTTTAACCAGGACCAGCCTCAGTGCGATGCTGATCTTGCTCATGGCAGGAGTTACGCTGGCGCAAATGCCCGCTATACAATACTTCCGCCCTTATGACCAACGCGGCGTGAACGTTTTTGAAACGCCAAAGGAAGACACTGTAATCTTTGAAGGCTTAAAGGTTCGTATCGGGGCCAGCTTCAAACAACAGTATCAAAACATCAGTCACAGCAACAAAGCTCAGGAAGTGCTGGCGTTCGAAGGAACAGCGAATGAGTTTAATCAAAACAAATTGATCGAGATCGGTGGTGGCTTTAACCTGGCCATGGCTAACCTTAATCTCGATATACAACTCGTCGACGGTGTTCGCGTAAACCTCGTCACTTACCTGTCTTCCAGACACCACCCTGAAACCTGGGTTAAGTCGGGTTACTTCCAAATCGATAAGGTGTCCTTCTTAAACAGTGAATTCCTCGACAACCTCTGGAAAAACCTGACCCTTAAAGTTGGACACATGGAAATCAACTACGGCGACAGCCACTTCCGCAGAAGCGACGGCGGTAACGGAATGTTCAACCCCTTCGTGGAAAACTACCTCATGGACGCCTTTGCCACTGAAATCGGCGCAGAACTCTACTGGCAAAAGAATGGATGGATCGCCATGGTGGGCATCACCGACGGCGAAATCCAGGGCAACGTCACAAAGCCCGACGAACGCAAGCCCTCTGTATACGGAAAGCTTGGCTTCGACCGGAATATCAATGAAGACCTGCGCGTAAGAATAACCGGATCAATCTACGATACCCGATCCTCGATCAGCAACACGCTGTACAGCGGCGACCGTACAGGTTCGCACTACTACATGGTTACTGAACCTGAATACTACATCGCCTCCGGCGCGAAGACTGCAACCTCGGTATCCAACAGGTTTACCTCCGGCCGGATCAATCCTAATTTCAGGGATGAAGTCCGGAGCTTCGTCATCAACCCCTTCGTCCAATACAAGGGACTCGAATTCTTCGGTAACTACGAAGTGGCAAAGGGTAAATCATCCAACGAAACTGTTGAACGCGAATACAGTCAATACGCTATTGACGGCATCTACCGCTTTGCACGCGATCGGTTCTATGTAGGCGCTCGTTACAATGCGCTGAATGGTGAAGAGTCTTTTGGCGACGTGTCGGTTAACCGGATGGCATTGGCCGGCGGCTGGTACCTCACCAAGAATGTGCTCTTCAAGATTGAATACGTAAAACAAGAATACAAAGACTACCCGGTCACCGACATACGTCACGGAATGGAGTTTGACGGGTTCGTGATCGAAGGTATCATAGGTTTGTAGCGGGGGGTTAAAGCCGCTCCCGATGAGCTCTTGATCGGGCTTGCCCCGACGAGCTATGCGAGTCGGGGCGGCTTTTCTTAACTTTAGGATATGAAAGTCGCGCTGCTTATCTCCATCATCATCCTCATCTCCGCCAGTCCTGTGGTGGATCGCTCCAATGAAAGATGGGTCGTCGACGCCCGCAGCGAATTGATCATCCGAGGTTCCAGCAACGTAAATAGCTTTGTTTGCCGCACAGACTGCTACCAGATCCAGGATACGCTGCAGTTCGTCGTGCGTGAGAGCGACTGCGAAATCCTGTTCTCCCAAAAAGCACTGCAAATTCCTCTTACCAGCTTCGATTGTGGCAATGAGCTGATCACGAAAGATTTTCGCGAAGCCCTCGACGCAAACCGCCATCCGCGGCTTTCCATACGTTTTCTATCATTGGATCACCAGATCCTCACCGTAAGATCTGGGACTGTTTCGGGGCTCGTCCAAATAACGCTGGCAGGCACAACCCGCACCTACCCCGTTCTCTACACCATTTCCGGAGATGGCAATACGCTGACGCTTGCTGGCGCCCGTACCGTGTGCTTCTCCGATTTCAAACTGCAACCTCCCCGTAAAATGATGGGCCTGATACGGGTGCAGGACGACGTTGAGGTTGAATTTCAACTCCATTTACAACGCATTTGACCCTGAAGCGAATTTTTTTGCGCAGCGAAAAAGTTCTGCTTCAGGGTTAATTTTGCTACGACTTACAGCTTAACCTTTGGAAGGGGCAAATATCGATCTGGAACGGCACCGCCTGCTGGCTGCGAGCAGGGCAAAGGAGAACAGGAAATTTCTCAATTCTCTCAAAAAGGCCGACACGCGCAAACTCGACGGTGCCGTGCACCAGCTTCACGAGGAGGTATTTGCCACAACCGATTGCCTGGAATGTGCGAACTGCTGCAAGACGACAAGTCCCATCTTTTATCAGAACGATATCGAGCGCCTCTCAAGGCATTTTCGCATCCGTCCTTCAGCGTTCATTGAAAAGTACCTGCGCATCGATGAGGACGGCGATTATGTGTTGATTGCATCGCCGTGTCCTTTCCTGCTACCGGATAACCATTGCAGTGTGTATGAAGCCCGGCCACGCGCATGCAGGGAATACCCGCATACCGACCGAAAGAAGATGGTGCAGGTTCTCGACCTGGCCTATCGCAACACGCACGTGTGTCCGGCGGTTCTTGAAATTGTTGAACGGCTCAAATCTGTTCCCCTCTAATACGTGGCGATCATTATCTTGCGAAACTTAACCGTAAGCCTATGATCTACGCAAGACTTCTCTTAACAATACTGTTTCTTATCCCCCTCGCTCTGCATGCCCAACTTCGGTTGCCGGCGCTCTTCAGCGACAACATGGTATTTCAGCGCAACGCACAAGCACCTATCTGGGGTTGGGCGTATCCTGGTGTCGACGTTTCAATACGCGCAAGCTGGAACCAGGAAGAGGTAAAGGTCAAGGCCTCTAATTCGGGAACCTGGATGGCGACGTTGTCCACGCCCGATGCAGGAGGGCCGTACACGGTCACAATCACGTCCGGTTCAGAGATCACGTTGAACAATGTCATGGTAGGAGAGGTGTGGATTTGCTCCGGCCAGTCGAATATGGAATGGAGTATGACCGCCTCCGCCGATGGCCGCGACGATATCGCATCCGCCAATGTTCCCGGTGTGAGATTGTTTCACGTTCCCAAAGCGGGAGCGGACTATCCTCAGGTCACAGGGGAAGGAGCGTGGAAAGAGACTACACCCGAAAGCGTGGCGGGCTTTAGTGCCGTGGCGTACTACTTCGGCCGCCGTTTGCACGAAGAACTTGGTGTGCCGATCGGGCTCATCAACGCGAGCTGGGGCGGTACTCCGGCTGAAGTATGGATTCCGGAAGAGCGTGTGACGAAGAACCCCCGCTTCGTAGAGGCAAATGCTAAGCAACGTAACCAACCGTGGTGGCCCAACAAACCCGGCGTTGTTTACAATGCGATGATACATCCTCTCGCGCCGGCCGCTATTGCTGGCGCCATCTGGTATCAGGGAGAAGGAAATACCGCCGATCCCTTTGTCTACAAGGATCTGATGCAACAACTCATCGAAGGATGGCGCGAAGCTTTCAAAAAGGATTTCCCTTTTTACTATGTGCAGATCGCGCCGTTCACCTACGGCGAGTTTGAAAGTGGTACGCTGATCCGCGAACAGCAGGTCAAGCTTCTTGAAGTGCCCAAAACGGGAATGGTTGTTATTTCGGATCACGTCGAAGACGTGAAAGACATCCATCCGCGTTACAAGAAACCTGTCGGTGAACGGCTTGCCAACCTTGCGTTGAACGATACCTACGGAAGGAGTGAGATCGTCGCGCGCAGCCCGGTCTATAAGCGCATGGCGGTAGAGAAAAACCGCATCAGGATTTGGTTCGACAACGTGCCCAACGGTTTGATGAGCAAGGGAAAAGAACTTACTGAGTTTCAGATCGCAGGTGAAGACCGCAAGTTCGTTCCAGCAAAAGCTCGCATTGACGGCAACACCGTTGTCGTTTCAGCAAGGGAAGTAAGAAATCCTGTAGCCGTTCGCTTTGGCTGGCCTAACCATTCAATTCCGAATCTTTTTTCGAAAGAGGGCTTGCCCGTCAGTTGCTTCCGTACGGATGATTGGGAAATTCGGCCGTAAGGGGGAGCAAAAAAGGTGCCTGTAAAGCAGGCACCTTTTTAATGTTTTCGTATTTCCAGGGCGAAGCGAACATGTTCTACTTCACCTGTTCTGCTTCAGGTCAGGCAACCTGAGCTTCGAGCTTCTGTGCCAGGACGGATTTGGGCACGGCGCCAACCTGCTTATCGACGATCTGGCCGTTCTTAAATACCAGGAGTGTCGGAATGTTGCGGATGCCATACCGGGCGGTTACATCCGGATTTTCATCCACATTGAGTTTGGCAATCACGGCCTTGCCTTCATATTCGCCGGCCAGTTCTTCCACTAACGGACCGATCATCTTACACGGTCCGCACCATTCGGCCCAAAAATCGACCAGAACAGGTTTGTCCGAGTTTACGACCTGATCAAAATTCGAGTCGTTTAGTTCAATAGTCTTACCCATCAGAGTACGTATTAAAGGTTAGTTTATTCGAGCTTTCAAAAGCTTTTATGGTTCAACATAAGCCGCCCGGCATAAGTTCAAAGATGAAAGATTTGCACTCAAAGTCCAAGCCCTTACATCCTAAAACATTACGTCGACCTCGGCTACCTTTTTCATCCGTTTCACCATGTCGTTGACCGGACTAATACGATACTTTCGGGACAAAAGTTCCAGGGTAACGTCGCCCCCGTCCGTAATTCTCAGGTAGAGCGGCACTTCGCCTTTAAAGTCCTGGCACACCTTTTCGATGTTTTCTATGACGTCCGTGGTAAGGTCGGCGGCACTAACCTTTACCTGCAATCCTTTGCTGCGCTTGACTCCGATTTCGTTCAGCAGGTCGATGTTGCGTATCCTGAATTCCAGGCTCTGGTCTCCCCACTGCTTTCTGACCACGGCCCCTTCGACGAAAAGGAACCACCCAATGTTCATGTAGTTCCTGTGCTTCAGGTAATCCTCTCCAAACAGGGTGAAGGTAAAGCTGCCGCTGTAGTCTTCCAGCGTGAAGCGACCAAATGGTTTCCCTGTCTTCGTCGTGCGGTGATCAACCTGTGAGACAATGCCGCCGAGTTTTAGTTCCCTTCCTTCGAGTTTTTCGAGATCAACCAGGAGACTGCACTGAGCATTTGAAAATGATTCAAGCTCGAATCGAAAATTGTCGAGCGGGTGTCCGGAAATGTAAATGCCAACTACTTCTTTCTCCAGGTTGAGTTTCTCAATGTCGTTAAAAGGTTCGACGGGATCGATTCTGGGTTTCGGCATAGGTGTGGCGCTGCCACCACCAAACAAACTTACCTGTGCGCTTGCCGCTTCCTGCTGCATACGCGCAGCGAACTTGATGGCCTTCTCGATGAGGCTCGGTTCGCCATTGTTTGAGTACACATACTGGCGGCGATGAACACCGGGGAAGCAATCAAAAGCACCCGACAACGCCAGGCACTCAAATGTCTTCTTGTTGACAGCACGGGGATTGACACGAAGCGCAAAGTCGAAGATGTCGGCAAAAGGTCCGTGTTGTTCGCGTTCCTGGATGATTGACTCAACCGCCGCCTCTCCTGCGCCCTTGATGGCACCCAGTCCAAAGCGAATTTCGCCTGCCTGGTTCACTTCAAAGTAAACACCTGATTCGTTGATATGGGGTCCCAAAACGCGGATGCCCATATTGCGACATTCTTCGATGAAGAACGTAACATTATCGAGATTGTCCTGTGAGTGTGTCAACACCGCTGCCATGTACTCGGCCGGATAATTGGCCTTGAGGTAGGCGGTATGATATGCCACGAGCGAGTAGCACGTTGAGTGCGATTTGTTGAACGCATATTGTGCGAACGCTTCCCAATCGCTCCAGATCTTTTCGCAGATTTCTTTAGGATGACCGTTGCGAATGCAGCCTTCGATGAATTTGTCTTTCATCTTATCGAGAACTGCCTTCTGCTTTTTACCCATCGCCTTTCGCAACACGTCGGCATCGCCCTTGCTGAATCCGGCAAGACGTTGCGAAAGCAACATCACCTGTTCCTGATAAACGGTGATGCCGTACGTTTCCGCGAGGTATTCCTCCATGTCCGGCAGGTCGTACGTGATCGGTTCGCGGCCGTGCTTGCGATTGATGAAGGTCGGAATGTATTCCATCGGTCCCGGCCGGTACAACGCGTTCATCGCGATGAGGTCGGCAAACTTGTCGGGCTTCAGTTGACGCAGATACTTCTGCATACCGGGACTTTCAAACTGAAACGTCCCCGCAGTTTCTCCACGTTGGAACAACGCATAGGTAGCCGGATCATCGAGAGGTACTTCATCAATGTTGATTTCGATGCCTCTGCTCTTCTTAATGTTGTTGAGCGCTGTCCGGATGATCGTGAGCGTCGTAAGCCCCAGAAAATCCATCTTCAGCAGCCCGGCGCTTTCGACGACGCTGTTGTCGAATTGTGTGACAAGCATGTCGGAGTCCTTCGCGGTCGCTACCGGCACAAACTTCATCAGCTCGTCGGGCGTGATGATCACACCGCACGCGTGCGTACCGGTGTTGCGTACCGAACCTTCGAGGACAACAGCCTGCTTAAGCACCTGCGCTGCGAGGTTATCACCCTTCCGGATCTCGTCAAGCTCCCGAACTTCTTCAAAAGCTGTCTGCAACGACGTGCCAGGGCGCTCCGGAACCAGCTTCGCCAGCGTGTTGGCCTCGGACAGCGGCAATTCCATGACGCGCGCGCAATCGCGAATAGACGACTTTGCCGCCATGGTACCGTAGGTGATGATCTGTGCCACCTGCGACTTACCATACTTTTCAATCACATAACGCAGCACCTTGTCGCGGCCTTCATCGTCGAAGTCGATATCGATATCGGGCATTGAAACGCGATCCGGATTGAGGAAGCGCTCGAACAGCAGGTTGTACTTGATCGGATCGACGTTCGTGATCCCAATACAGTATGCTACCGCGGAACCTGCGGCTGAACCGCGACCGGGACCGACGGCCACGCCCAGCTCGCGCGCCTTTGAAGTCAGGTCCTGCACGATGAGGAAGTAGCCCGGGTATCCTGTCTTTTGAATGGTGTCCAGTTCGAAGTCGAGTCGCGCGCGTATTTCTTCAGTGATTTCCCCGTACCGTTTTTTCGCACCCTCATAGGTGAGGTAGCGCAGATATTCATCTTCGCTTTTGAATTCAGGCGGAATGTCGAAACGGGGAAGAAGGACATCGCGTTCGAGAGAGTAGGTCTCTACTTTGTTGAGAATTTCCTCGATCGTGTCGAATGCTTCCGGCAGATCGGAGAAGGCGGCCTTCATTTCTTCTGCCGACTTGAAGTAATATTGGTTGTTGGGCAGGCCGTAACGATGACCGCGTCCTTGACCGATAGGTGTGGATCGGAACTCACCCTCCTTAATGCAAAGCAGAACATCGTGGGCGTCAGATTCACTGACGTCAAGGTAAAAGGCTTCGTTGGCAGGAAAATATTTTACGTTGTATTTCGCCGCGAACCTCAGGAGGACATCGTTAACGTGATCTTCCTGCGGAATGCCGTGACGGTTGAGTTCGATGTAGAAGTCGTCGCCAAAAAGTTCCAGCCACCAACGGAATGCTTCTTCTGCCCGTCGTTCACCCACGTTGAGAATGAGGTAAGGCACTTCGCTGGTAAGGTTACCGGTGGTTGCAATCAGGCCTTCGCGATATTGCGTTATCAATGCTTTATCAACCCTCGGATAGATGCCATAAAGCCCTTCCGTAAAGCCCAGCGAACACAATCGCGCCAGGTTGTAGTAGCCATTCTTGTTTTTCGCAAGAAGAACTTGTGAATAACGTTTGTCGGGATTGTCTTTTGTGAACTTCAGCTTTAGGCGTTCTTCCGCGACAAAAACTTCACATCCTACGATCGGTTTGATGTCCTGATTGAGCGCTTCCCTTACAAACTTGAATGCGCCGTACATGTTCCCGATGTCGGTAAGTGCGAGAGCCTTCATGTTAAGCTCCTTTGCTTTCGACACCATGGCTTTTATGTCGGGCGTTGCCTGCAATACTGAAAACTGGGAATGCGTGTGGAGGTGACAGAAGATCTTTTCACTGAGGTCCGCCGCACTGGCGGTGGTAGTCGTTACACTGGCCTTTGCCGTTTCGCGTCGCGCGAAGTTGGCCACGTCAAGGTCGGGCTTTTCATATTCGATCTCAGAAAGTGGCGTGCCATCGAGAGGCATTACCACGTTCACATGCATCAGCCCGAAAAAGCATCGCGCAGTGGCGTCGACATCGTAACACGCGTCGTGTGCATCGGAAAATCCAACACCAAAGAGTTTCTCATGGAGTTCCGTAAGACGCGGCATCTTGAGTTTGCCGCCAATGCCACCTGAGAGCTGGCAATAGTTCGTTGATACGACACCGGTGTCCAGGGCTTCCACCTGGAGTATGGCCTGCGGGTCGAGATTCAGGCGGATCAATTCTGCGCCGATGATGGCTTTGTCAAACTCAATATTATGTCCCACCAAAAGGCGTGTGCGTTGCACATCCGCCAGAAGGGTGTCCATTACTTGACCGAGGGGTATCCCTTCTTCCAGAGCTCGCTTGGTAGAGATGCCGTGAATCTGCTGGGCGTTATAAGGTATGTCGAAGCCGTCGGGTCTGACGATATAATTATGCCGGGCGAGGAGTTTCCCCCGGTTATCATGGAGCTGCCAGGCGATCTGCACCAGCCTCGGCCAGTTGTCGAGGTCGGTTATAGGCGCCGTTTTATTATGAGGTATGCCAGTAGTTTCGGTATCGAAAATCAGGTACATCGTAGTGGGGTATTACGGTCACAAGATTGGGAAAAAACAGCGGTTTTTGCTTAAAATTTCGAAGAATTGACCCCTTCCGGCAAGCCATTCGAATACCGGAAAACCTCCCAAAATGATACTTGAGTCTTTGTATTAGACAATTTACTAGATTGGTACAAAATTTAACTGGCTGAAAATCAGGGTATGTGGGAGATTGGCGCGATAATAGAAGGTAGCCATGGCATAAGCCAAAGTGATGAAAAAGCTTATACATGCTATAGTGCGTTTCGCACGCAAAGAGTGGTTTCTGCTGGTTATGGCCGTGGTGATCACGCTCATTTTCGTTCTCGCCGAATGGATAGCAGGCTGATCCTGGCCTGGCGCGTCTAAATGCCTGAAATAATACACTGTAATTGTTTAGTAAAGCTTCCGGGGCTATTTTTGGCACCGTCTGAATTTTCCGCAGAAAGCTTGATATGAATTGGTTTACGAGCCTTTTTTCCAGTTTAAATGGAAGAAAACTGGTCATGGCCCTGACCGGACTTTTTTTGATCGTTTTCCTTGTTGTACATCTCATAGGAAACCTTCAGTTGCTTAAGTCGGATGGCGGGCGTGCCTTCAACCTTTACGCGGAGTTCATGACGACTAACCCGCTGATCATGCTGATCTCGTACGTACTCTACATTTCAATCCTCGTTCACGTGGTCTGGTCGGCGATCCTCACAGCAAGAAACCGGGCTGCACGTGGTAAGGTGGGGTACCAGGTGGTTAAGAACTCTTCGCACTGGACATCCCGCAATATGGGAATACTGGGAACTTTCATTTTCATCTTTATTGTCATTCACATGCGAGACTTCTGGGCTGTGATGCACTGGGGTGGTATCAACCATGTGACGTATGACGGTCAGGAAGTAAAGGATTTGTATTCAGTGGTGGCGCAGGCGTTTACACGCTCGTGGTATGTGGCATTGTATGTAGTGAGCATGCTCTTGCTCGCGTTTCACCTGTGGCACGGGTTTGCCAGCGCGTTTCAAACGCTGGGACTGCACCACGTGAAGTATAACGGCACCATTAAGTTTGTCGGCAGGGCGTTTGCCATAATCGTTCCCGCCATGTTTGCGCTTATCCCCATTCTCATGTTTACATGGAGATGAGAACGGCACAACAATAACCTATTCGATACGGCGAACCTACACATGAAATTAGATTCCAAAATTCCTGAAGGACCGATAGCGGAGAAATGGACGAAGCATAAGTTCAACCTTAAACTCGTCAACCCCGCTAACAAGCGAAAGTATGAGATTATTGTGGTGGGTACCGGACTCGCAGGGTCATCGGCGGCCGCCTCGCTTGCGGAACTGGGATACAACGTCAAGGCATTCTGCTTTCAGGATAGCCCCCGAAGGGCACACAGTATCGCGGCACAAGGGGGTATCAACGCTGCGAAAAATTATCGTAACGACGGTGACAGTGTTTACCGGTTGTTTTACGATACAGTAAAAGGAGGCGACTACCGCGCACGCGAAGCCAACGTTTACCGCCTCGCGGAAGTCAGCGTAAACATTATTGACCAATGCGTAGCACAGGGCGTGCCCTTTGCACGTGAATATGGTGGTCTTCTCGACAACCGCTCTTTCGGTGGTGCGCAAGTGTCGCGGACGTTTTACGCACGCGGACAAACCGGTCAGCAATTGTTGCTGGGTGCATACGGTGCACTCAACCGTCAGATCGCCGCGGGGAAGATAAAGATGTATCCACGGACCGAAATGCTCGACCTCGTTGTTGTCGATGGCATTGCGCGTGGTATCATAACCAGAGATCTCATCACCGGAAAGATTGAAGCGCACAGCGCGCATGCCGTGTTGCTTTGTACCGGTGGATATGGCAACGTCTTCTATCTCTCGACGAACGCGAAGGGATCCAACGCTACTGCAATATGGCGTGCCCACAAGAGGGGCGCGTTGTTCGGCAATCCCTGCTTTACACAGATCCACCCGACGTGTATACCGGTAACCGGAAATCACCAGTCGAAGCTGACGCTCATGTCGGAGTCGCTGCGCAACGACGGGCGCGTGTGGGTTCCCAAGACCCCGATTAAGGGTCTCAAGGCAGCTGACGCGGTCAAGATTCCCGAAAGCGAACGAGATTATTTCCTCGAGCGTAAGTATCCTTCATTCGGGAACCTTGTGCCACGCGACGTTGCATCGCGAAACGCAAAGTACGTATGCGACGAGGGACGGGGCGTAGGTGCTACGGGACTTGCTGTATTCCTCGACTTCGCTGATGCACTGAAACGCGACGGAAGAAAAGTCATTTCGGCCAAGTATGGTAACCTGTTCGACATGTACAAACAGATTACCGGAGATGATCCGTACGAAGTGCCGATGATGATCTATCCCGCCGTTCACTATACGATGGGAGGACTGTGGGTTGATTACAATCTCATGACGACAGTGCCCGGATTGTATGCCCTGGGTGAAGCGAACTTCTCCGATCACGGTGCAAACCGCCTGGGTGCAAGTGCCCTCATGCAGGGTCTTGCTGACGGCTATTTCATTATCCCATATACCATCGGTGACTACCTGGCGAACCTGGGATGGAGCAACAAGGTCGGTACGGATCACCCTGCCTTCCGCGAAGCGGCACAGGCAGCGGAGGATAGACTAAAGCGCTTGCTGGCGATCAACGGCAGCCGGACAGTCGATGAGATGCATCGCGAGCTTGGGCTGACCATGTGGGATTACTGCGGCATGTCGCGAAACGACGCCGGCCTCAGAAAAGCGAAAGAAAAAATCCGTGAGATCCGTGATACCTTCTGGAAAGATGTGAAGGTGACCGGAACAGGGAATGAATTGAATATAGAACTCGAGAAAGCAAACCGGGTGGCCGACTTCCTGGAACTTGCTGAACTGATGGTTGACGACGCGCTGCATCGCACGGAATCCTGCGGAGGTCACTTCCGTGAGGAGTCACAAACGCCGGAAGGTGAGGCGTTGCGTAAGGATGATGAGTTCTCTTACGTTGCCGCCTGGGAATATCGCGGCGATGGTCAACCTGAAGTACTGCACAAGGAAGAACTGCGATTCGAGAACGTAAAGCTCACGCAAAGAAGCTATAAGTAGAAATGAGGATAACACTTAAAGTCTGGAGGCAGAAGGACGCATCGTCCCCGGGCGAGATGAAAACCTACGAGCTGGATAACATCTCACCTGACATGTCTTTCCTGGAAATGTTTGACGTGCTCAACGCGCAACTCATAAAGAAAGGGGAAGACCCCGTTGCGTTTGATCACGACTGTCGTGAAGGTATCTGTGGGGCATGTTCGATGTACATCAACGGTCGTCCTCACGGACCACTGCAGACGACTACCTGCCAGCTGCACATGAGGAGCTTTTCTGACGGAGACACCATCGTCGTCGAGCCCTGGCGTGCAAAAGCATTTCCTGTTATCCGGGATTTGATCGTAGACCGGTCGGCGTTTGACCGCATTCAACAGGCGGGCGGTTACATTTCCGTTAACACCGGAGGAGTACCCGATGCCAACGCCATTCCCATTCCGAAGAGTGCGGCCGACGAGGCCTTCGACGCTGCCGTATGCATTGGCTGCGGTGCCTGCGTGGCTGCCTGCAAAAACGCATCCGCGGCTCTTTTTGTCGGGGCCAAAATCTCGCAATTTGCCCTGTTGCCCCAGGGACAACCTGAGCGCAAAACCCGTGTTGAAAGGATGGTTGCGCAAATGGAGGCGGAAGGCTTCGGAGGATGCTCCAACACAGGCGCCTGCGAGGCGGAATGCCCGAAAGGTATCAGCCTTAGCGTCATAGCCCGCATGAACCGTGAATATTATAACGCCAAGCTTACCTCCGACAACCGCTAAGGTTGCTGTTGCAAATCGCACAAAAACATACAGCGTAACATTATAGCAGGGCGGGAACGTTAGCTTTGTAGGTCACACTTTTTGGCATGGATGTGGCATACATGAAGCTCAAAAGCATTCCTGCGTGAAGTTTTTTTTGGCCATCCCGATCTTGATCATTGCGGGTTGCGCACAGCGGCCCATGCCCCAGGTTTCGCTACGCCCCGACTGGCTTACTGCCAAGCCGCAGACTTCATTGTACTATACGGGAATAGGTCACAGCCTGAAAGACGGAACTTCCAACCATATCCAGATCGCAAAGAAGAATGCACTTGAAGACCTTGTTTCCGAAATCAAGGTCACGGTGTCCAGCACATCTGTGCTGAGTCAGATGGATGTTGACAAGAAATTCCACGAACGCTACGAGCAGATCATCCAAACGGAGGCCGCGGAAGAAATCGAGGAGTTTGAGCTGGTCGACGCATGGGAAGATGCCTACAACTATTGGGTGTATTACAGGCTTTCCAAACAACGCTATCGCGAGATCAAAGAAGAGCAGAAACGGAACGCGGTACAGCATGCCTCCGACTATTATGTCAAGGGATTGGAAGCCCATAGGAACAACGAACGTCTGAAGGCGCTGACTTTTTACTTCCAGGCGCTCCGTGCGATGGAAGACTACCTCGGCGATGCAGTATCTATTACCCTGGAAGGGCGTTCGGTGTTGCTCACGAACGAAATCTATGCATCCATTCAGGACATACTGAAGAATATCGTCGTAACCGTAGAGCCGCGATTGCTTGAAGTGCATCGGCGCATGAATCAGAACAACGAAGCATTGATTGCACGTGCTTACTTCAAGGACACCGAAGCTCCTGTTGCCGGGCTTCCTTTGCGCGCTGCTTTTCTAAAGGGCGAAAGCGAAGTGTTCCCGACGTATACCACAGACACTGACGGCTCCTGCCGTGTTCTCCTCACGCGGATCGGTTCTGCTGAAGTGGAGCAATCAATAGGCATCAGCGTCGATACGGAGACCCTGGCAGGTTCGGGTACGTCACCGATCTTTTCACTGATCACGCAGTCATTGCGTGTGCCATCCGATCAGGTTGTGCTCAGAGTGAAAAGACCACTCGTATACCTGACGGGAAGTGAGCGTTCTTTTGGCCGCGAAAACCCGCATGCGCTTATCAGCAATACCGTAAAGAATTTTCTCGCCCGTCAGGGTTTTGAGTTTACCCAAAGTCGTGATGCGGCGGACTTGCTGCTTGACGTTTCAACAAACACGGAGGAGGGGAGCGTCGCGGGCAGCATCTTTATCACGTACCTGAATGGAACCATTCGGGTATCCAGCGCCCGGGAGGGTACGGAGATTTATGCCCTCACTCTGGACCGGATCAAGGGATATGGTCTGGACTACGCCAGGTCGAGCGTGGATGCCTATAACAACACAACGGAAACTTTGGAAGGTGGGCGACTGAAAGACCTGATTAACACCATCTTACAATGAAAAAATACAGGTTTGGGTAAATTGGTATTGAAATTGCCCCTTTCGCTATGACGGGCCACATTTTTAGACATGGGGCAACGTTCCGTCCAGTGAACTACAAGACTTTTTTTGTTCAGTATAAATGTAAAAACCAATGAAAAAGTTATCCGCCTCTATTCCACTGATGCTGGTTGCGCTTGCCGCATTGTACGTGGCAGGTTGCAAGTCGAAAGCAGCGCTTCCAAAAGGAGAAGAAGAAGTGAACATTCCCTGCTCGGGGTCCGAGTATTTCACGAACAACAAATTCTTCCGCGCAAATTCGCTTGGCGAAAGTATGGACCTTGCTGCTTCCAAGAAGAAAGCGTTGGCCAACGCCCGTGGTGAACTTGCTGCGAGCATCCAGACTACCGTCAAGGCTGTTACGGACAACTACCTGAACTCACGGGAAATGAACAACAAGGAAGAAATCGAAGAACGCTTCGAGCAATTGAACCGTGAGGTTGTAAATCAAAAGCTCCAGGGCATTAAGACGATTTGCGAGAAGCAGGTGAAAACTTCTGACGGTACGTACAAGACGTACATCGCGATCGAATTGTCTGCCGACGATCTCGTGGCAAGCTACAACGAACGTCTCTCCAAAGACGAACGTCTCCGTATCGACTACGACTACGAGAAATTCAAGGAGACCTTTGAAAAGGAAATGGAAAAGTTCGCGAACTAGATTGCGGGTAAAGGTATATCGGGGTGCAGGGATGACCTTGCACCTTTTTTTGGCTGCGAGCTGCGATCTATGATCTGCGAAGTGGGAACCACATACGTCACATAGGGATCACATAGGTCACATAGGGGTGATCGCAATCTCCGGGAATCGCAGATGCCTTCCGGTTATGTGCGTCGGACCCCTTTAGGGGATTAAGGGGCGTGGGTTGGGGGTGG